>SDBS01005870.1_pt1 | contig 11942 bp, 14 predicted proteins | sample 2277091 | NCBI WGS metagenome assembly SDBS01 (sample SAMN10404972, study PRJNA504765) | marine sediment metagenome | isolation source: marine sediment core GS10_PC15, 163 cmbsf | place: Arctic Ocean: Southern Knipovich Ridge | collected 2010 | reverse complement strand
GGTTTGATTTGGGTCTTGAGTCAACTGTCATGACCTCTCTAAATACATTGTCGGGTTCGGGGATCGAATCCTACAACTAAGTAAAAACAGGTGGAGGCGACAACATTGGTTGTGTCTACGAAACCTGAAACCTCTGTGTCGGAGGTAGTTCATCATGTGTCTTAGAAGCAAAAGGCTAACAGTTAGTTGTTTAATTGTTAGCTTTTTTCAATTGCCGTTATATTTTTCAGATATTTTGTGTATACTAATTATAGAAGGTTTGAGTTTGAAATGAATTGATGAACTATTTAACCAAAGATTAACTATTCAACCAAAGGAGGTATTCGGTGTGAAAAGTATGAGAAATTTGTTTGCTGTTCTCATTTTGATTCTGTGTGTTTTTATGGTTTCGGCAGTTGCAGGTCTTTCAGATGAAATAGGAGGCAATACTCTTGATGAGTTTGTTTTTAATCCGTCTGATATGTTTGTGTTTTCGGATGCAAACAACACCATCACATTTGAAAATAACTTACAGATAAAATTGACTACAAATTACAATTTTGACACTGGTCTTGAATATGTGGGCATGGACGCAAACTTATTAGATTACACACAAAGCGTTTTGGCACGGAACTTTGAGAAGACATCCGGCGTTAAACAGATTGGTTGGACTAAGGAGGTTCCAACCACCCGACATACTAAATCGGGAACTGTGGTTAGTACACATAAATTATATATTTGAATCGGTCCAATTTAATCTTTGATACGAGGCTGGCAGTCTGTTGATTGTCAGCCTTTTTCAATTGTCGTTATTAAAAAAGCGAGAATACTCTACCTCTTGTGGGTGGAGATGAGAGCCTATTTGACTGCTTTTAATATATTATCTACAAATAGGTCTTGACTTTGTAAGACCAATAATTTATACTTTTTACATGAATACGATTCACAAGGCTTATAAATTCAGATTGTACCCATCTTCTAAACAGAAGGTTTTGTTATCTAAGCACTTTGGTTCGTGTCGATTTATATTTAATCATTTCCTTTGTGAAAGAAAAGATCGGTATCTTAAAGAAAAGACTTCTTTAAATTATTATGACAATGCTAGAGCTTTAACTGAAATGAAGAAAGATGTTAATTTTTCTTGGTTGAAGGAAGTCAATAGCCAATCTCTTCAAGCAAGTATTAGAAATTTGGATATTTCTTATAGACGTTTTTTCGAAAAGAAATCAAAATTCCCAAAATTTAAAAGCAAGTATAATAAACAGACGTTTACGATTCCTCAGAATGTCATGATTGGGTCTGGAAAATTGGCAATACCAAAATTTAAAAAAGGAATAAAAGCAATATTCCACCAGAAATTAAAAGGTAAAATTCTTTTTGCTACGGTTTCCAAAACTCTAACTGATAAATATTTCGTATCAATTATTTGTGAAGTGAAATATAAACCTTTTAAGAAATCTAAATTAAAAGTTGGTATTGATACAGGTATTAAATATTTGGCAATATTATCGAATGGAAAAAAATATAAGAACATTAAACCTTTAAAGACTGGTATTAAACATCTTAAACATGTGCAGCGACTTTTATCTAAAAAGATAAAGGGCAGTAATTCAAGAAATAAACAAAGAAGAAAAGTAGCATCTTATTATGAAAAGGTAACTAACATCAGGAAAGATTATTTACATAAAGTGTCAACTGAAATTGTCAAAAACCACGATTTTATATCAGTTGAGGATCTTAATGTAAAAAAGATGATGAAAAATAGTTATCTAGCTCAAGCTTTATCAGATGTGAGTTTGGGAGAGTTTTACAGGCAACTTGAATACAAGTCGGAATGGAATAATAGGAAGTTTGTCAAGATAGACAGATTCTTCCCCTCATCCAAAACTTGTTCAACTTGTGGGTGGATAAATCAAAATCTTAATTTATCAATTAGGAAATGGGAATGTCCGGTATGCAGGTGTAATCATAATAGAGATGTAAATGCAGCTTTGAATATATTAAATCAAGGTTTAAATGTATTGTCGGGTTCGGGGACCGAATCCGACACTAAACAAAAACAGGTGGAGGCGACAACATTGGTTGTGTCTAAGAAACCTGAAACCTCTGTGCCTTGTGCCTGAGGTAGTTCACTGATCCTGCATATACTGATTATATGGCGATTTGGATTATTGCAGACACACACTTCAATAATACCCATACAAATATAGTCAGAATCATTTGTTGTTGTCCATCGAAACGAATTTAAATTACAGTCCAATGATGTTGAGACGGATTATTGAAAAGTTGTGGAAAAAATGAAATTAGAGCAATCTACTAAATTTTCAATTGTCTTATCGGAAAAAGAATTGGTAAGTGTTTTAAGTTGCGTTACATTTGTGATTGAACAAGATTTTGAATTGACTGATAAATCAAAACGGCAAGTGTGCGACTTACGACAAAAATTTTTAGAATCGTTGTGTACAAAATATCTTCCAGAAAAAGAGTGTACTAAAAAATGAAAAAGTTACGAAAATATAGTGATGAATGGATGATTGTAAAACAACGTGAAAGAAAACACACACTTCTTATTGTATGTGTATTAGTTATAGTGTTTTTATGTGTATTAGTAGTTGACACGGAATTTATTTTAGATACGTCAGGAGTTTGGTAATAATATGGGTTATCTAAAAACATTAAAACAGCGATTAAAATCTAAACGGTTTGATTGGCGAAGAGTTCCTGAATTTTGGCATACCCGCACAAAGGCTTTGAAAAAGATTTATTGTGAAGGGTACAACGAAGGTTGGAAGGATTGCGTTTCAGAAGGTGTTGTACCTGTATGTTTTGAAGATAATAACGGTGCTGATTTGATTGAGATGATTCCAAATGAAGACGGTACATATACAATGAACGTCGGATATCAGTCCGAGTATGTTTTTAGAGAAACTGGAACGATCACAGAACTCGTTGAGATGCTTAAAGACATGTATGAGAAAGCTGAAAATTATAATCTATGTGCTTTTGATTAGAAAGAAATAGTATGCTTAGAACAGACGGTGAATTTGTAATTTATATTGTTCAACATAGTTATCGGTGTAGCTCTAAATGGGTTACATCGGAAATTGGTGTATTTCTTTTTAGAAATAAAGCATTAGACGGGCGAACAAAAAAGAAATTTAAAGAGCTAAATCTTAAATACGAAGCTAATGGTGATGGTGATTGTTGGCAACAAACTGGACAAACGGGAACTTTTGATCAACAGGTTGCGATTGATCTTATGCATCTTGCGGCTGAATATAATAAAGAACATGCATTTCGTGTTGTTGCATTACATGTAACTCAAACGACTAAACAAATTTGTAGTGTATATTGCGGATCGGAATCGGAATCGGAATCGGAATCAAATAGATTCGATAAACAGTATCATTTATCGTAATTGTGGTCATAATTTTGAGAAGTAGGGTATACTAATAATGAAGTGGTTGTGAACAAGGGAGTAGGTTTAATTCCTTTTACCTACTCCCTATTTAAATTGGGTGGGTGTAGTCGAAGTTGATCCTGAGTTTTTAATTTTCGACTGTGAGGCTAACTCAACTCCTTACACCCCAAATGCACCCACTCAATTTAACTGAAGGAGATTTCAATGAGTGAACGTCTAATTTATGTTTGTAAGAATAATTTTTTAAATACTGCTGAATTTATTGAATCTCCCAATTTCAGTCCGAGTAAAACACTTGAACCTGAAAATATTAAATTCATTATTATTCATTATACGAGTGGGCCTTCATTAGACTCAGCGGTCAATTGGTTCCAACGTCCTGTAGCGAAAGCTTCCGCACATTTAATCATTGATGATTCGCCTTTATTGTACGCAGGAGATACTCCAGCAAAAAGTGTGATATCAGCTAAAGTTGTGCAAATGGTTCCGTTTGATCGTAAAGCATGGCATGCGGGACGTAGTGAATGGGATGGTGCAGAAGGTCGGCACTATGTTGGTTTGAATTCGAATTCGATTGGAATTGAACTTGTGAATCCCGGACAGTTGACCAAGACAAGTTTAGGTGATTGGATTACTTGGTATGGAGATGTGTTTAAAGATATTGATCCTCCTCCAAGTACCGATTTATTATATCCTGTTACTCCGCTTTCGATACACGAAGTAATTGAATCAGAAGTTGCGTCACATACAGGATGGGCTTCTTATCCTAGACATCAAATTGAGTGTTTGCAAGACGTTATCAATGCGTTAATGGATGCGTTTCCAATTGTAGACATACTTGGACATTCAGACATTGCTCCAATGAGAAAAATAGATCCAGGTCCGGCATTTCCGATGCATCAGATTCGTAGTATGTTTATTGAGGGCAGACGAGCTTAACTCCAAGAACGGTAAAGTAATTCCCATCCTTGTTTAAGTCTATTAGTTAAAGTACGTTGAGGCACCATTGTTGCTTTGAATGTGATTTTATTTTTCGGAATTTTAAAGATATACTTTAACTCCTTGTTTTCAAACATCCCAAAAATTAAGAAGTCAAATTTTCCTTTATATCGAATAAACACAGGCCATACCCAATAGGTTTGTTTGGTATTGCTAGGCTTATGCTCTAGTAGGCTTGCTGTACGTATAAGGTACAATTGTTTTTTTGCATCCTTATACAAATATCCATTCCCTTTGTATTGCACAATTTTTAGATTTAGATTACGGGTTGATTCTAATTTTTGTAAAACTTGCTGTAGTGCGCCTTCCATGTGGGTATTATACACAAAATCAATAAAGATGTAATTTGTAAAAAGTGATTTTTTACATTTTTGTGTAAAATTGAACGTCTTGACAAATTGATACCAACTATGTGAGTATTCTATTTAGTATGTGAATATTTATTGATTTTGTTAATGAGGATGTTTTAGCACATATGCGTAAAAAACGTGTCAGTATAAGTAGTCCTGAAATTGTAAAGGCTTTACATAAAGGATTTAAAAAAGCTAAACGATGTGGTTCGCCAAAAAGGGATGGAACTCCTTGTCAAAACATACCTCGACACGGACGAACTCGATGTAAATTTCATGGAGGAAACACAAAACAGGGAATTGCTTCCGGTACATTTAAAACCGGAAAAACTTCTAAATTTCTTCCAGAACGGTTAATGGCTCAGTTTCAGAATTCCAAAATAGACCAAAACTTACTTGAATTACGGTATGAGATATCTTTAGTTGATACTCGTATTGTGGAGTTAACCGCAGAATTAGATAAAAAAAGTAACACACAACATTTTAGCAACGTTCAAAAGTCTATAAAAAGGATTAAAAGAAATCTTGAGCAGGGGGCTGATCCAGATGCTTCTTTATTGACAATTGATTCTATAGAGCATTCATTACAGGCGGGAATTAAAAATTCCGATGTGTGGAAAAAGTTGGGGGATCAAATTGATCGTCGGCAACGTTTGGCAGAATCAGAACGGAAACGATTAGTTGACGGGCAGCACATGATTTCGTCAGAACGCATGATGCAGTTAGTTGCACGTATTTTAAAAACTATTCTTGAACATGTTCCAGATGTTCAAACACGGCATAAAATTCGATCTGGTTTGATTTCAATTTTTCCTGCACAAGTTTTAACTAATAAATTAAAAAATGTTAGTAACAAAGAAATAGAATGGTTGCAAAGCGGAGAAGAAGAAAATAATGCCGTCCAAGAAAAAAAACGAGCCACTAATTGATCTCGAATTTTCGATTATAGATGCGTTATCTAAGGGAATTCTTCCTGAAGCTACCCGACAAATCGGATTATCTCAATTTTTAAAAGAAGCTTGGGAAGTTTTAGAACCGGGGAAATCTTTATCTTATAATTGGCATCTAGATGCCATTGCAGAGCATTTAGAAGCTATCACAAAGCGAGAATTTAGAAATCTTCTTATTACGATTGCTCCTCGTTCATTGAAAAGCATTTTAGCTTCCATAGCATGGCCCGCATGGACATGGACAAAAAAACCAGAAGAACGATTTTTATGTAGTTCATACTCTCAAAGTCTTGCAACAGAACATAGTGTTGCATGTCGTCAAGTGATCAATTCCGAATGGTATCAAAATCATTGGGGGCAAGTATTTGCATTAGCAGGAGATCAGAATTTAAAAACGTTTTTTGAAAATACGAAACGTGGGCAACGAATTGCTACCTCTGTTGGTGGTACGGGTACTGGTCGTGGTGGCGATATAATTATGGTGGATGATCCACATAATGTAAAAGAAGCTCCGTCTGCAACAACTCGAAAAAATGTCATTGCTTGGTGGACACAAGTTATGTCTTCCCGACTTAATGATCCTCAGACTGGTTGCAAAGTTGTCATTATGCAGAGATGTCATGAAGATGATTTGGCAAATCATATTCTTAAATCAGATGAAACTTTTGAGCATTTAAATCTTCCGACCGAGTTTGAAATAAAACGTAGGTCCGTTACGGTGATTGGATGGGAAGATCCTCGAACAGAAGAAAATGAATTGATGCATCCTGCTCGATTTGGTGAACTTGAAGTTGTCCGTGCAAAGAAAACTTTGGGTTCGTATGGATACGCAGGACAATACCAGCAACGTCCGGCTCCGGCTGAAGGTGGGATGGTTAAACGTAGTTGGTGGAGATATTACAAAGAACTTCCTGTGGATGCACGAGGTAGATTGCATTTTGATGAGATCCTTCAGTCATGGGATATGGCGTTTAAAGATGAAGATTCTAGTGCGTTTGTTGTTGGTCAAGTATGGGGGCGTTTAGGTGCTGATAAATATTTGATCGATCAGATTCGAGAGAAGATGGATTTTACTTCAACGATTCGAGCACTTGTTCGATTAACAAATACATATCCGATGGTTGGAGCAAAACTTGTTGAAGACAAAGCAAATGGAACTGCTGTAATCAATTATTTACAAAAGACTGTATCTGGATTGATTCCTATTCAACCAGAAGGTGGGAAAATTGCTCGATTACATGCTGTGAGTCCTCAAATTGAAGGTGGTAATGTTTTGCTTCCTGAAAATGCTGAGTGGACTGCTGATTATGTTGAAGAATTTTCTTCAGCAACCCCTGATGGTGGGGGTACGTATTGGGATCAAATTGATGCGACAACACAAGCACTTAATCGTATGCTTCGAGCAAAAGTACATTTAACTTGGGGGCGTAAGAACTCCCACGCAGATCCAAATGTCGTACCCATATCTGCATATTCTAGTGGTGGAAGAAAATTAACTTTTGGTAAACGCAAATCAGGTAGGGGATTTTCTGTTTTAGGAAATAGGAGAATTGGTTAATGCGAAAAGGTACTAAACACACAAAAGCAACAAAACAGAAAATAGCATCAAGTGTAAAACAATGTAATGTTAATCGTACAGTTAAATTTAATAAAGCAGAAGAAGTCAGTAATTATACTGAACGTGTAGTTAAAATGCGTTTGGCAAGTGCTTTAAGTGGTCCATCATTTGATCGTGCAGGAATTGCTTCTCATATGAAACAATTCGGTGGTAATCGTGATATGTACGAGGTATTTGGATATAAAAGTACATTGGGATTTGGTGATTACTATGCGCGGTATTTAAGACAAGATATCGCAAGTCGTATTATTACAGCCGCTCCTGCTGCTACATGGAGACGCGCACCTTCCGTGTATGAAAAAGATTCTGATCATATTGAAACTGAATTTGAAAAAGCATGGAATAATTTATCAAGAGATATGCGAATGATTCATTATCTCGACCGTGCAGATAAGATGAGTGGAATCGGAAAGTACGGTTTATTGGTTTTAGGTTTGACTGGAGATAAAAATTTCGATAAACCAATTGATGTTAGTAAAGAACATGAATTAGCTTATTTGTCTGTTTTTACTGAAGGATCTGCACAAATTCATGAACTTGTTACAGACAAAGGTAATCCAAGATTCAATCAACCGATGTTGTACGAAGTTGATTTATCTGGAGAAAAATCACAAGCAGGAGCATCAACAATTTCATCGACGACTGCTGGAAGCAGTATAGTTAAAATTCATTGGTCCCGTGTCATTCATATTGCAGAAGATAAGTTGGAGGACGAAATTTATGGTACGCCTAGATTACGTCCAGTTTTTAATTTACTCGAAGATTTGATGAAAGTGGTTGGTGGTTCGTCTGAAATGTTTTGGCAAGGTGCGTATCGTGGATTACATATCAACGTAGATCCAAAATTACAAATGGGCGATTTAGGGGATGCAGATTTAAGTGATTTAAATGATGAAATTGATGAGTATATAAACGGGATTCGTCGCATTATTCGAACACAGGGAGTTGATGTAAAAACGTTGGATGCACAAATTGTTGATCCAAGTAAAAACTTCATGATTCTAATGGATTTGGTTAGTGGCGCATCAAAAATTCCAAAACGTATTTTGTTTGGTTCTGAACGAGGTGAGTTATCTTCTGAACAAGATGAAGTGAATTGGAATGCTCGAATCACCGAACGTCAAAATAATTATGTTGAACCGGAGATACTTCGACCGTTCATTGATCGTTTAATTGCATTAAGAATTCTGCCAACACCCGTTGACTCATATAAGGTGCTTTGGCCTTCATTATTCGAACTTGACGCTAAACGGCAAGCTGATGTCGCGTGGTCGCAAGCTCGTGCGATTCGAACATATGTTGGACAAAAAGGAGATGCTAGTTTAGTTATGGGTATTCCTGAATTTCGAGAGAAGATTTTAGGTGTTGGTGCATTGTCTGCTCGTCCAGAAGAAAATGAAGAAGATCGATTGCTTGTAGTTGATGTTGATGATGTTGAAAATGTATAGGATTGTCTGATTATATTGTTATTATAATAGGAGTAATTAGGAAGGAACATGATATGGCACTAACCGTAATTGACCTAATGCTGTACCCCACCCCTGACGGGCGCAAGTGGCTACCGTTCGGGCTGGTTATCCCGGCTCTACGACTGTTCCGTGATGGCAAAGTCACAGGCGCACAAGCAGCGCAATTTTTAGACGATGATATGGCAATTCACGCCAAGGGTGCTGATCCACCCACGCTGACTGACGACGACAAGGCGTATCTAGCGACACTCGCGGCTGTGGACCTGGACCATCTGCAAGATTGCTTGGTACTACACGAGCGTAACCCGAATGTGATGACTAAAGCTAAGATGAGTGAAATATTGGAGTTATGAGCACACAGAAAAAGACTTACATTTATAAAGATAAAGGTGCTTCAGGCTGGGGAGTAGAAGACTCACATGAATTAAAATTTGACTTGTATCCATGTCCTGTCTGTGACTCTACGAAATTAGATATTTCGAATGGAATTAAGTGCTGTGACTGCGAGTTCATCATAGAAACTGGTTGGCTGCAAGAAGAAGTGAAGTTTTGGAATAAAATTGGTAAGCGGATATATGAGTAGCTATTATGTGGTTTGAGACTACCAGCTTCCTGTCTACAAAAACGGATGGTGATGATACTGTCGTCGCAGGGCTAACAGGTACGCCGAAGTTTCTCATTTTTGACAGCATCTATCACACAGCCACGGATGCAGTTACCGATGGCTTGAATATGATATTCGGCTTTGCTTCAGCTTTGGATGCAGAGGCCGGAGGCAGTGTTGCAAGCGACCACGGTGCAGGGACGAGTAATGCTGCACGAGGGACTAACAATGTAGAGTGTCTATATATAGTCAACGCAAGTGGCACGGTTATTCTTCGCGGTAATATCAAGTCATTCGATGCCAACGGCTTCACCATTCAATGGACAACCTACGTAGCTGGAATTTATATTCACGTTACAATTGTCGGCGGAGATGAGGTCGCAGCGAATGTGGTGACGTTTAATGTAGATAATACGAAAACCGCAGGGCAAACTCAAGATGTAGCACATGGGCTTACTGCTATACCTACCGGTATGATGGTATTGACTAGTTGGCTTGTCAATGATATTACAATAGACGCGAGGGCTTGGCTTGCTTTAGGGTTTTCTGACGGAATAAACAATGGAGTGTGTACCTTGTATTCCGCAGATGGAGCGGGGACATCAGATACTCAAAGAGGTGAATTAGCAGATAATTGTTTAGGCTTAGTGTTCGGTAGTTACTTACAAAGGATGTATATAAGCGGTGTAGATGCTACTAATGTAGAATTTACTTTTACTGATAACGCTTTAGCTGCTTATCGCGTTCACATGCTCGTATTCACAGGCATCTCGTGTGAAGTAGGTTCAGACCTAGCACACAATGCGGCTGAAGCTCACGAACATTCCCTTACAGGCTCATTTACACCTAAGGGCTTGTTGATGGCGTCCATCAGTAATGCCGCTTCTGCCTCAGTAGAAGACCATGCAATACTAAGTTTCGGTGCAGGCGCTTCTGCAAGTGACAGAAGATGTATAGGCGTGACGGACGAAGACGGACTGTCAGTTGCAACCGATGCCGGACGAATAAGCGATACCGCTGCTATCCTGCAAATGCTGGACGAGAACACAGCCATTACCGACGAGATAGACCTCGTAGGCTTTGGCGCTGGGACATTCACCAACGACTACAGCATCGGAAGCGCATTCCAGTTCATCTTCATGGCGCTGGGTGATAAAGCGGGTCACCCATGGTTTTATAGAAGGAATCAATAATATGCCATATAAACCAGTAGACACAGCAATAAAAGTAATCCTCGGCCCGGCTATAGACGATGGAGATTTTAAAGTCAGGGAAGAGTTGATTGCTTATAATGCTGCCGGGATGGAAGTAACTGCTATTCTGGAGTTAGCTGATGGCACAGTCACGCATACGGCGATTATTCCGACTACTGGAGATGATCATGATTGGGTGCACACCAACCAAGGATATTATGAGTTAGAGATTCCAGCCGCCAGCGGTGATTACAATAACGATGAAGAAGGTATTCTTACTATTGTAGCTTTCGTGACTGGCGTATTGCCCTTTCGCTCCGTTTCTTACGATGTTATCCCTGCTGCCTTATACGCCAAGATGGTAACGGCATATTCCGTAACTCGTGGATTGGCTGGAACAGCTTTGCCCGATGCAGCGGCAGATGCAGCGGCAGGCTTGCCAGTATCAGATGCGGGTGGACTAGATATTGACACCTTGCTCGGAACTCTTACTTCTCTCGCGGCCGAAACACGGGATGCTAATGTGCTTGACCAGTTCAGGCGCACTATCGCAATTATAGAACACGAGGGAAGGGCATCACATACTCATCAGCCGATGGGCAACATATTATTTGTAGATCCGGTCAATGGTGATACTCACGCGAACGGGAACAGGGGAGGGATAACAGATCCATACTCGCTCATTCAGGACTGCCATGACAACGCGGTTACAGACTCGCATCACGACCTGATTATTCTGTTATCCGGTGCTTCGGGTGGACCGACAACGCTGACAGAAACGATTACCATTTCGAAAAGGTACACGTATATCAGGGGACCGGGACGAGATTTTATCATCACCAGGTCTGGTAACGGAGATACAATCAGTGTTACGGCAGATGGTGTTGGTTTCTCGGGATTCCAACTGAATACAGCCGCAACGGGAAGTGGTAATGGTATAAAGCTCACCGACGCTGATTTTCTGGAAGTACGCGATCTATGGATAAATGCTACTCAGGGCGATGGTGTTAATATCCTGCGTGGAGAAAACTGCCAGATTTTTGATAATGTCTTCACTGACACAGGTCAAGGTGGCGCGGGCGAGGGCGTGCATATTGTAGGTACAGCTGGTGCCAGAAGAAACGATTCCGTACAGGATAACAACTTCGGAGACTGTGCCGGAGATGCTATTAAGATAGAGTCCGGCACAACCAATAATACCAGTATCCAGCGCAACACCATAGAAGGAAGTACTGGATGGGGGATAAATATTGGCGCTAGTTCTATTGATGCCTTGGTCAGCGATAACCGTCTTGGGAATAATGCTTCTGGGGATATTACTGACGGAGGCACAACGACAGTATTGCTAAATAATGAAGA
>SDBS01005869.1_pt1 | contig 11943 bp, 11 predicted proteins | sample 2277091 | NCBI WGS metagenome assembly SDBS01 (sample SAMN10404972, study PRJNA504765) | marine sediment metagenome | isolation source: marine sediment core GS10_PC15, 163 cmbsf | place: Arctic Ocean: Southern Knipovich Ridge | collected 2010 | reverse complement strand
TGAGAGAGGTCTTTCATCCACCTCTCTAGGTCTTGTCTGTACATCTCTTCCTGGTTGATCCCCTCCTTGTCATCATCGTTGACTGAGCCCACCACGACCCAGTTGGGCTGTGCCACCTTCACTACCTTTTCAAACACAGAATTGAAGGCTTGAATCTGCTCACGCAATGAAATCACAGACTGCTGCAAGAATTTTGTGATGTCTCGATTAATCTGAACAGTATAGCACTTCTGCAGGCTCGGGTGGTCCTGGTACTTCAAATTTAAAGAATAGCCATCCTTCCCCTCCAGGAAGCTCAACGACAGCAGCTGTGCCTGCAACAGCATCAACTGAGACCTGAGGGAGTGGCGTAGATCGATGTCCACACTGGACAATGACAAGTAGCTACTAGCTTCAGCCATCGGGGCACGCATCCAGTGGACTAGCAGGTTGAGCTCAGTCATCCATGCCTTCCAGGGCAAAAAATCGGAACGCAATCGAAGAGCGAGTGGTCTCTCCATCTCCTTCAATGATTGATTGAAGGGAGGGAAAAATCATAACTATTTATTTCCTTCTTCAGAGTGATTGATGAAGAAACAATTAAATTGTCAATAGCAATTAAAATTACACGCTAAGAAGAAGAAGGCAACATGAGTTGTATTATGAATATTATTGACACCCCTAGTAATCCACCTCCTCGTCTTTAGCAGTCCATAGATCATCAAGAAGGTGGCTAGCGACGCCGCCTGGACTCCAGTCTGCCAGCTGGGAGTTGAGGTTGAGGGCATTGACGTCCTTCTTCCTGTCAGAATCTCCCCTGTCTTCGCTTTCCCTCTTGATGGAGTCTCCCTCGTCCCCATTCCCCAGAAGCTGGCTAGAGAGGTCTTCATTCCACTTTGCCAACCCTTGTCCATATATTTCTTCCAGGTCAATCTTCCTAGTTCGGGAGCTGCCCATATTATGCTTGGGATACTTGAGGTCCACCTGGTGGACTACCTTCTTAAACACAGAACTAAACAGTTGAATCCGCTGGCGCAATGAGCACACAGAAGACTCCAGGAAGGAATTCGTAAGGGCTTCGTCCAGCCCACTGCGGTACCCACTCAACGGGCTCAGCTGTGCCTGCAACAGCATCAACTGAATATGAAGGCTCCAGCGCAGTTGGATGTCCAAGTTGTTTAATGACAGGTAGTCACAGGCTTGGATCATTGGGCAACGCAGCGAGCAGGCCAGCAGCTTCAGCTCAGTCATCCATATGATTGGCATTGTGTTAACATAAGAATCCACACGAAGCACCTCAATAGCAAGCTCTGCCATCTTAATAGTATTCTCTACTATCTGAGTAGCATTCTCTACCACCGACATCACGACCAGTTAATGCTTAATCTAGAGGAAGAAAACAAGAACACCCAACACGTTAACTCCTCTTATAGAATAGTTAGAAACAGCTGCCTTCAAGCTTGACAATGAGAAACCATGTCCTGCTGCTGCCTTCGCTATTACTCTTCGTGTCGCTTTGTCACAGCCTGGCCTGGATCCGTCCCCTCAGCCTAGACGTGGTTCACGCCGATTACATTCACGTCGATGTAGGACTCCCTGGCAAGCACGCCCGCCTAAAACTGGACGCCAGCCTGGACCACATCTACTTGCTAGGCAGTCTGAGGAGCAGCAGCAACAGCTATCTGATCTCTCAGGAGGCCTCTCTGGAGCACCCTGACTGCAAGTTTGGAAGTGAGATCTTCACGCTGGCTGGGGACACTCGGATTCGGCTCGATGTACTCTACGACTGCAGCCCCCCTGCCCACAGCGAGGCCTACCTGCGCAGCGTGATGTATCATGGTGTACTAGGCCTTGGTCCTCGGAGTCCTCTCTGGCTGCATTGGAATCGTATCACTCTAACTAGTTGGACCCTGTATTTGGGAGAGCATGCTCTCCATCAGAGTTTGTTCCCAACAGCTTCAATTCCCATGACACCCAGAGGCACCCCCTTAACCGTGAGAGACCCACAAAACGGAAAGAATTACAGTCTACAACTTTTACCCTCAAGCCCCTTCAGTTACATAGAAGAGGAGGGCAGGCAGCGGAGGTTACACCTGGTGCACAGCGAAAGCGGACAGCCCGCCCTACACCTCTACCCCAGCTCTGATTTTCAGACTCTAGATGCCGCAGGTCAGAGCAGAAGCATCATCAAACCTCTGCACCTGCTGCAGCCGCAACCCGGGGGGGAGGAGAACAACAACACCACACTACTCATAGGAAGCTGGGCCTGGAGGCACAGCCTGCTGCTGCTGGAGGCACGTGGCTCCCAGAAGCTCTGGAGCGTAGTCCCTGCTTTTTGCACTTTCGAGGCCACAGATCCTCCTAGCTGCATCCTCTTCTTAGCCAGCCTGTTACTGAGTATCCTGTTCATCTTCTGGCTCTTCAGTGCCTACGCCCACGACGTGAGGAGTATGGAGGCCTGTCTGCTGCGCCCAGGCGTAAAAGCTGCTCTATTGGTTCTCACCCTCTCCATCCTTACAGCGCACAGTCTAGCATATGCTGGTAGCCGTCTGCTAAACGCACACCTGCAAAGGGACGCAGCTAGGGCCTACGGTCTGCTCCTTCTGCTGCTCTTTGGGGCCCTAATCCTAGACAGCTTCTTGCTGCTTCACTGGTATTTCTCGGAGGGCTCTCCAAAGCTACTACCGCAGAACCGCCTCCTTCTAGACAGCTTAGTGTTACTTAGTCTCTGGTTAGCCATCTTAGAACACATACCCAGCAACAATAGCCGAAGTAGTCTTTTGGTCGTAGCATTATTTCTGACCGTCGTAAACTTAACAAAGCTGTATGAGGCCCTGAGCCTAAGCTGTAGCCCCCTCTACCTGATCCATTATAGCCTGCTAACAGTCGGCAGCGCCAGCTTCCTACTCTTTTGGAATCTGGAGCCACTGATACACGCTCACTTTCGATATAGTGCTCTTCATGGATCAGCCTATCTCGCTACTTTGGTGATTACCCTCTTTACCTCTTTTTACGCTTACAGCTTGACCACACTCAACCGCCAGAAACACGCCTTGGTGCTGCTTCACACAGCTCTTGATAATGATGGCTAATAATAATAATAAATACATAAACAAAAGTAGTTTATTCTTCATAGATTCTAGCGCAGGCTGCCATGGCGGGCGCAAGCACAGAGTCCAAGTCCTTAAAAAAACTGAGCTCTCCATCAGCCGTTCGATCATAGTACAGGTAGATCAGAGTCAGGCCCTGATCCTGAAGCTCGTAGCTTCCACTCTGTAACTCTTCCAGAAGCTGCAACAGCTTGGCATGGCGACTCTCCAGAGAGGGATCGTAGAGGATATCCCCCTTCATATAATGGTGGGGGTTGAACCGGATGTAAGCCAAGCGCACGCTCTGCTGTTCATGATATGCGCTCACCGCACTCGTAATATTCAATACACGTTTCAGCTCACAATGAGAGGGATATTGCCGGTGAGCAAACTCGTCATTGCCCACGAGTACGTATGCGTTCACGGCAGCGGTGAACTCCGGAAGTAAGAAGTCCGGGCGGGAGTGGCTGCCGGGCAGCGCCAGCTGGGGGCAGTGGGAGTGGTAGACCGCGTTCTGCCAGTCGCGCAAGTACGGGATGCCGTGCGCTTGGAAGAGGTTGGCCATCTTCTGCTCCGTCTGCAGATGCGTGCGCAGGCCCCCCAGAGTGTGGAAGAACTTAATGTGGTACTCCAGCTTCCATGGTAGAGGGAAGCGTTTCCCACAGGGCACCCCCTGCTCCGCGGCATCCGTGGCGCAGTCCGCGTAGGGGCAGACGATCGTCCAGGCCTCACTGCTCTCGTGGAGGGCTTCATGCGTTCTTAGACTGTCAGCCCGCGAAAACACGCGCCCACACTCCCCACACTTGTAGGGTTGCTCCCCCAGGTGGACGGCGCGGACATGCCTCTGAAGATCCCCCTGGGTCACCCATGTCTTCTTGCAGTGATCACAGCGGTGAGGTCGGAAGTTAGTGTGCTTGCGAAGGATGTGAGTCTGTAGCTTGTGGTTGGTGACAAATTTAGAGTCGCATTGCGTACAGGGAAACGGCCGGGCGTCTGTGTGTTTTCTTAGTACATGCTCTGTTAAATGGCTTTGAGTCGCAGTGGTAAAATCACACTGAGTACACGCAAAGGGCTTCTCTCCCGTGTGAGTTCGTAGATGACGCTCCAGATTGCATTTCTTTGTGGTGGTATAATTACATACATCACAGCGATGAAGGAGTGGGTGGTGGGTTCGTTTATGTTCTCTCAAAGACTGCAAATCTGAAGCCTTGTAGTCACATTGTCCACAGATGTAGAGGTTGATCTCGTCATGCACACACTTCATGTGTTTCCTCCAGTCTGATAGATTGGAAAATGCAGATGGACACCGTCCACAAGGATAAGGTTTTACCCCGGTGTGTGTCATTTCATGTCGTTCTACATCCTTGTGGGAGAAGCTCCTATAGTTACAGATGGAGCACTGATGACGCGTTTCCTTCAGATGTACTCCGCGCATGTGGTGGTTCAAATGGCTCTTGTAGGCAAACTCTTTCTGGCACTCCGGGCAGATGTGAGGTCCACTGGGGGGGCGGCGGCGTTTGGGGGGGAGGAAGGGGACGAGAGCCGCTGCGACCTGCCTCTTGCGCTCCTCGGCCAGCAGCGCCTCTGCCGCCTGCCTTGTCCGGCCATTGGCCAGCTCCACCCCCCCCCTCGCCGTCCTCGGAGGAGAAGGAGGAGGAGGGGGGAGCTGGGGGGGCAGGCGCAGCAGGAGAAGAAGTTGGCTCATCAACAAAATTTTGTAATTTGAACATGAAGGTTGGTTGCTTGGGTGAAGACATAACAGAGAAAAACGGAGGATATATTTATAGTGGTCGGCGGCAATAAAAAAGAACATAGTGGCTCTAAACCATGTAGATAGATAGGGGGAGGGAGTTCAACCCAAGACCTCCACGCCCGCAGCTCCAAATAAGAGGCTGCCCAAGAAATCCACCATGCCCTTACGTCTCCGCTTGACTGCTGCCACAGGGAGAAGAAGAGGGCTCTCCTCCTCATCCTCACGCGGCCTCTTCATGCCATGAGCCTGAGAAGCCATGATAGCATTTTGTTGGTTATCATTTCTCTGGGCGGCCACCTCGACACAGAGACCACCTGCCAACTCGGGATTTTGAATACCCTCTGCATTGTTGTTAAAATAGACCTCTCGAATGAGATGGGGCTCTAAATCTTTCAGTTCCTGCATGTCGCCCAATGTTATATTACGCTTGTATCCTAAGCTCGTCATCACATAAAAGGCTCCGTCGCATGAATCGATGAACAGTTCACAGGGCAGGTCCTGGTCGTGGTCATGTAGCAGGGTCAATTTTGCAAATACCCTGAGGACGAGGTCCTTGTCCTCGGGTGCCACATTTTCTAAGCCCTCCGGGGTGTAGGCGATGTCAAATTCCCTCTCCGTACTTAGACATTGGACCTCAGGAACAGAGACCAGTTCTCCAACAGGCTCCGAACTGGCTGGATCCATGGGTATGGCTCACTAAGCCTCCAGAGATAGCTCACTAGGAAGAAGAGTAGCAGGCTGAAAATGGAGACGCGTAACAAGCTGCCTCCTCCAAACTCCGACTTCGCTACGGCTGCACAGTAGGGCACGCTCACAACGAGTGTGATCGTTTTGCCGCTCAGACTAGAGAGCTGTTGGTGGTCTACGGCTCCTAACGCTCTTTTCAGTAGCCTGCTATCTAACTTTTGTAAGCCTGTAGCACTGAAGCGAAGATAGCCATTGCGAGTGTCTGCTAGGTGGTAGTCCTCAACTACCATATTAGGGTTGTCTTTCAGAAGGTAGTGGATCAGGCCCTGCTTCAGTCTGGCATGCACGGCTCTGAACTGAGCCTCTTGCGCCTCATCTGCGACTGTACCCACACGGTGCACCACGCGCACCTTGCTGCTACTACTACTCATAACTCCCCCCCTCTCTGTGGTAGTAAGAGATACAGTGGGCCACAGGCGGTCAACTTATGTAGGTAGATAGATGCATATTTTTATTTTCGATTTGATGTATAGAGCCTCCCCAGAGGAGGGGAGGGGAGGGGAGAGAGGCCTTCTCACCTAAGTGCGCCTCCTCTTGCTCTCTTCGTGATTCTTCTCGAGATGTCGCTTTCCCTTGTAGCGAGGGTCAAATTGCACAGAAATCTCGTTCTTGACAGCAAACAGGACGCCCACAACCTTGGTGGGGGGCAGCTGGATGCCCAGCTTGCGGGCACACCTCTCCGCAGCCGCTATCTGCTTGTCCTTGGTGATCAGCAGCAGGGAGACACTCTCTGGATCCTCCTCGGCATAGAGGGCCTGCTGCTGTGAGGCACTCAAGGGCGGAATGTTGGTCATGAAGTAGAAGTGATGTCGGGCTGCAAAGCTCTCTGTCACGTCCTCGCAGCTCTCGTAGAGGTTCACCGCCCCGATGCTGTTCTCGTCCTTGTTCCAGTAGTTCTGGGTGGCTGGCCCCCTCTGGTTGACGTCCCTGTAGTTGTAGCTGTCCGTGATCTGGCCCTTGGTGTTGCCACGAATGTACTGCTGCGTGATGATGCGCGCATTGGTTCTGGAGACTGGCAGGCAGAACTCCGTCAGGTAGCGCGGCAGGTCGTTCACCACGTCCCGCACATAGCCCATCACGTCCATGCTGGGCTTAGGAGGGTCGATGTTGGCGGGCATGGTGCTCATCCTGGCCACATCCATCTGCACGATGCAGGCTGCATAGGGCTGACAGGGCAGGTGCACAGGCGCCAGCGCCTTCCAGTTGCTGGAGTCGTAGACGCCCAGGACCTTGCAGGCCGTGGTTCCGTAGGCCTTCAGGGCCCACTGGATGAGCTGCAGCTGCTCTCCCCTCTTCACAATGCTGCCCTGGTTGTAGGCCAGCCAGAGCTTCTCCGTGGGCGGCTTCGTGCTGCTGTCAATGTAGCTGAAGGCGGTGGTGCTGCCCTTCGCGTCACTGGCCTGATCAAATATGGCGGCCACGGGCTCTGCAAAGCAGAGCAGATGATCCCCCCTGTGCTCCAGAACCTGCTTCAGCCGTAGACCATGCCGACTGCTGGAGACCATGGGCAGCAGCCAGACGCTGTCCATCATGGTCTTCACCTCCGGCGGCAGCAGGTGCTTCACCCTGTAGAGCGCTCCCTTATCATCTCCGGCGTTGAGGTAGGTGAGCTGTAGACCCACGCTGCGCGCCTGAGGGTACTCATGCAGCACATTGCTGCTGATGCTAGAGCAGGGCACCAGGGCACGCTGTTCCTCCTCCTCCTCCGTGACCTCCGTAACGGTGACCCTAGGGGGCGCCTCCCTCTCCGTAACGCTGGGCTTCATCAGCATCCTCTTGATGTTCCCAAAGTTCACGGCCGCTAGGTCATAGCTGCTGTAGTCAAAGTGGATGAGAGAGAGCACCGCCTCTCGGACGCTCTCCTCTGGACGGAGGGCGCTGATGCTGTCCGCGTTTCCAAAGCAGCTGGGCGGCGCCGCGCCTGGGCTGTACATGCCCTCATGCTTACGCGTAAACTGCACCCCGTTCACGCACACATAGCTGTAGTTGGGAGCCTTCATCTCCCCCTGCTGGAAACGCAGCCCAATGTTGCCGTACATCTGGCTGATGGCCAGCGGAATGCTCTGGCCCACGCGCAGCACCACCGTGTCCTCCGCACAGGTGATCTGGTCGTATTTGCGCTGGATGCGCCCAGAGTCCCCGTTGCTCATCGCAAGAGGCTCCAGCTTGCTGCTACTGGCACCTGCCGCGCTCTCCGCGTTCAGGGCCTCCACACTGAGCTCAGCCTCCTCACCTCCTCCTCCTCCAGCCTCCTTGGAGCCAAAGGAGCCAAAGGTCTTACGGCGCTGCGCCGAGAGGGGCACCTTGCTGATCACCCGCAGGAAGAGGCTGCGCCTGTCCTCGCTCAGCTCTCCCAGCTCAGGGGAGATGCTGAGATAGTTGAATGGCTCCGTAATTAAGAAATGGGCGCGATCCATGGAGCTACTACTGCCCTGACTAGCAGGTCGTATATCATGAACCAGCCTGGCCTTGATGTTCACCTTGCTGGTGCTGCCCATCTTAGCCACCTGACTGTTTCCTGCGCTGGTCGCCGTCTGTCTACCATACTCTAACAGGGCTGCTGCTGCCGCAAGCTGCTCCTCTCTAAGCTCCTCCAGCTCGCTCTCATCCCAGAAGCTGAAGCTCCTGTGCTTCAGGGGGGCAAGGCTTGCCACCTTCTTCTCAAAGCTCCCCGCAAATAAACTTCCCACATCCATATCCCCTATCATCTCCTGAGACGACGCATTCATGCCTTCTCTTCTCTCTGGTTGAGGGGGGGGGGCCTCAATCCCAGTATTACCATTTTTAGCATTACTGGCGCCGCACGATCCTGGGGAGGCTGAGGCTGAGGACATGGCGCGACCTCCCCAGTTTGTCGTGGACCTCACAAGCCTGCCTCAACTAGAGGCTAGGCCCGACATCATGCCAGAGAGCCTGAAGGCCCTTCGCAGCATGCTGAGCCGTCCTGTCTACCGCGAGAACCAAGACATGATGGCCCAGAGCCTAACGCGTACGGCGCGCATCTCCTGCAGTCTGGAGCAGCTCCTAGAGTCTGGTAGCGCCACTATCCATCTGAGCAGCCTAATACCGCAGCAGGACTTCTATCCTTCCGAGCTGGGCCTGAGCGCAGAGGCGACAGCCGCACGCTACGACCTCAAATATAGTGTGGTTACTGAGCTCCTCATTGAAGAAGTTCGGTACAGCTCCCCCGTAAACTTGCTGTTGCACTGCAGCAGCCAAGAGGTCATGATGAAACATCTGGAACTGACTCAGGCCAGCCTGGACAGGGAGTATATGCAGCGAGTGAGGCAGGAGGGCGGCCGCGCTCACTTTGCGCTCCTCCCCTACTATCCCATGGAGCCAGCGGAGCCGGCGCTAAGAGCCAGCCCCTTGGACGGCCTGCGTGCCTGGAGCGAAACCACAGGTGGTCGCAAAGTGTCGCTGCGGCAGCCCACGGCCTATATCCTGGACGACAGCCTCCAGTACTACGCAGGCTGTGGGCTGATGGGCCCAGACATTAGCCGCGGCTGCGTGGAACAACTTGATCCTTCCCAAGCCTGCGGCTACACTTTCGTGGGCACGAATAGCAGCTTGGCAGCCATGTTATGCACCTATCATTCAATTTTAGGGGCAGAACTACGCTGCAGCCTGCAGCCCGAAGAGCTGGAGGATCGAAGCCATCTTCTTCTACGTCTGCCCAGCAGTGCTGTCCGCATGGCGGAGGATGTGGCAACCAGCCTTCTCTTCAATAAGATCCCCTATGAAAATCCGAAAGAGATCCAGTTTAGAGTGCAAATGTGGAAGCCTGACGAGCTCAAGAGGATGTCAGATGGTACTCTTTTGCGAAGGGACATGAGCCAGGTAGACCCAAAGGCTGCCATCACTGTCACCATTAAGTTTTGTCTCCGTTACATGGTCCTGAACGCAGATAGAAGAGCTGGGGGACAGGCTGTCCTGCAAGGGCACTATATTGCATTAGGTGGACGAGAACACAATCAACTCCAACGCCACCCTTGGATGGCCTACGGCCAGTTGCTAGAGGAGGTGGTGGTGGAGGGAAAGAATGAAGAGACTATGCAGACGGATCAATAATAAACAAGGCTTTATTCACTCATCATAGATTCTAGCGCAGGTTCAGACTCAGACTCTAAGTCCTTGAAAAAACAGAGCTCGTTGTTGTTGGTAGTAAGTCTGGAGCTGCACTGTCCACAGGGACTTAAAGGGCTTTTCTCCTGTGTGGACTCGTACATGATGTGCTAGGTTGAAGTTATCTGTGGTGCTGTAATCACATTGACTACAACGAAGAAGAGGGTTGTGACTTTGTTTGTGGCCTCTCAAGAGTAGCACGCTTGTAGTCGTATGACCACATTCTCTACAGATGTAGACATTGAGATCGCCATGTACTCCTCTCATATGTTTCCTCCAGTGCTCTAGGAGACAAAAGGCGGATGGACAGTGATCACAAAAATGCTTAAAGGGCTTTTGTCCAGTGTGGCTCCGTTCATGCTGTTCCATACCAGACTTCCATCTGCATGTATAATCACATTGACCACAACGAAGAGGAAGAGGTTTGTGACTTTCTTTCTGGTGCTCTCTCAAGAGTAGCTGGCTTGCAGTCCTATGACCACACTCTCTACAGATGTAGACATTGAGATCGCCATGTACTCCTCTCATATGTTGTCGTATGGACCTGGGGTAGAAGCTCCTAAAATCACAATAGGTGCATTGGTAACGTACTTCCTTCTGGTGTACGGCGTGTATATGGGCACTTAAATCTCTCTTCGAGAGAAACTCTTTTTGGCACTCCGGACATATGGGTACCTCGCTGCGGCGGCGGCGTCTGGGGAGAAGGAGGGGGGCCAAGAAAGCTGTTGCTGCAGTAAGCTGCTCCAGATCGCTCATCCTTTCTTATTGGTTAAGAGGGGGGGGGGAGGGGGGAGACATGTCTCAGACATACTACCCCCCCCCAGTATTACCATTTTTAGCATTTTTCGCATGAAAATACTCCAGCTCCTCTACCCTCCTCCTCATCATCCCTGAAGAAGGAGGAGGAGGGAAAGAATGAAGAGAGTGCCATGGAGGTCGATCATCCAGAGGCTGCTGTAATGAAGGCTACATAATAATAATACATAAACAAAAGTTTATTCTTCATAAATTCAGGCTGCCATTGGGGGCGCAAGCTCAGAATCTAAGTTGAACTTGTTTGTGCAATCAGTCCACTTCCAGTTCCACTTAACGGACTTTTCTCCTGTGTGGACTCGTACATGACATGCGAGATGCCACTTATTTGTGGTGCTGTAATCACATTGACCACAACGAAGGACTCGTTCAACGTACTTTTCTCCTGTGTGGACTCGTCGTATATGACGTGCCAAGTTCCCCGTATGTGTGGTGCTGTGATCACATTGACCACAACGAAGGACTCGTCTAACGTACTTTTCTCCTGTATGATGTGCCAAGTTCCCCTTATGTGTGGTGCTGTGATGGTCTCTCAAGAGTAGCAGGCTTGCAGTCCTATGACCACATTCTCTACAGATGTAGACATTGAGATCGCCATGTACTCGTCTTTCATGTCGTTGTATGTGGTTGAGGTAGAAGCTCCTATAATCACAATAGCTGCACTGGTAACGTATTTCCTTCTGATGGACTGCGTGTGTATGGTCGTCCAGCTTGCTCTTCCAGGCAAATCCCTTCTGACATACTGGACAGATGTGAGGTCCACTGCGGCGGCGGCGTTTAGGAAGGAGGGGGGCCAAGAAAGCTGTTGCTGCAGTAAGCTGCTCCAGATCGCTCATCCTTTCTTATTGGTTAAGGGGGGGGGAGACACTTCTCAGACATACCATTACCATTTTTAGCATTTTTAGCATGAGTGGCGCGCACGACCTGAGGGGAAGGACAGACATGGCTCGCCCTGAAGAGCGACCTCCGCAGTTTGTCGTGGATCTCACAAGCCTGGGGCAGCTAGAGGGGAAAGAATGAAGAGAGTGCCATGGAGGTCGATCATCCAGAGGCTGCTGTAATGAAGGCTACATAATAATAATAAAGTAAGCATAAACATAAACAAAAATTTATTCATAAATCATAGAGCACCCAGACTCAGACTCTAAGTCCTCCTATTCCAACTCCTCCTTCTCATCCCTGAAGGAAACACCCCCCCCCACACATGCCTGGAATGCCACAAAGAAGAGCAACCTGAAACACGCTACCAGTGCTCCATCTGTAATTATAGGAGCTTCACCCTCAACCACCACGTCAAACAACACGAACTGACACACAACGGGGTAAAGCCTTATCCTTGACAGCGATGCCCCTCCACATTTAGCCAGAAAGGATCTTGGAGGAACCATATGAAACGGGTGCATGGCGAGACCAACCTCTACTATTGCACTTTAAAGG
>SDBS01005868.1_pt1 | contig 11943 bp, 14 predicted proteins | sample 2277091 | NCBI WGS metagenome assembly SDBS01 (sample SAMN10404972, study PRJNA504765) | marine sediment metagenome | isolation source: marine sediment core GS10_PC15, 163 cmbsf | place: Arctic Ocean: Southern Knipovich Ridge | collected 2010 | reverse complement strand
GTTATCCTTGAACTCAATCTGCCAAGCTACAGGCTGGAACAGTCGAAGAAAGAAAAGAAAGGAGGTGAAATCAAGCGGGAATTCTAATTGTCGTCCGGCGGGAGAAATAGTTGTCGCTGGACACCCCTTTGGATGGACGGCCAAGAAGTGCGTTCATCCTATCTTCATATGACCTGCCCATGCTAATCCGGTCCACCCGTTATGTTCGGGTGGCTACGGCTTAGAGAGGGCATTAAATGGCACTAAGGGAAGTGTCCCGCACAGAACTGAACTAACTGCCATTCTTAATATTATGCCTATTCGGTACGCGATGAAGCTACCGACTATCTGAAAGGTTCACTGAGTGTCCTGATTGGTACGCCGACCGAATGTCTCACCGAATCCTACCCCCATCCGTCATCTGGTTACCCTCCAAATAATTCAGGGAAGAAGCTCCGAACAGATCAGGAAAGACTTGCCGCAATCCAGTCATATATGCCTGAGAGCCGTACCAGGAAATGGTCCGGGATAGCCTGACCAGGAAGCAGCATGCAATGCGACAAGGCGTTTCCTCAGACAGGATCACCCAATGGCTTTGTCTTCTGATGCTGTCAGAGGAGAAGCTGCATGAGATTGAAGCCATGGGGGACTACTGGGATATGTAAGTGATTACTGAACGGCAACTCAGGGACCTGAGGAGAAGGGGCTAGAGCTTCACGCACCTTCTGACAATCCGTTCGTCATAGGCATCTAGCACGATCAGGTGACAGCAGATTGGGAATACCGAGTCGAAATTCCTGATTGAGCATGATCCCCTCCAGCTGTTGAATATCTCATCAGGATCTCAATCAACCCGTCCTTCCCAGCTCGGATTTGATCCTACCAAAAGTAGAGCTGTCCAGCTGCATTTCTCCCTCGAAAAGTAGCATGATCAGTAGACTGGACATCGTTCCTGTAGGGCTTCCGTACTCACCAGAGATGGATCTGATGACGCCTGTGTTCCAATGCCAAGAGTACATGCAGCTGTCTTCTGTTTCTGCTGAACTCCATAGGAATTCAACGATTAGGTTGTCGTTGCCATTGAACCAGAAGGGGATGTCCAGATTGAAATTGACCCACTCATTTGGTGAGTTCGAGAGTGTCAACGTATCCCTTGAAAAGACACAGAACCTGGTTCCCTCAATGTAGTTCTCCTCGAAGACGGACCCGACCGCGTCCTGGTCGGATAGCGCAAGATAGATGCTGAAATCGTAGAACGTACCCTCTACAGTCTCTCCCGGAGAGAATCGCTGGCAGGCAATCGACGAGATTTCCATTGCATCACCAATCTCATCGGCAAGCACCAACCCCTGGTAGTGCAGTGAAGAACTTCAACCGATTCCAATGGGCGCACATCCTGAGGATTCCGGATTGCCAACGATTATATCCGCAGAATAGCATATTATGGAGATAACAAAAAGCAGCAGAGACGCATATCTCATGATAGGCTTACCTCCATTCCTTCGACTTTACAGTTCCAAAGGTAAGGACTTCCATCGCTCCCTGTGCAGTACCGGTAAGCATCAGTCTGGGTATAGCACTGGACAGGCTACCGGTTGGATTGCTCGGGGCTCCGGCTTGTGTGTATCCAACCGCTCTGATCGTTCCCGTATCCCAGCTGCGGACGTAGAAGCTATTGAGATCCAGACAGCTTACCCAGGTGACCTCGATGATCAGATTGCCTGCAGCTGAATCGTATGCATAATCAGTATCGAGCGAGATCGAAGCCCATTCGTCAGGATTTCCTGAAACAACCTGTGTCGATGCCTCGTAGACAAGCGTTCTTGTTCCAGGGATGTAGTTATCCTCGAAGTTCGAGCCAAGCTGGTCATCGGCACAGAGTCCCATGTAGATCATGAGGGATTCGAATTCAGCGGAATTGTCCCCAGAGGGATGAGCCTGCCATGCGATTGACTCTATGTTGAAGTCCGATCCGATTTCTTCATCGAGCACTACCACCTGGTAGCGCATGGCGGCGAATCAGGATCCGCAGAAGGGATAACTCGATGCAGGACCGTCGGCAGGCCCGATGATGACATCGGCTGCGACAACCTGCGAGACCATTCCTGCCAGAAGCAACATGGCAATGTACTTCATTTAACTCTCTCCATTTCTCAGTGATGGCACAGGTGTGGTTTGCTCTCGAACAGAGGATTGGTTGAATTCAATCAGGCCTTCCTATTTGGAAGCTTGGATTACCTTGTCTACGCACGTCAAGAAATCGAGGACGCAAGGTGTGCATAGGTGGTAGATCACCAAAGATCCTTCTTTCGAGGACGATACAATTCCAGCGTTCTTGAGTACCGAGAGATGTCTGGACACCGTCGAGATATCACTGCCGACTCTTGTGGTCAGTTCTCCGACGCTTAGATCCTCCCTATGCAGCGCTTCCAGTATCATCAGGCGGGGAGTACTTGCGATTGCCTTCAGAACACTGGTACGTCGCTCCAACAGGTCTGATACCAATAGTTGTATCTTGCCTACCTTTCTTGCACTTGTATATTCTACCAAGTGTGCAAACGTGGTCAATCCTTACTTTTCATCATGGTCACTTGATAGGAATATCCAGCAATCAGATAGCACTCCTGGCGAAAGCAAGCATAACGTCTTGGATCAAAGCATAAAACACCTGAACCGCTCATGTGGTGCTCGAAGAATGACCAGTATTTTCGAGAGATACCTGACCGTATGGGTAGTGCTCTGCATTATCTGTGGGATTGGGTTTGGCAAGATCGTTCCGAATCTGGCCAGGTTTCTGGACAGTCTTGCGGTCTCGGTCAACGGCGCACCGGTGGTGTCGATACCAATTGCCGTTTGTCTTTTCTTCATGATGTATCCTATCATGGTAAAGATCGATTTCGCGGAGGTTGTCAAAGCAGGCAAGAGTATCAAGCCTGTTGGACTGACTCTGGTTGTCAACTGGATGATCAAGCCTTTCACGATGTTTGCCCTCTCATACCTATTTCTTGGTGTCCTGTTCCGTGGATTCATTGGTCCGGACGCAGTAGACCTGGTAAGACTACCATTTGGCCTTGATCTGAATATCGGCGAAAGCTACGGAGCGGGTAGCGTCGTAATGCACGAAGGTGTCAAGATGCTGCAAATCCCGCTGTGGCGAAGCTACTTCGCTGGTTGCATTCTGCTGGGTATCGCGCCATGCACGGCAATGGTACTAGTATGGGGTTCTCTCGCACGTGGTAATGACGGACATACTCTTGTAATGGTAGCAATCAATTCGTTGGCGATGCTTGTGCTATATGGTGTTCTCGGCGGCTTTCTGCTGGGAATAGGAAAGCTGCCGGTGCCATGGCAAGCGCTTCTTCTGTCTATATCGATCTATGTAGCCCTACCGCTTGTTGCTGGCTACTTCTCACGTAAATATGTCATCAAGCATAAAGGTGAGACCTGGTTCAAGGAAAAATTCCTCCACATCCTGACACCCGTCACGATTATCGCCTTACTGATCACACTCATATTGCTCTTTTCGTTCAAGGGTGAAGTAATCCTGTCCAATCCACTAACAATCTTGTGGATCGCTATACCTTTATTCCTCCAGACATGTTTGATATTTACGCTTACTTACATTTCAGCAAAGCGACTCAAACTCACATATGCAGACGCCGCACCCTCTGCCATGATAGGAGCCTCAAATCACTTCGAGGTGGCAATCGCCACAGCTACGATGCTCTTCGGTTTATCCTCCGGGGCAGCACTGGCAACGGTTGTTGGCGTTCTGATCGAAGTACCCGTCATGTTGATGCTCGTAAAGGTCTGTCTAAGAACACGAAATTGCTTCACGCCGCACAAAGTAGCCTTATCAATGCTTCAAGAGAACTGATTGTGACACTAGAATGTACCTATCTGAACTCAGGCTAAATATGTACTGCCAATCCAAGTCACTGTGTTAAAGAGGATTACAATGAAACCTGTGACAAGAACTGTGATAATATCACTAGTGTGTATCCTGGCCGGAGTTGCCATTCTTGCCGGCTCGAACAGCGAACCTGCAAACGAAGTATCTGCTCTCGCTGATCAGAACCTCCCCAGGCTTCTGGATCTTGGCTCGCACTACTGCACGCCATGCCAGATGATGGTCCCGGAACTGGATGCTCTCTCAGGGGAATATGCAGGAGTGGTGGATGTCGAATTCATTGATGTAAACGAGAATCAGAATGCGGCAGAGTCATATGGCATCAAGCTCATCCCAACACAGATATTTATTGATGCAGATGGGAATGAGTTGTTTAGACATGAAGGCTTCATGAGCAGAGAAGAAATGTCAGCGAAGCTGATTGAACTTGGTTACTATCCACCTCCCTCTCAGAATTAGGCGCCATGCAAAATCTCATGGCTTCGTTCACTGGTGCTGTTGAATCAGCAGCACTGATTGCTGTTCCACTTGCTCTGCTATGGGGAGTGCTTAGTGTTCTGCTCAGCCCCTGCCATCTGGCAAGCGTTCCCCTTGTCGTAGGATACATTTCCAGACAGGGAAGCACTGGATCAGCACGGGCTTTCAGCATTTCAGCACTGTTCTCCCTGGGCATACTCATTACGATTATTCTGGTGGGAATCCTCACTGCGGCGGCAGGTAGGATTCTGGGGGATATCGGGCGCTTCGGATACTACTTTGCAGCTGCAATGATGCTGTACTTCGGATTGAACCTGCTCGAGGTTGTTCCATCCCTCTGGAAAGGAGACAGGAGCCTTGCATCGGGCAGATCTGGTCTTACAGGTGCCTTTCTCCTAGGTCTCATATTCGGAATTGCTCTTGGTCCATGCACATTCGCCTTTATGGCTCCAATACTCGGAGTTACCTTCAGTACGGGTAATGAGCATCTCATTTTCTCCATTCTGCTCATCGTTGTTTTCGCAATAGGTCACTGTGGAGTAATTGTTGCAGCAGGAACATTCTCCTCCGCCATACAGAGGTATCTGAAGTGGAATGAAAAATCAGGTGTTGTCCAGATACTGAGAAAGATATGCGGAGTGCTTGTGATTCTGGGTGGATTGTATCTTCTATACAGATACGTCTGATAGAGATTGTATTTCCAGAAAACAGGATGCACGAAGGTGAGGGAGGTTGATGTATCCTTTCTCGAATAACCTGTGAATTACACTCCGGTTTACGAGACAAGACCCCATGAATCCTTGTCCAAGACACTTATCGCATCCCCGTCATCTATGCCAGGGAGCTGCAAGAGGAAATGGTCCGTGACAACCTGACCAGGAGACATCTTGCTGAAAGACATGGCATTACCTCGGACAGGATCACCCAATGGCTTTGCATACTGAAGCTCCCTATGGAGCAACTGAGCGAGATCGAAGCACTGGGCGATAACTGGGATAGTCAGGTAATCACAGAAAGGCGGCTCAGGGATCTGAGGAGGAGAGGCTAGAGTTTCACGCACCTTCGAACAGTTCGTACTCTACAAGCATCCACGGTTATCATGTAGCAGTCGTCAGGAAGTGAAGGATCGGGATTCCCCGGGATAGCATGGCGGAACAGCGATGATCCTTCCTCAACACCTGTTTCGTTAAAGCCATGAATGCATATGATGACGCCTGTAGTTATTCAGGGACCTATCTGATAATTGCAGACTCAGATACTTGCTTGAAGCCTCAGGCTTCTGATAATGAGTGACAGAAAAGTACCCCCTCCCTCTGCCCAAGACGGATAATGTCCCTGATTGCTGCCGGAAGTATATTGAGCGGACGAAGTACTTTGAGTCGTAATTGATCCGGAGGGAGGTTGGTATGCAGTTTCTATTCATTTCTTTTATGCTCTCGGTCCCCCTGATACCTATCGAAGTTATGGATTACTCCTACAGTGACGACACGGTCTACCTGGTTTACGAAGAGACGGAATCGGGACATCGGATATCCTTGAGCTCTGACTATGAGGGAGCGATTCCTCCCATGACGGATTTTGTGGAGTATCCGGGATGGTTCAATCCGGCGAAGGCAGCGGCGACTTTCGACGAAAAAACCCGCGTTTTGTCGGTCTACTCCCAGTACCCTCACAGTGCCAACTACTATCTGGCCACATACAGATTCGGTGATGATGGCTATCTCAGTCTTCTGGAAGCAGGCGATCACGATTACTACTTTGAAGCCCTGGAAAGAATAGAGCTGAACATCGACTGCCTTGATCTGGAAGGAGCCCTCAACAGCGCATGGTCGGTTATGTATCCGCAGGCCAATCAATATTCGAGGGAAATGTGCATTCTCCTTCTGAAGGCCGGCCTTCAGCATGCCAGAGCAATGATAGAGGCAGGAGAATCTGCCGTGGATGCCATTGAGTGCTTTGAGGAGATAAATGATATAGCATGGAATCTTTCCAGCAACTTTGTTTATCTGTCGGTACAGGCGCTTGAAAACTACCCAGAGGAGATGTCGGTAAGCTCAGAAGATTATCTGATGATGCTGGATGAATACGCAGACCTCCTTGAGAAAGCCGGTGACTCTGAGGAAGCAGAAAATGTGCGTCATGTCAGAATGGAGCTGGCAGGGGAATGATCGGGAACTGCAATCAGTTAAATCAGTGATTGCTAAAAAGTCCGTACCCCTCCTTAAGCTCTATAACCAGCCCGGCTACCTATAACTCCACTGCGCCAAGGCCAAGGAATAACCTTGTATAATTAACAGGATTTCCGCCATCCGGTTCAAAACGGATCGTACTAATGGACTCCACCTGCTCGGAGCTCAGCGGGAACATTATCACATCCTGGCCCTGTTGTACGCACCGCTGGTGAAGTGCAGGCTCCCAAGTATTCCAAAGGGCCTGTATCTCCTGACTCTTCAGCCTGTTGCCGCTCCAGTCGCAGATGATCTCAAGGACATCATCAATTGACAGGATTCCACCACTGGCGGTTACCGTCTCTTCGACATCCGCCCTTCTGGCGATGACCTCTCCATCTTCCTCCTGAAACACCAGGGCAACTCCATGGTAGCCGTAAGTTCTTCTTCCATACGAATAATCACCTGTGCATTCGTAGTAGAGGAACCGATCCTGATAGGAGGCACCCGGAACCGTAACATAGTTCGCCGGAACATCACTCCAGAATGGAATGGCCCAGCCGAATCCATCAGCTTCGTATGCCACCGGCAGGCTTTCTTCATATTCGGGAATGTCCCGCATCAGGCTGACATCCCGCCAGATTCCCGTCTGGCTGTAAAAGTTCTCGGGAGAAGCTCTCCTCTCACCCTCCTCCTGCCACATTGAATCAGGCGGAGGAAACATAGTAGTGAAGTATCCTTCATTTAACCCTGACAGTAAAAGTACCCGTGCATTGGGCGCCGTGAAACCAGACCACAGGCGCTTCCACTCCATATCCGGTGTAGGGTTCCAGAGTACCCTGATCGTCCAGGTATCCCCACTTCGCGCCACCTGCAGTTGGAAATCCCATATCAACTTCGACAACACCCCATTCATGGACGTAGACAGTTTCGAAATCGATATCAATGGCAACAGTATCCGTAACAGCAAAAAAGAAAAACGGAATCATCAGACACTCCCTTGTATAACTACCTGCTCAGGATCTCTACATAAGGCACGAACATACCGATGACTGGCTCGAACCATATTATCTCTCCCCTGTCGTAGATCCTGAATCTGGCTATTACCGGTGCCGTATTCGGGTCTCCCGGACCTCCTGGTCTGTGAACTTCCCTGATGACGATATCATAGTAATCTCTGTATACATCTTCGGGAAAATTGTCCATGTACTCCAGACCAAATGACAAACCTTCGGGGAACGATGATCCGTATAGGCCGTCCTCCGACAACTTTTCTATCAGAAAATCCAGGGCTTCTTCGTATGAATGAATCAGAACAGGTATTGCCGATGAATGTGCTTCTTCGGGGATGAATGGCCATTCGTACGGCATCTCACCGTAGGTTGATCGTACCCTGTATCCAAATTCGAGAGTTTCGTCAGTCAGTGCTACCCAGAAGTCAAGATCACCCTGTCTACTCCGGTCAGGCAGCTTGTGAACAAGAATGTACTCTCCCGGTGATTCGAATACGCTTATTCCTATCTGTTCTGCGGACTCGCGCATGAATTGAGACACCTTTTCGAAATTCCCCCGTGAATCTTCCAATGACTCCCTGATGGCTCTGTATTCGATTGTACCGACATAGGCATCCATCCACTCTTCAGTGCTCCACCCTGGTAGTCTGACGAGTGTCTTCGTGACCTGTTTCAATTCCTCTCCCCACCGGATGTCCTGCGAAATCCAGTCAATTTCCCATTCGGAAGGCATCTCGCCCATAAGCATGAAGCCGTGGGAAGGTGGTACAAGACCTGTGAAATCACTGAAATCTACGGGAGTTGGAGGAACCGTGTTTCTCTCTTCCTCCCCGCTGACATGAATGGCGTATGTATCAGGGTACTTCCAGAGTATAAAGCACGCTACCTGCGCAGCATAATCGGAGGTTTCAAATGGTCCCAGAAATACCAGCCACCCTCTGTAACCTGAAAGAGATGCCCAGTCAGGAATCCAAAGGTAACCTGTATACTGAACGAACAGGCTATGAAGCTCTTCAGCCAGCCTTTCAGCATCAGCTTCATCATCCAGGACTTCGCAGACAATAACCCATCCAAGTCCTTCGGAGACATCCAAGTCTTTCGTGACTTGAGATGTGAGAGATAGTGTCATGAGCAGAATAAGGAACATAGAGGACCTCCCTGTTGTCCGTGCAATGAGGATAATATGCTAATCTTCTCAACTCGCGGTGTGCGGTCAAACTAAACTCGAGAAGATGGGATGAACGATCTGCCGAGTTACTTGTTTAGTATTAAGTCTATTGTTATCTGGGTGACAACTCCGGGAGGCTAGAAATGAAAGCTATTTCAGGTTTCCTTTTTCCAGCTCTGCTTATTACAGCCTCATTCATCTCTGCCGGTAATGCATTCTCAAACGGCGGACCCATGGACGGCTCTCATATCCTGAATACCGGCAACATCGCTTTCATAAAAGCCGAGACCATCAGGCTGGTATCGGAATCGATCGTTTTCACCGTTGACCAGGATTACGTCGATGTAGAAGCCACCTACGAGCTTGTGAACGATGGAGAAGCACAGGAAGTAAGCTACGCCTTCCCCGTTGAATATGCGCCTGTTTATTATTACACTGGATCGGATGACTGGATGGGTGTAGAGATTCCCTACTTCAGGATATACGATGATCAGAACAGCCTTGATGTCAGTACGTTCACGGAACCGGATTCTTTCGAATGCATCGTAATGGATTTCTATCATCTGTATGCGCATCGCAGGTGGTACACAACTCATCTTCTGTTCGATAGCGGTGAAACCAGCACCATAAATGTCCAATACAGGTTCAAGACCCAGTTCGAAGATTTCTTGACAAGTAAGAGGTTTTACCCGAGCTTATCCGCCCGTTTCTTCCGGTACATTCTCAATCCTGCCGGAAACTGGGGTGATGGAATCGTTGAGGATTTCAGCTACAGCATTGACTTCTCCTCGGTTATCGGAAACGTTGGATTTGTGATCACTGTTCCCGACGGGGGCGAGTGGGTCTCGGACAGTATTTTCCGGTTCACGGCGGAGAACTACGATATTTCCGAAGCAGATGCAATTGAAGTTCTCTATGATATATCCACCTGGAAAATGATTGATTACTTCACCGACAACAACATCAGAGATGAATCCATCCGGGAAATCAATGTTTCCTCGACTCTTCCAAGGCATGGATCGGCGGACTATTCGATAAGAAACATGTTCGACAGAGATATGGCAACCGCATGGGTCGAGGGAGCTCAGGGCGATGGAACCGGAGAATGGATCGAGATAGATCTCAACAATTATTCCGTTGTATTTATCGGTATAATGAACGGATATGCAAAATATGAGAGTACATATCTCGAGAACTCGAGGATAAGGAAACTGAGATACGAGATTATCCAGGATGAGGAAGGCCCGTACTACCACGATTATTATGAAAACATCGAAGGCACCGTTGAGCTTCCGGACCTGTCCTGGGCTGAGTTCGAGAACAATGACTTCTCGGAAATTGTTCAGCAAGTCTACTTCAGTGACAGTCCACTTCCCGTGAAGAGAATAAGGCTCGAAGTACTGGAGGTATATCCCGGTACACTGTATGAAGAACTCTGCATTACAGAGCTTTTCATATCGGGATTTACTTGGGAGGAAATTGAAAGCTGGTAAACCACTCGCCTGCCTTTCGGTATCAATGCTCTCGGTTCTGTCTGTTCCATCTCGGGCTACCTGTGATATTCTTGTCAAAGTGAACGGTGAGCTTCAGGAATCCTCAGGCTGCTACTGCATTCTGGCGGGTGATTCGGTGGAGATGTCTACCGGGGAACACCCGTGCTCTGCCTGGTTCCTGATTACACCCATCAAAACGGCTTATTCGAATTTCAGCCAATCAGAGAGCTCATGCAGGCTTGGAATAGACTCATTACTCTACACAGTCCGGGAACTGGATGATACGGATGAGTCCGTCTGTTTCACCGCCGACGTCAGTCCAGGTATCCCCAAATATGGAACGTTCTATATCGGGATTGATCTGCCATCCGTTCTCATCGATACGATCGCATCAGTCGAACCGCTGCACAGGCTCTATCCGGAACACATAGTCCAGTTCGCGGTCAGGGCTGACGACACCTACATGGGTTTTCTGATGAAACTTCTGAACACTCCGTTTATCATGGCTTCAAGATCCACTCCTCTGGGCAATCATCAGGCAGATGACCGACTAGGCTGTGACTGCGCGGCTTTTGCCCCGTATGGCAAGAGAAGAGAAGGGTTCGACTACAGGTATCTGGGGCCTGTAGGAATTCTCGACTACCTTGAACCGGTGTACGACGAACCGTTCTATCCGTATGATGAAACTTCCCTGCTGTATCAGTCTAGTGATGGATCTCATGCAGAGGTACGCGAAGGACTGCTGCAACCGGGCTGTATCCTGCACTTCGGGGAGCAGGTTTCAATTTTCTATTCGGACAGAGGTATCGAAGGCCTGCTCGATGCCGAGGACTTGCTCATTCAGTCATGGTTCGACGATCCTCATTTCTGCACGGTCTTCGAGAACGGCTTTTTCGGCAATCCTGTCGTGATCTACAGATGGACTGATGAAGAGTAAATACTGTCAATACGCTCTGAGTTGTGTGATTGCGTCTTCAATCGCTGCCCTGTCAGGTGAATCGGGTACAAGCTGGAGGTAAGTTTCCAGTTCAATGATTGCCTCATCAATCCATCCCTGAGTGGCATAGTAAAGCCCGAGGTTGTAGTGTGCAGCAGCAAAGTCAGGGTCAAGCCAGATGGCTTCTTCCCATGCAATGGCAGCATCATCCAGCAGATCCTGCCGGAAATAGGCATCACCCAGATTGTACCACGCACTGGTGTATTCTGGATTGAGCGTTATGGCTTCCCTGTACGCGAGAACAGCCTCATCGAGCCTGTTCTGCTCCACAAGAGCGATTCCGAGATTGTAATGTGCCTCTTCAAGTTCGGAGTTAGCCCTGATTGCCTCTTCATACTGGGCAATCGCCTCATCATAGCTGTTTCTATCGCTGTATATATTTCCAAGAGCACTGTGTACATGAGCATTATCGGGGTCAATCCGGATAGCTTCTTCGTATTCTACAATCGCCTCGTCTATCCGATCCTGCTGTGAGTAGAGATGTCCAAGACGACCATGTGCTTCAGCATGTTCCGGATCAAGCCTGATGACTTCCAGAAACTCTTCAGCGGCCTTGTCCAGTTCTCCCTGCCGAGCGAACTCGATCCCCTGATCCAGGTGCTCGCTGGTTGAAGAGGAAGAAATCCTGCCACAGGAAGAGAGTATTCCTGTCCCCAGCACAACGGCTATCACTACAATCCGTATCAATCCTGACTTTTTCATCCTGTTCTCTCCTTGGAATGATGCATCATTAAAGCT
>SDBS01005867.1_pt1 | contig 11944 bp, 9 predicted proteins | sample 2277091 | NCBI WGS metagenome assembly SDBS01 (sample SAMN10404972, study PRJNA504765) | marine sediment metagenome | isolation source: marine sediment core GS10_PC15, 163 cmbsf | place: Arctic Ocean: Southern Knipovich Ridge | collected 2010 | reverse complement strand
CCTGTTCCATTCTTTTTACCTGCATCAGTGATATACCAGACATGGTGACTATCTCTATTGGGGCACATCCCCTTGAAAGATCATTAAACGGTATTGGGGAACCCTGTATAATAGATCCATAGTAAAATGACCCTGCAAGCCTGTGTACCGCTTTTATGCATATATTTGTGGAATCAAGATTTGGAAATATCAGTACATTGGCATGCCCTGCTACTTCACTGTCCCCGGCTTTTACCTTTGCCACTTCCGGGACCACTGCAGCATCAAACTGCAACTCACCGTCTATTTTAATTTCAGGATTTATCTTTTTTACCTTTCCTATGACCCTGTTTATCTTTTCTATATCTTCACTTTTTGCACTGCCTTTGGTCGAATAAGAAAGCATGGCGACTTTTGGCTCGCCACTGAAAAGAGCTTTTGCAGTCTCATAGCTAAAAAGGACTATATCGATCATTTGTTTTTCATCCGGAAATGGGATCACGGCAGTATCTGCAAAAAGAAACTGTCCGTTCAACCCATAAGGGCAGTCAGGTATGATCTGTATTGCAGCCCCGCTCAGGTATCTTTTTTCCTTGCCGGTGCCTATTACCTGGATCAGCGGCCTCATCATTGCCTCAGTAGAACTAAGTGAGCCGCTCACCCCGCAATCAGCATCTCCGGTTTTCAGCATCAGCGAGGCATAGTAGTTTGGTTTTTCTACCATTTCTTTTGCCTGAGACACCCCGATATCCTTTTTCCTTTCTTTAAATCTTTCAAGCAGGACCTCTACATAATCATTGTATTTCGAGCTTCTGGCGGGTTCGATTATCTCTATTGAGCCTGTCTTTTCAAGTCCTGCTTCTTTTATATTTTGTGATATTATGCTTTGCTTTCCAAGTAAGACTGTCTTGCTGCTATTGTGCTTCGTAAATATTTTAAGTGCATCAGCCAGCCTTGCGTCCTCACCGTCGACATATACTATCGTTCTTTCATAATCTTTTATGCTGGATACCATGAAATCTTCAAATTCATTTGCCGGAAATTCTGTTTTTCCCATTTTTTATCTCCTCCTGGTTAATAATACTTAACCTGATTTAGTACCGGTAATACTTTCGATAGAAGAAACTATCTCTTCCTTTGTCGCCCCGGAAGTAAAAATATCATCAAAACCCATTTCTTTTAATTTTATTATATCTTCCTGTGAAATGACTCCTCCTATGATAAAAACTTTGTTTTCCTTGATGTTTTCTTTTACTGCCTCGTCTATCAGGTCCTGCCCAAGCTTAATGTGGGCCCCACCCAGGGAGCTTACCCCGACTACATCTGCATCTTCCTGTATCGTTGCCTTTATTATCTGCTCTGTTGTGGAATTACCAATATAGATCACTTCCATTCCTGCATCCCTCAATTGCCGGGCGACAGTCAGGACTCCCCTGCTGTGAACATCCAGTCCCAGTTTTGACAATAATACCTTAATATTTTTTTTCATTATAACCTGCCCTTCGATCTCCCTGTTGCCATGCTAAAATATCCCCGGTGGACTCCAGAGTCCAAAAGCCTTTTTAAAGACTTTAAAGACCTCGCCTTCGCTGCATCCAAGCCTTGCACATTCGACACTGTAGGGGATGATATTGGAATCGCCCCTGCAGGCATCCTCAAGGTCCTTTAAGGCTTTTTCTACTTTAGGGCCATCTCTTTTCTCCTTCAGGCTGGCAAGCTTTTGCACCTGTCTTTCTTCTGCGCCTTCAGGATACTGGAAGACATTGATCGGCGGTACCTCATATTCTGATTTATAACAATTATACCCGACGATCTTTATATCCCCCTTTTCCATCTTTACCTGCTCCTCCTGGAAATAAGCGGCCACCTTTCTGTGCAGCCAGCCCTTTTCAATAGCCGTAATATATCCGCCTAATTTCTCGATTTCTCCAAGCTCGCCTATGATCCTTTTTTCTATTTCATCAGTCAGGGCCTCAACATAATAGGAGCCGCCCAGAGGGTCGACCACTTCAGTTACTGCGGTCTCGCTCTGTATTATATGCTGTGTCCTCAGGGAAAGCAGTGCTGCCTCTTCAGTAGGCACTGCATAAGCCTCATCATAGGATGATACATGCATCGACTGTGCCCCGCCGAGAACTGCGGACAGTGCCTGAAAACCTGCACGTACAATATTGTTTAAGGGCTCCTGCCTGGTCAGCGTGATCCCGGAGGTCTGGACATGGCATCTCATCCACATGGACCTGGGGTTTTTGGCACCAAACTTGTATTTCATTATCTTATACCAGAGCCTCCTGGCTGCTCTTATCCTGGCCGCCTCATCAAAAAAATCATTTGAAATGGACCAGAAAAAGGCCAGCCTCTTGACTATCCAGTCTATATCATGGCCCCTTGCCATCAGGGCCTCTATGGTCTCGATCCCATTTGCAAAAGCTACTGCGATCTCTGTTACGCTTGATGTTCCAAATTCCCTCAGATTGTAGCCATTGAATGTGGTAAAATTCCAGTTTGGCAGGTTCTCCCGGATAAATTCAGCATTGTCACATTGTATCCTGAATACATCTTTTGGAGGAATATATTCCGGACCGCTCCTTACGACTTCTTCCATCGTTGTATCATTCTGGACCGTTCCGCCAAGTTTTTCCCAGGGAATGCCATTTCTTTCAGCAGCAGCCAGGAACATCGGAAACAGGATAGCAGTATTTGATGGGAAGTGAGTCACTATGGATACTGTCACTTCTTCAAGTGGAATACCGTCAAACAGGATCTGCATGTCATCGGTTGAATCTATGGCAACTCCTGATGTCCCGACCTGTCCCCTTGATATTGGATCATCAGAGTCATACATCTGGGTGGTAGGCAGGTCAAAGATAACACTGAGGCCCGTGGCACCGTTTTTTAACATAAATTTCAGTCTCTCATTTGTGTCCTCTGGACCGCCAAATCCATTTATCTGCCTGATGGTGAATTTCTTGCCCCTGTACATATTTGGATGGACTCCCCTGGTAAAAGCCGGCTGTCCGGAATTCCCAAGATCCTGCCCGTAGTCAAAATCAGGAATATCCAGCGGCGTGTAGATCATTTCCCTTGGTATTGAAGAACCCAGGGTCGTTTGAGGAGTCACGGTCCAGTTTTTCCTGTCATGTTCACGGACACTATCATTTTTCCACTTGCCAAATTCTTTTTTAATTGATCTTAAAGCTTCCTGGTTAAACAGTGGCCTGGCCTTGCCTTTGCTGCTTCCTTTATTCAATATATCTTTTATTTTCATTTTCTTTTCAACCATATTAACAACTCTCCCTGGATCTGGATGTTTAGTCCTTAAAATTAAATAGTTTCTCCATTATTTTTTCTGCCGCAGTATATGGATCACTTGTGCCTGCAATGATCCCGTCTACCATTTTTTTAAATGCCGTATCGTTTTCAATTTTTTCAAAAAATATATTTAATATATTATCAGCCAGTATTCCCCTCAGATCGCTTCCCGGCCTGTCCTTATAATACCGGCTAAACTTACCGGTTGATTTAAGATGATCCCTGTGGGCATCGATCGCCCGGGCCACTTTGTCAATTCCTTTTTTACTTATTGCTTCTGTCAGGCAAACAGGTGGATCCCACTTTTGGCTATCTTTGGCCCGGTCATTATTATCCATTCCAAACAGGCTCTTTAAATCAAGCTCAAGTTCTTCAGCATTATTCTTATCGATCTTATTGATAACAAAAATATCGGCGATTTCTAATATTCCAGCCTTTATGACCTGGATATAATCGCCCAGGCCGCCTACCAGGACGACCACTGTAGTATGGACTATTTTTTTTATGGCGACTTCAGCCTGACCGACTCCTACCGTTTCTACCAGGATCATATCTTTACCCATGGCATCAAGAACCGTTACCATTTTTGAAGTGACCTTTGATATTCCCCCTTCCCATCCTTTTGCAGGCAAGCTCTTTATGAAAATACCATCATCGGAAAAATGTTTCTGCATCCGGATCCTATCTCCAAGGATCGAACCGCCGGTAAAAGGGCTTGAAGGGTCAACAGCAATGACCCCTACGGTTTTTCCCTCCTGCCTGAAACCATCGATCAGGGCGCCGATTATCGTGCTTTTCCCTGAACCAGGAAGACCGGTGATACCGATAATATGAGAATTCCCTGTATGGGGATAAAGTAGTTTTAGCTCACTTATCGCACTGGTATCTTCCCGCTCGATACTCCTCATCAGTTTTGCAGTTGCTTTTATATCTTTTTTTATAACACTCTCTGCCAGAGATACCATAATAATATAGGCTGACCGATACTTAATAATCTTTGATACAAACTTAATATCCAGGCTGATTCGATTTTATCCGGTTATATTCTAACAGACAACTATTATTATCCCAAAGGGAAATTTACCTTTTCGCTCTGGCTTCCCGAAAATCCTGTATTTTTAAATCTTATCATGCCTTCTTGCCCACGGAGTAATATCTTTTACTACTGTCCTGCTGCTTTGCTTGAGTAAAAACAGGACACAGCCGGAAATATCACCTGGAAGCAACCATTTATCAGGATCTACCGGGGGATTAAATCCTCTAAGCATCTCGGTGTCTGTCATTCCTGGATATATAGTGCTTACTTTTACCCCAAATTCCTTGCCGTATTCATAAAATACCTGGGAAAGCCCGATCATTGCCAGCTTTGAGATCCCATAGGCAGCAATTCCCGGAGGGACCTCAAAAGCTGCAGCAGAGGAAATATTTATAATATATCCACTTTTTTGTTCTTTCATTATTCCCATTGCCTTCTGGCTCAAAAGAAATGCTGCATTTAGATTGATGTCCATGGTAGTATCCCACTCCTGCCCTGAGACCTCCAAAAGGTCACCAGAAAAAAGCACCGCAGCATTGTTTACAAGGATATCCAGGGCTCCGAAATTCTTGAGGGTCTTTTCAATTATTAACGGAATATTTTCTCTTTTTACCAGGTCATAATCCAACACCAGGGCATCACTGCCGAGCTTTTGGGCCTCTTCCCTGACTTTCTCCAGCTGTTTTTTTGTCCTTGATACCACGACTATATTACAGCCTTCCCTGGCCAGGCTAATAGAAATATCCCTGCCTATCCCTCTTCCTGCACCAGTGATTATTGCTGTTTTCCCTTTTAAATCCATAAATCCTGACCTCCATAACAGATTTGAGAATTTGTAATCTAATATCTTCCGTACTCTTCAGCAGCTTCTGCCAGAGCCCTGATATTTTCATCCGGGGTCCCATCGCCAAGCTCTCCCCCGGTGCAGATAATATACCGGCCCCTTTCTTTTGCGGCATCGATCTGTCTTTTTACTTCCTTTTTTACATCTTCAGGTGTTCCGTATCTCATGACCTTTATAGGATGTATATTGCCTTTCAGGGTGACCCTTTCACCGATTTCTTTTTTGTACTCAGCAATATCTGTAACCGGATCAAAGCTTACCAGGACATTTACCCCCATCCCGGGAAGAAGATCTATAATGTGGTCCATGGGAGCATCGCAGTGAAAATGCCTGATAGAGTCCTCTTTTGTATAAGAATCATAAATCTTTTTCAAATAAGGAAAAGCAAATTCTTTATAGTCTTCCCTTGATAAAAACCCTGAATAATCATCATAAAGTGCATAGTCATTATTTGTAGGCTTGAAAAGTTCCACCCTTACTTCAATATTCTTAATGAAAAAATCAGTGATCTTTGAAAGAAGGTCATGCACCATCCCGGGTTCTGTCTTTACCCATAAAAAAAGATTGGTCGAACCACATAGGGATGCTGCCGTATCAAAAGGCCCCAGCATTCCCATCGGCGGGCCGATCAAGTCGCCTAATACTTTTTTAAAATATGCATAGCTATTACAGAACAGTGGAAAATTCCCGGCAGTATATGGATCAGGCTCTTTATAATCCTTCAGATAATCTCCCAGCCTTTCCACTGTATTAAGATGTCCCTTTACCCAGGGAGAAGTATTATCGGGAATGATTATGTCTGCTGCCCCAAAATATGAAGGTTCTATGGCCAGTCCAAATACCGGACCCAGCAGACCTTCTATATTAAAAGTATTAATAAATTCTACCTGATATTCCAGGACATAAGCCGGATCCAGAAAGTATCTTTTGCCGTTTAATCCCCGCCATCCATGCATATAGTTAAACTGGTCGCCCAGGCTCAGATCCACAGGGACCTGGTCCGGCTGCCCGCCGTGTACAGCAGTTTCTATCCTCTCCCGATTCTTCATATCTAATTTGATATCCATTTAAGCCGCCCTCTTTTTTTAAAATACTTATTATTGATTGATCTTTGCCACCGGTTTAAAAGGGTACCCGGAAAAAAATATTCATTTCATCATCTATTTAAATATCATTTTTCTCATTAGAGCCAGTGCACTGACAGCATCTTTCCTGCTTATGACTTCTTCTACTGCCTTTTCATCTAGCCTGCCCACTGCATTTATCATGGCTTTAAGCCATTCAATTGATTCATTGGCAGCTTTGATCCCGTCTTCCCTGTATGGAAATATATCCAGTGAATACCATCCCCTGTAATCTACTTTTTTAAGCCAGTATAAAAGCTCAAGATATTCCTGGAGATGGACACTTCCTACCATCATGTCATCATCCCAGCAGCGGTAGTTATCATTTAAGTGCATGTGAAATAGCTTATCATCAAAAATCTTGCAGAGGGCCACTGTTTCAGCTACATTCTCATATGCAAAAAGGGAATGCCCTACATCGACTACAACCCCCACATTGTCTCTTTGTACTTTACTCAGAAGTGCAAGCACTTTCCCGATAGTGCCGATATGGCAATGGGTCCTGGGTTCCTTTACCTTATACTCGACCCCCAGCCTGATATCCTTCCTGTAGTCCGCACATTCTTTCAAACCCTCGATTATATAGTTCCAGGATTTGGCAAAATCAGACTGGAAACTGTAATCATAACCGTCATGTGCAAACCACAGGTCTATAATATCACAACCCAGCTCTGCAGCTATATCCATATATTTTTTTACATCCCTGATCGCATCTTTTCTGATTTCCGGGTCACCTGCAGTAAAACTTCCCCCGCTCCATTTGGCCTGGGTAAAAATATCAACTACTATCATCGTTATCGTAAAACCATATTTTTTAGCCAGTTCCCTGACCTGGTCAATATTTTTTTCATTAATATGCCAGTTCGCCACAAGTTCAATGCCCTCCAGGTCCTTTACTTTTGATGCATCCTCAAACATCTGCTCAAGTGTCCTGTCTTCCTTATACCCTCCTCCTACAAACCTGTCCAGAGTATTTCCAAAAACATGTATCCCGGAAGAAAATCTTATTTTTTCTGCCATTTTGATTGCCTCCTACCTTCATAAAAATAATTATTATTGTTTTTACAAAATCAGACTTATCTCTTCAGCTGCTTTGATCATCCCGGCAACTCTATAAAACGGGGACCTGTATCATAATCGCTTAATTTCCTCAACTCATTTATAAAATAAACTATATTTTCATAAGGTATATCAGGAGCTAAATGGTGGTCGCAATTAGGAAAATATCCGCTGCCCTCAAGTAAGACCTTGACCATTTCCAGTTCCTGGTCGATTTCATTTTTTCCCCTGGCCAGGGCCTTCTTGTCCACGCCGCCGATTATTATCAGATCCTTGCCGTATTCTTTTCTAAGCTTTATTGGATCCATACCAGCTGCCCTTTCAAAAGGAAACAATCCATTGATCCCGCATTCTATCCAGTGTGGAAGAAGTTCCTTGCAATTCCCGTCACAATCAAGGATCAATGCATCTACTCCATTATCGATTAAGGTCTCTGTGATTTTTTTATACCTGGGGACCATGTATTTCTTGACAAAAGAAGGATCCACAAGGGAACCTCCCTTATAGGCCATATCTTCCCAGATCCAGACCCATTCAAGGGTCACGCCACTATCCAGGACCTTTTTAAGCATTTCTTCAGCCATATGGACCTGCCAATCCATCATCTCCTCGATCAGTGAAATATTATCATAAATGGCCAGGCTCAAGTTCTCCAGGCCCATATACTGCCTGAGATTGCCGTAGAGTGAAAACAGGAGCATTCCCAGGGGGAAATCCCTGTCCTTAAAATGTTTTCCCTCAAGTTCTTTCCTGATGGGCCAGTCCATTTTATCATCAGTCATTATTTCCCAGCCTCCCGGCCATCTTCCCGGTGAATGTGGATCAAGCCTCTTTTTATATTCATCCCAGCTCTTTTTATCCTTTACCGGATATTCAAGGAATTGAGGAATGCTCATGTCTCCCTCTTTCCTTCTCCTGACAATGGCCCCATCATAATCAAGCTCTACAAAATGCTCTTCCTCTTCAGACAGGATCCTGGGCTCAAACATCGGGTCCAGGGCTACTATCCAGGGGGGGTTATTGCATTTTCCCATTCCCTGCATAATGGCATTTGGGATTATTGCCTCATTTTCATCATCAGGACCGATCAAATGCATGTTTACTTCTTTTTTATTATCAAGATTTTCGACAGGCATGCCCTCTCTCACCCAGCGGTTAAATGTCTCAGTCCACGAATCAATACTCCACATAAAAGGATCATTTGCAAGTTCGAAACTACAGATCTTTTTGAATCTTTCCCGTGCAGTCATTTTTTTTGCCATAAAGCTCCTTCTTGAAATAGATCTATTTAAATTCTATAAACTAAAAAGGGATCGATCCTCTGCTATATTAATATTCGATTATATAATTTTAACCTATAATCAATATTTAAAAATGGGATCGTCCTGGCAGGGCAGGAAGGACTACAGGTTTTTAACTATATGCTCCAGCCTGCGTTCTTCATATTTTAGGATTGTCTCCCAGCTGTGGTCCCAGAACTGTAGTACATCTATTTCTTTTTCTGCTTTTATATGATTGTAAACGGCAAAATCAGTGGAAGGGGGACAGACCGTATCTTTCATGGCAACAGAAATAATTGTTTTATTTTTTATCCTGTCACAGAGGTTTAAATTATCAAAATAACTCAGGGTCTTATATATCTGGTCGGTCGATCCGGGAAATCTTTTTATTAAAGTAGTAAATTCAAGGTAAGTGAGAGGCTTAGATCCCTCTGCCCATTCAATGGCTCTTTTGTAGTGGCAGAGATATGGGATCTCGGCAATAGTCAGCGCCGGCCTGTGATCAAGGGCAGAAACCGCAAGAGAGAGCCCTCCGCCCTGGCTTGCGCCAGCAACACATATCCTATCCATATCTATTTCTTCCCTCATCTCCAGAAAATCGAGGATCTTTATGCAATCCATATATACTCCCCTGTAATAATAATCTTCTTTATCCAGGACTCCCCTGGTCATATATCCTGCAACTGCAGGCCCGGGATAGACCTTATTATCAACGCTTTCACCCAGTTGGCCCCTGATATCAATAGCGACCACAGCATATCCCAGAAGTACCCAGCTGAGGTAGAAGCTGACCTCATGCTTATTATCACCATATCCTGGAAACCACACGATTACCGGATGGGGACCCTTACTTTTAGGGGTAAGGAAAAAACCGCCTATCCTGGCACCGCCAAAACCATCATAATATAATTTATAAGTATTTATATCTTTCACGAAGTGGTCCAGCCCTTTTACTTCTACGTTTAAGGGTTCGCTCTTAGAAATGGCAAGGGTCTCTTCCCAAAAACTTTCAAAGTCTTTTTCTTTATCCTGCGGCGGCTTGTACTTCCATAATTCCTCAAGAGGAAGATCTACCAGCATTTTTACCTCTCCGGGTTTTGATAATAAATATAGTTGATTGTATCATGAATCCACTGTCCATGTAGCCAGGATTTTCTTTTTCTTTGTAAGCCCTCTGATACCGGGGTCTGGCTTCTTCTTGATCTTATACTGTTCCCATATATGGGCCCTGCTGGCTATTCTGGCGGAATAGTGGATCTGCGGGGAGGGCAGGGCACAGGCAATGATGCTTTAATTGTAGAAATCCTTTGCGGGATCACCGGGCCTGCTAATATTTATGAAGATATAGTGCCTTCATCTATATTTCCCCCGGAACCACCTGATCCCCGGTTCTTTTAAAACCGGTAATTTAAAAAAGTATTCTGGTCGGTCAGCAATATACCAGGTCTTTACTTATGCCAGTAAACTTCCCAGCCAAGATACTTGCTGAACACTTCATTTAAGACAGATGCTGTAAGCGACCTGCTCATGGCTATATGATGTTCAAAACCATTCTGGCATATAAAATCCATCAGCTTCTGTAGACCTTCCACTTTGCAGACTGCCACGCCTCCTGGAGAATCAACCGGATCATCTGTAAACTCGCCTTCCCCAAAATAAGCTTTGACCTTTCCCTTACTGTCATCGGTTGATATTTTAGCAAATGTCATCGGCCCTGCTGCTACCTGTGCCTTGCAGGCACCAAAACATATATCATACCCGATATTACCGCCTACGATATCCAGATTGGATATCTCAAGTTCTTTAGCAACAAAACTTTTCGGATAATTCGAACAATGTATATTAATACATTTATCTCTGTCATCGAGGTAATTATTATTCCAATCCAGATAGCCTGACGGTTCTCCGGATGCCAGTTTCAGGGCATACATTGATACTGCCCCCGGTATATCAGTCTCACAGGCCATCGGCACCCCTTCTTCGCCAAGCATGCTCATGGGCAGGCATGCCGCACAGCCATAATTTTCCTCCAGGGAAGTCCAGCATTGCATTGCCCCGGCCACACACTCATTATCTTCCAGGAATTTTTTTATAGATAAAATAAGTTTTGCAGATTTTGCGATGTTTTCTTCTTTTATAGAGTCTGGAATCTTACCATAAGCTTTTATTTCGGAAATTCTATCTGAGACTTCTTTGGTATCCTTGATCTTATTTGCATTACTGATGATCTCTGAAAGATCTACAGGAATTATAGTAATACCTGAATCCTGAAGCAGTTTCTCGGAATATCTTACGGTCTGGAATGCTGAGGGCCTGGTACCGATCTGGGCAATACGAGCGTTCTTGAGGCCTTTTGCCACCAGGCATACCCTGGCAAAATGATCCAGGTCATCAGTGAATTCCTGGCTCTCTATAGGATAAGTGTGTAAACTGGTATTGGTAAACTTAATATTATACTGGTACAGATTATTACAGACAGAAAGTTTGCCGCAAAATGAATCCCTTCTATCTACTAACTGCATTTTATCGAGATCATCATCTGATGCCTGGACCAGGACGGGTACATCCAGTTTTGCCAGGTCCAATGTTGTAACGACTCCGACTTCATCCCCAAAATTCGGGAGGGAAACTATTACTCCATCTATCTTTTCATAGTTTTTACGAAAAAGAGCTGCACATTTTTTGGCATCTTCTACAGTCTCGACTGCGCCGAATTGGGTGTCATTCTCGTCAAGCGTCACATAACCATAACCCTGTTCATCAAGTTTTTCAAGTAATCCTTTCCTGCCTTCCTTGGCCAATTTAGGATTAAAAAATCCTCTTATCCCTATTATCAGGCCAAAGTTTGCTTTTTTCATCTCTCCTCCTATTTCTTTAAAAATATTAGATCTTCTTAATAAATTTTTAAATGACCGATTATTCTTCTTTTCAATTACCCTTTTACACGGCCAGCTAAAAACAAAAATTTTTTCTTATCAACCGAAACAAAGGTTGTAAATTGAAATATACTGATAGTAATATCAGTAGAGGAACTCCTCATGGCAATTAGATCGATTCCCCCGGGCACCTGGTTTCGCTGTGGAGGATAACAGCCTGTTCCCGGATCCTGTAAATCTATCTTCTCCCGAGCCTTGCAAATATTACAGCGATCCCGACTACGACCACCACGATCAATGCAATTCCGACTATTCTCCATATCAATGGAGTGACTACCATCAATCTCAGGTCCACATAATCAGTGCTTTCTCCGCTGCTAGTTATGAAACGGACCATATAATCGCCGGCGATCGTCTTTTCAGAGGGAACAATA
>SDBS01005865.1_pt1 | contig 11945 bp, 9 predicted proteins | sample 2277091 | NCBI WGS metagenome assembly SDBS01 (sample SAMN10404972, study PRJNA504765) | marine sediment metagenome | isolation source: marine sediment core GS10_PC15, 163 cmbsf | place: Arctic Ocean: Southern Knipovich Ridge | collected 2010 | reverse complement strand
GTGAGGAAATCCCTTTTTGCACCGACAATCCTTTTTCCCGCAATAATTAGACAAGAAGACCAAAGAGGCTCTGATCATTTTCCTTGGTCTAAAAAGTGAGTTCTCTAATTTTTCTCGATCCTCTCTTAAGTTAACTATTCTCTGACGAAGGTTACTGAGGGCTTTTCTATCAATCATTATGAGTTATCCTATATTACTATATAATATATACATATAGGATTATAGCAGAAAAGAAAAAGGAAGTCAATTTTATTTTGTCTCCCTCTGGAATGTTTACTAAATCTTAATTAGGGGAACTTTCGATTTGTCTGTGAAGTTATTGGTTGGGGGATGTTTTTGGGTTGAAGGATAGCATTTCTTGGTTTTGCAAATGAATTAAGCCACAAAGGTCGCATTAAGCAATGGGCTCTTTTCTGGTAATAGTTATGGGATCTATACTACTATTTAGCTTTTGGTCCTATTACTACTTTTCCACACTTTGGACAAGCCTCTCTTTTATATTCGTCCATATAAAATTCATGTCTACACTTTGAACATTTTACCTTTATTCTAGCCACCTCACTTCACCTCTCTTTTTTGAGTTAAAATTCAAGCTCTTCTTCAGTGATTTCAAAGTGATCTATTGTAGTTAATATATATTTTTAAGCATCTTGAACAAATCCAAATATATCCCTCGTAGTGATCTCCGCTGCTATCGTACCTTTAAGTTCATAGGTTATGCCTTAAAAAAGACCACTACTCTTAAGGATAGATGTTTATTATTTTATTTATAACTATTACTACTCTATATCCTATCTATGCTCTACGATCGAATTTTACCGCAAATAAAACCTGTCCATTAACACTACTTCATATACTAAGCCACCACATTTTGGACATCTAAAACACAATTGGACTCCATATCCTGCTGCCTCCAGCTCTACTACTTCTATCTTAATTGGCTCAGAAGGAGGATAGTCAAACCAACCACAGTTAAGACAGCGTGCATGTCCGCATGTCTCGCGGAGTCTTAGTTTTCTAGTGCTTTTTTTTGCTTTTTCGACCCAGTATTCGTTAAACTCTTTAGAGCATTTTCCTGCCTTAACGAAACCGCATTTAGGGCAAGGGTCAGCATCTTCGCTAATTCTCGCTCCACACTCTGGACATGTAACTAAGATTTCTTTTACCTCCTATAATAAGCGATGACTTCACCAATAAGTTATATCTGAAGCTACCACTTATTTAAAAATTCCCTGATGGCGTCTTCTGGAGATAACTATGGTGAAGAGAAGGTAGTCGCTTGAACTGTTGGTTCTCAATTTTTCTTTAATTTCTCTAATTTTCTGAGGATCCCTAATCGGATCTACTATGTTCATTTTTACCTGGTTTTAGCTTACATATTGTTTGTATTTTAGTATAGAAAGAAAAAAGGTCAAAAACAAGAATGAAAGGAACAAGTTTATATCCTTTATTAAAGAGAGATACAGGTATTTTAGCCTTACCTTACAGAAGAAGACTTATGTAAGGTTATTTTGATTTCCTTTTTTCAATATTAAGAATAGTGATAAAATAAGGATTTTTGTTTTGGATAAAGGAGTTAATGGCATGCTTTTAGACAAGAAGGCGACAAAATATCTTTGTGGAAAGATAGTGACAATCAACTTGCCCAAATACCTAATTGCATCTCTCGTAGTATCATCTACTGGCCCAGTATACCAAGTTTTCTTAGAAAGTGCAATAGATAATTTTGGCCATCTATCTAAATTCTCAAAGCAATTAAGCAGTCTGTTAGCTGCTTCTATCAATTGTTCTTTTGTTGATTTGCAAGATTTGGCATGTATAGGCTTTTTCATGAAGATTCCTCGTTTATTCTTTTTGTCAAGTGCTACATTCTTTTACTTAAAGGTTGTTTGCCTCAAAGTTCTCTGGGCATATAGAACCTAGCTCATATACCTCCAATGATGCCTACACGAACCTTTTCCACTTTAATCCCTCATCAAGTATAATAAGGTAATTCTTTACCGGGACATAGTTAGTAATTGAATTGCCTGAACCTAAGGCATATCTATCTGGCATACATTCATCTAATATTTCTCTTACATATTCTCTTAAGTCTATCTCATCCAAACGGCATAGTTTATCCATATCTACTCCACCGAAGGTAGCAATTCTATCTCCATATTTCCTCTTGAACTCTGCAACCGGAATGATCGTATCCTGAAACGAATGGAAGGCATCTATCTTTACATCTTCAATGAAGTCCTCCATAATTGCTAAGACGTTTCCGCAACAATGAAGCCAGTACATCTTATTATATCGGTGAGCAAGGGCGGTAAATTTCTTATGCCAGGGAAGAACTAATTTGCGCAAGATCCGTGGGGAGACAATGGTAGAGGTCTTAAATCCCATATCATCCCCCTGAAAGAAACCCTCTACTCCATCTAAATTCACAATATTTTCATAAAAATCGTAAATCGTCTGGCCCACTTTATTAAATATTGCCTCTACCAAATCTTGTTCATCATATAAAAGATAGCTCATTCCCTCAAATCCTAAAAGAGCCTCACTGCTTACTTCTAAAATTCCACTGGAAGGACAGACTAATAGCTTCATTCCCTCGGGCAAACTTTTAACAGCGAATTCACACAGGGAATAATCTATCTTAGCTGGATCTGGCCAGGGATATTTCTCAAAATCCTCCCAAGAACTTATTGCTCCTTTTCCTTCTTCTATCCAATCTCTTTTCCCCCGGGAAAACAAGGCGGTATCCTCTGTTCTGCGAGTCTTACTTGGAAACTGCAATCCACCATCAGGCACTATTCTTGCATAATCATAGCCCATCCTATACCAGAAATCTATCTGTTGTTTTAATGATTTTTTTTTCATCTCCGAGGACCAGGGCACAACTTTTTCTCCTAAGTAATTCTCCATAATGAAGCTAAAGATCTCATAATCAAAAAGTAGCTCCACAAAATGAACTCTACTTGCGCTTTCCTCTCCCTTTATAACTTTCTTAAATTCCTCGAAGTCTGGTCTTGGATTCTCTAATGGTACTTTAAGATGATTAAACATTTGAGTAGTATCCTCCATCTATAATTGATAGTAATCGTGATTATGAGTAGTAAACGCTGTATTTTTCCATTGCTTGACATAATGCTTCAATATTACCCAGGGAAACATCTGGATAAACGCCAGCTATTAGCATCAACCCTCCTCTTTTTGAGCCGAGCTTCATTACAGCTTCTTTCACATGATCTTTTATATCTCTAAAGCTACCATAAGGTAATATTTTTTGGCGATCAAGATCAATATCTACACAAACCTTCCCCTTGCATAATTTTGCTATTTGATCTATTCCATTGCCTCTCCATTGTGGATTTAAGACACTTACTCTACATTTGATGAGATCCTCTATAATCTCTAAAATATGACCATCAGTATGCAGATAAACATGTACTCCTCTATCCCGGCAAGCACCAAATATCTTAACATAAGAGGGCTTAAGATATCTTCGCCAATCAAAGGGACTAATGGGCAAGGATTTTTGAAGCCCTAAATCATCCCCAAAGTAGATGATCTCGGCTCCAATCTTTATCCATTTACCCGTCAACTTCAAGTTATAATTCAGAACCATCTTGATCAGCTGGCTTAACCTGGACTCCTCAACGGCTACATCCATCATAAGATTGGTAAATCCCCGCAGATAATAAAGCCACATATACATAAAACCATGAACTAGGGAGCCTCTTGCCAAGTTTCCCCCTTTTTTAGCCTGCTTGAGCTGAGCTTTCCTTTCCTCCCAGTCAATTTCTTCTCCAAACCAATCAAATAAAAGAGGATCAGGCATCTGATAACTTTCTAAGTTTTCCCAGTCTCTTAAGGGCGCCTCCTCCTCAACCGGTGCGGAATCTAATCCCTCCTCAATATTCTCCCATACTATACCCCAGACATCCTTCCATTTACCCTTCTGATGAGCACGAGATAGCTCCATCTTCTTAAAATCGTCCTTTTTATAATAAGAGAAAAGTCCCGGGTGTCCAAGAACTATTTTTTCTAGCTCTTCTTTATATTTGTGCCAAGTAGCAGGGGGCAGAGATATATTACATGGTATTTTATCAGGTTCACGAAATTCAATGGTTTTTAGATAGCGGTCTCTTTCATTCAAAGTTCTTACTTCATCGAAAAGACTATCTATCAACATTAATTACTCCTTAATTGGGTTGAAGAATGAACTTGCTAGATTAGATAGAATAACTTTTATATTTATTTTTACAAGGACTACCATGGAGAATTTCTATTCTTTGCTCTTCAGGATAGCATAGAATAGAAAGGAATGTTTTTGTGTTCTCTGTATGTCGGCAAATTGATCCTGGTCTCCCCTCATGACTACGCAGAACGGATTTTGCAATATCTGAAGAAATCTTCGAGTGGCATTCTAATTCCCTATTAAATATCTTAACTCTAGAATGAGAATCTATCAAAAAAGTGTCATTTCCTCCCTCCCATTGTCGAAATTCTTGTCTAAGAAGGTGATTTCCATGGACCAAGTATCCATTTTGTGGAAATAGAAGTCTTGGATTCCCCTGAATAATCTCCACATCAATAATTGACTTTCGATCCGCAAACAAAAAGTTACCATTAAACCCCATCTCTCCTCTAATAGAGAGATCAGCGATTTTTGTTTTTGCCTCTTCTGTTGAGGCACTTTCGTAAACTATGTGCTTCATTAAATGATGTGGCATCCCTGGTTTCCAATTGGAATAAAGGGAGTTCTCCGCCACTGAAAGTCCTACTTCACCAAGACCCGGTCCTTGCCCAAGACCTGCATAGGTAAAATGAATAGAGGCAAGCCCCTTGGTAGGTTTTTTCTTTAGGATTATCCCGAAATGCATGTTTGTAGGATTTCCATCTTTATTCTGACCAAAAAAAACTGCACCTGTGGAAGATTTCTCTGAAGAAATAGCAAAGCTGGTACAACCTTCAATCTCCCAGATTACATGTCGCAAAAGTATATTTTCAAGTGTTGAATTTGCTCCTTCAGCAATTCCCTTCAATTCATCTAAATAATCAGGGGCAAGTCTTTTATAGTAACCCATATAGTAATGAATCTTTTTCCTTAGATTTTCTGGAATAAATCGTTTTCTTTTATTCTTATAAAGGTTCGAAAGTGTATTTTCAACCCAGTGGTTGAATATTTCTCTTACAGCTTCACCATGCTGTCTTCCCATTTCTTTTAACGTTCCCTTAACTTCGACCAATAAAAACTCATCCTTTAATCGATCTATACTCATTTTACCCTCTTCTCTCCGATGGTAGTAAGCTCATCCCACATTAAAGGATATTAACGACAAGCTTATTCTTTATCCCTTAAACTACCTTATTTCTTGTATACTACTCTTCCTTTAATTACTGTCATAATAACATTTATATCCTTATCGAGGATAATTATATCGGCATCTTTACCCTCTACTAAGCTCGCCTTTTTATCATCCACGCCCATTATCTTAGCCGGGTTTATGGTGGCCATCTTAACTGCATCCTGAATTGATAATCCCACAAAATTGACCAAATTCCTCACACATCTATCTATTGTAGCTACACTTCCGGCAAAGGCATCACGGGTTAAAAGCTTGGCAACATAGTTTCCCTTTTTCTCCGGGATTTCAAACTCCTCTGCCACATTGGCCTCAACAATGGCATCCAGCCCTCCAATTGAGTATCTTCCCGGACCTAATCCAGCAGCGCTCATAGCATCCGTTATAACTGATACCTTATCAAGACCCTTTGCTTTTATTATTAATTTCACAAGGCTCGGAGGCAAATGGTGTCCGTCGGCAATTATCTCCGTAGTTAATTCATCCAATAAAAGGGTTGACTCTATGGCTCCGGAGATTCTATAGGCATTAATTCTCTTTAGCCCTGACATTCCTGAGTACATATGCGTTACATGGGTATAGCCAGCATCAACGGCGGCAAGGATTTCCTGATAGGTCGCATTGGTGTGGCCAATTGAGGCTAAAATCCCTCGCTTTCTTAGTTCCCGTCCTAACTCTAGCGCTCCTTTTAGCTCAGGAGCTGCGGAAACCCTGAGGATACAATCATATTTGTCTAAAATCTTTAGATACTCCTCCGGTTTTGGATTTTTAATAAATGCCGGGTTCTGTGCCCCCTTTTGCTCCATGGAAAAATACGGCCCTTCTATATGAGCTCCTAAGACCTGTGCTCCGGATAGTGTCCTTCCCTTGGCTAATTCTATAACCTCAATTGCCTTTATTATATCATTCATAGGACTAGTTGTAGTGGTAGGGACAATGGAGGTTGTACCTCCTTTAGAATGGACAACTGAGATTTTCTCTAAAGCTTCCTGGGTTGTATCCATAGTATTCGCTCCACCTCCGCCATGAAGGTGAATATCGATGAATCCAGGGGTTAAATACTTCCCAGCAACATCTATTATTCTTGCATCTTCGGGAATATTGACTTCGTCTTTGGGGCCAACATAAGAGATCTCTTCACCGGTAACTATTAACAACCCTTTATCTATAACTCTCATAGGAGTTAATATCTTTGCATTTTTAAATACAAGAAAATTTTTCTTGGGCATATTTTATTTCCTTTAATGGCTAAATTTATATTCTTTAAGCAGCTTAGCTGAGTCCTTATCTAGAAATAAAAACGCATTTTTATGTTTCCTTAATATAGAAGCAGGATGCTCTGGACTGATACCTTCCTCAAGGCAGTCCTTAACGGCCTGTGCCTTACGGCTATCCGGGACGGTGCAAATTATGTTTCTTGACTTCATAATTTGCTTGATAGACATCGAAATTGCCCTTTTGGGTACCTCATTTAAGCTCTTAAACCATCCTTCGCCAAATTGCTGTCTCCTACAGGCCTCGTTAAGTTTAACGATGATGTAGGGCTCTTCGGTGTTAAAATCAGCTGGAGGATCATTGAAAGCTAAATGTCCATTTTCGCCGATACCAACAAAGGCAACGTCCACTTCCCTTTCTTTGATGATTTTACTTAGACGCTTACACTCCAGTTTTGGGTTTTCGACATTCCCATTGATTAAATGGACAGTGCCAGGGTTCACCTTGTCAATAAGTCTTTCCTTCAAATATTTTCTAAAGCTTGCAGGATGATTCTCTGGGATATCTATGTATTCATCTAAGTGAAACATAACTGTCTTTGACCAATCAATTGAGGGTATGCTCACAAGGGCTTCCAAGAACTCGAACTGGGATACACCAGTCGCTGCCACAAAAACTGCCTCTCCTTTTTTCTCTATTATCCTTTTTAAAATCTTTGCCGCTTTCTCGGCAACAATTCTTCCTATTTCTTTCTTTTTTGTTATAAAAATCTTCACTTCAAACACTCTCCCATAATTATATTCAGCGATACTTTTGGAACAACTCTCGATGTCCGTTAAAACTTTTCACCGACATCTCTTCATAATATCCCCCGTCCATAATAATATATCCTTTTTTGCTCTTTCTACCTACTTGGCATACATATTTAATCCTTTGTTCTAATTTATCCATAGGATAAAGATAAGAATCGCCAGCTATCCCTCCGCAAAAGATGATTTTATCGCCAAACATCGGGATTAATTTTTCCAAATTATTCCCTTCATTGGGATCAAAAGGATTCATTATATCGATGCCTGCTTCAATAAAATAGGGAATTAATTTTTCTATTTTTCCATGGCTGTGAAAATGAACAAAAGCACCTCTATCATGACACAACTTACAAAGCTCCTTATGCCATGAGAAAAAATACTTTTTATACATTTCTGGAGAAATCTGCAAGCCTAATTCGGTGCCTAGGTCATCGCATATTTCTATAATTTGAACACCCCTTTCTAATAGCTTTTCTGTAGCCTTTAAATTAAACTCTCCTAAAACTTTGATAATCTTTCTACTGAAATCTTCATCTAAAGCTAAATCTGTTAAAAAATTTTCATATCTATAAAAGTTATTATGAACTCCTGAAAAAAATCCCTGAATTGAGCCAGAAGCAAGGAACCCATTAGCATTAAAATATTTTACATCCTCTTTAATATCCTGAAAGCGAGTAGGATTTTCCAGATTCGGCAAAACAAAATTGTCTAAGTCACTTTTACCGTTAATTGGCATACGATAACCATAAAAAATAGAATAGGGATTGAATTGAATTTTGCGTAGGCCCCCTCCTTCCAACTCAACTATTTTGTAATCTTTTCCCTTCTTAATAACTCTTGGTATAACTTCACCAGGGCCACCATGTCCGAAGGGAACTATTCCACCCTTACCAACACCAAGACAGCTTAGGTCCATTTCTTGGCCAAATTTTATTGCCTTCTCTCTGCTTTCGTCGATTCGCGGTTTACTACTAAACTCCTTTGGAGGGATACAATATGTATTTTCATCAAGGCAAACTTTTGGTAGTAACTTCCATAGAGCTCTCTCATTAGAAAAGCTCATTAGGACGTAAGGAATTTTATCAGGTCTTTCTCCGTTCAATAAGGAAAGTAAGTTATTGTTCTTCATCTTTTTTTATTTTATATGAGCTCATTTAAGAACTCCTTTTCTTGATCAGAATTAAAGATCTGAGGAGTGTCAATAGTAAATGCTCTTTCTAAAGCTATTAGAAAGAAATCAACGTTCATGTCAATGGATAGCTCTCAGGAGAGAACATAGCAGCTCATCCAGTCCATAATTGCCATCAAATACAGTCAGCCATGTCTCATTAACAAGAGCAATTTCTTGGTTTCTCATCAATGCTACTATGAACCCCTGTAACTTGGGAAATTGTAAATTACACCAAAAATTTTTTAATTTATTTTTTTCTAGGCGTTGTCTTAATATATCGATGAGGATGATGGATTCGATACAGTACCTTTGGTGTTCTTTATCACGCTGTTTATTTGTTCACGCTTATTTTTTGAACCATTAACCAATAGAGATACATCCCCTGTCACTACACACATCTGGTAGCCCATTCCAATCGCTATCTTAGATAACTCGGGTGAAGGTGTGACAGTTCCAGCTAACTTACCGGCATTAGCAGTTGCGGAAACTAGTCGAGCCATAGCATCTTTAAATACATCCGGGTTACGAGATTTATCCATAGGCATAGCCTCTTGCATTGCCATATCATCCGGGCTGAAGAAGAGCACGTCTACACCGGGAACGGCTGCTATCTCTTCCATATTAGAAAGACCTTCTTTTGTCTCTATTTGTGCGATAAGAAGCGTATCTTCATTGGCAGTATGTGCATACCCACGACCATAAAGATCGATCAGTCTCCGTCCACCAAAACTTCGCTGTCCTAATGGCGGAAACTTGGCTGATTGTACAATAATCTTGGCTTCTTCGGCGTTGTTTATCATGGGGGCCATAATTCCGGCTGCGCACATATCAAGAGCTAAACCAATCGTTCCGTAATCATGGCTGGGAACACGAACAATCGGTGCTGTTCCCACATAATCACAGGCTCTCACACATGCTAAGATAGACTCATAACTAAATTCACCATGCTGTCCATCTATCCAGACCCAATCCCAATCCGATCCTATCCTTTCAATAACTCCAGGCGATGGATACATAACACTGATACCTATTACTAATCCACCTGATTTCATTCTTTCACGAAGCGATTTTATAGACATAGTAGATTATCTCCTTCTTAATTTATTATTTTCTGAGTTCCTCAGATTCTGGTTTGAAACCATTTCCTGAGCTTTGTGGCAATTCTTGCACATGCCATCTCCTGAGATTCATATGTTACCCCACCGATATGAGGAGTAATTACGACATTCTTATGCCCTTGCGCATATCGGACTATGGATAAGGTTCCAACGTCCTTGTAAAGCTCATCAGTAAGCACATCAAGCCCTGCTCCTCCAAGTTTACCCGCTTTAAGTGCTTTTACCATTGCAGCTTCTTCTATCACAGCACCTCTACTTGTATTAATTATTATTGCACCATCTTTCATTTTCTCAAATTCTTGTCTACCAAGCATTCCCCGAGTTTTATCATTTAGATGCACATGTACTGAGATGATATCGGCTATTTTTAGCAGTTCATCAAGAGATACCTGTTTCACATAGTTGACCTCAACCTTCTTATATGGATCAGTTACTACAATCTTCATCCAGAGTGCATGTCCGTATCTTGCCATCATCTCTCCCAATCTGCCAAAACCAATTATTCCCAAAGTCTTACCCGATGCCATATGGCCTCTAAAAGAGGAGCTATCCCACTCACCCTGTTTGACCGACTCGAAAGCAGCAGGGATCATACGTAAGCTTGATAGCATTAAAGCTAGCGCTTGCTCTGCAGTGGATGTGATTTTTTTAAGAAAGTCAATATCATCCTTTAGGGATAATACAGGAATATTGCGATTAGTAGCCTCTTGAAGATCGATGTGGTCTGTACCGGTGGAAGGTGTAGCAATGACCTTTAAACTTTTTGCTGCATCGAAAATATTTCTATCAAGAGGAATAGAAATAGACGGGATAAAAGCCTCGTATCCACCAATGGATTTCAATATCTGATCATAATCCCATTTAACATAGTCAACATCAGAGAAATCTTCTAATATCTCCCTAAGTTTATTAATATGAGGTGGAGTATAATTACATGCAATCTTGGGCACTGTATATAGCTCCTTAAACCATTAAAGAGACGTCGCTAATTAGCACCTGCTTAGCAATTCAATGATTAATATTAGATTTCGTGTAATATGGTACGGGTCTTTCACTGGAAGAGCTACTATCTTTTGCACAGGATTTCCCTTTCTGTCTCTAATTTGTATCCACTCTCCGACTTCTTTATTCGAATTAGGAAAGACTTTGAATGTATATTCATGTATTTTGTGATAAGTCTCAAAAAGCGATTCTTTCCCTGTTAATTTGTAGCCTAAAAGAAAAGTGTAAAGCGCCTCTGAATGCGGCCACCATAATTTAATGTCCCAGTTATTTTTTAATTTCTTGACCATTTTTGAGCTCTCTATACCTGAAACATCACCTGTTGGTTTACCTCCTTCCTTGCTAACATATTGGAATAATCCACCGTATTCCTTATCCCATCCAAGTTTGAATGAGTTCTCAGCTAATTCCACTGCCTTCTCTATTAGATTTTTATCCTTTATTTGCTGGGCGTAGTGCATTACAAACCACATATCTTCCAGGGTATGGCCTGGATTCACATATGAGCCTAATATGGAATTTACGGGCTTGTTATCCTCACCGATCATCTCAAGGATTATTCCTTGTTTAACAAAGTTCTCCATAATCTTTCTTATACAAAAAGAACAATTTTCCTTAATTTCAGAAAGGCGGGGATGATTAAAACTTTCAAGGGCCTGAGCTAGAACTTGACTTGTATTTAGAGTGATCATTGGTATACTATGGGCTTTATATCCTTTAGGTACAGGATGAGGCTCAGTTTTGAAGTTCTTACCGTCTATACGCTTTATTATCGAATCATAAAGACATAAGGCTAAATTAAGGATTTTCTGATCTCCCGTCATTTCAGCATATTTAGAAAATCCCATAATTACAAAGCAATCAGCAGAAGAACTTATATCATATCCTGCTCCACATATAGTTTCTTTCGGCTCGCCCGTTTTCGTCAACAAAAAAGCACAGTTTCCATTCTCCAAAAAACAGTATTTTTTAAGAAAGTCGACACCTAATTTGGCAAGACCTAGATACCGATCTCTTTTTTCACTATTTATTTCTGCGAGTTTACTAAGAACCCATATGAATCTTCCTTGTGACCAAGTATATTTATCAGTACTTATCAAGCTCTCTCCAGCGTTATCAAAACAGGTGTAATAACCACCATCTTCGTAATCAATGGCATTCTTGAACCAGAAAGGCAGTATGTCATTATAAAGATGATCGCTATAAAATTGAATCGTCTTCTCTGTCTGTAATTTCCTCAAATTATCCTCCTTATTTATATGCTGAGAATAACTCC
>SDBS01005864.1_pt1 | contig 11946 bp, 18 predicted proteins | sample 2277091 | NCBI WGS metagenome assembly SDBS01 (sample SAMN10404972, study PRJNA504765) | marine sediment metagenome | isolation source: marine sediment core GS10_PC15, 163 cmbsf | place: Arctic Ocean: Southern Knipovich Ridge | collected 2010 | reverse complement strand
GCCAAGTCGACGCACCTGTTCCCGACTGTTTTCCCCGCCACGTAGCCCATGGGGCCCGCGCCGCGGACCAACGAAGCCGATTCGTGATGATGCTGGCTGAGTACACCCACACCCAACCACCCATCAATTAAGGAGTACCATCCGTGGCTCTTGTACAGCTCAGTGATGTCATCTTCTACGATGCGTTCACGGACTACGTGGTCGTGAACAGCGTCGCCCTGTCTGCCTTCGTGCAGTCGGGCGTCATCGTGGAGGATCCCTTCCTCAACGAATTCCTGGCCGGTCAGGGCCAGGTTGCGAATCTTCCCTTCTACAATGACCTCGCGGACACGGAGGCGTCTGTCGGCAGCGACGACGACTTCGGAACCGACGATCTCGTGCCCGACAACATCAGCACGGGCGAGCAGATCGTGGTCCGCAACAATCGCAACCACGCCTGGAGCGCATCTGATCTTGTCAGCGCTCTCATCGGCAACGACCCCATGGCAGTCATTGCCGGCCGGGTCGCGGCGTACTGGTCGCGTCAGTTGCAGCTTCGCCTCATCGCTTCCACGCAGGGTGTGGTCGCGGACAACGAGGCCAACGACGCGGGCGACATGGTTCACGACATCTCGACGCAGGCTGCGATCGGGTCGGCGAACCTCTTCAACGCTGAGGGCGTGATCGACGCCGTTCAGACGATGGGCGACCACGGCGAGTCTTCGCTGGCGGCCATCGCGATGAACTCCGTTCCCTACGCTCGGGCGAAGAAGAACAACCTGATCGACTTCGTGCAGGACAGCGCCAATCCGCTGGCCGCCTCGATCCCGTTCTACAATGGCCTCCGGGTCATCGTGGACGACGGGTTGCTCGCAGACACCTCCGCCACGAACGACACCTACGACACGTACCTGTACGGTCTGGGTGCGTTCCGCATGGGGCAGGGCCGGCAGCGCGTGCCGACCGAGGTCGAGCGCCAGGCGCTCGCTGGTCGCGGTAGCGGTCAGGAGTACCTCGTCTCCCGCATGCAGGATGTGCTCCATCCCTGGGGCACCGCCTTCATCGATCAGGCAGGCCTGACCGATCCGGGAGGCCCGACCAATGCCGAACTGGCTGTGGCCACTGCTTGGGACCGGCGCGTGGATCGGAAGCTCGTTCCGCTCGCGGTTCTCCGCAGCAACGGCTAGTCCTTTCGGGAAGTGGCGGTCCAGTGAGGCCGTCGCTTCCCACCCACCCTCTTGAGGTCAAGGAGAAACTACCTTGGGTAGACTCTCAAGCGAAGATTCATACTCGCTCGGACGGAAGAACACCGAAGCGCGGCTGCAGGCCGAAGCTCTCGGTGGGGACATCCTCTGGGTGCTCACGCCAGACACGGTCGGCACTGCCGCCCTCACTGGACCGTGGACTCGTAATGTTCTCGTCCAGGCCCAGAACGCCGCGGGCGAAGTCCACACGTGGTTGAACGAGGTCATTGCAAGCGGCAACTCGGTTGGCGATACCTCGACGGCGGGCACCGCTACCATCGTGTCCACCACGCTCACCATTGTCGATGGTGAGGCTCTGGTCGTCGTCTCTGGCGACGCGCAGGACTTTGACGCCGCGGAGACCGACACTTACACGGTCGCCGAGTACACCGGTTTCGGAGGCCAGACCCTGGCCGTCAAGACCAGCGTCGAGACCTTCTCTTAGGCCTCGACAAGGAGTACCCCGGGCGGGGCTCACGCCCCGCCCGGATCAACCCCCACCCCTGGACAACGGAGTGATTCCAAATGCCCGATCCGAACACGATCGACGAAACGCTGGCCGCCCTTGACGGCCTCGAAGACGCGGCGACCGAAGAGGTCACCGCACCCCCCGCACCGGAGGACGCGCCGGCCGCAGTAGTGGTCGACGAGGCGGACCCCGTCATCGCAGCGGCCCGTGCGGCCGCAGCCGAGGCCGAGGCCGGCGTCGGAGAGAACCCGAAGCCGCCGCTCAGCAATCGGGAAAAAGCTCGTGCCAAAGCGAAGGACAAGGCACGCACGCCTCTCGAGGTGGCTGAGAACGCCGTGCGACGCAATGAAGAGGCGTTGGCGAAGGCGAAGAAGAGCCTGGCCGCCTTGCAGAAGCGGGTAGACAACCCGCAGCGCCGCCCGCGCGACATCGCGTCGCTGAACCGGCGCAACCGAGAATACACGCAGCAGGAGGCCGAGGATCGAGCCTCTTTCCGCGATTTCATCGCCAAGCACGGCCTCGGAGAGCGCAAGCGACCAATGCCTCCCAGACACATCAGCAAGCAGGAGTAACCCGTGACGACAGGGACGTGGCGTGACATTCGGCGGGAGAGGCGCCGACGGCGAAACTTCCGTGCCGATATGGGCGCCCGACTCCATGCAGGAGACCCGCTCATCGCGACGGCCGAGTACGCGGAGATCACCGCGCTCGGCGACCAAATCACAGACCCCAGCTCTGCCGCGCAGAAGGGCGAGTCAGTCGTCTTCGTCGCGCGGATCCTGCACGACGGGGCCCCGAGCGGCACGCTCTTTCAAGTTGGGAGCGGGAACTCGGGCGTCACTGTGAACTTCGATGGAACGGGTGACATTCAGCTCCTGGCGAAGTCGGGCGGCGGGGCGTCGAACGAGATCGATGTCACAGTGACAGACAACACGCCGCCGCAAGACCCGAGCCCTCTTCTCATAGGCGGGTATCACACCTACGTCTTGGCGTTGGAGAAAGACTCCGGCAAGCCACTGACCCAAATCCATTTCTGGTTCGATGGGGTCTATGTCGACACAGGCACGTCCGATAGTGACGCGGGCTCAGGCGATTGGACGAACGCCGCTGACTGGTTCTACGGGGACCAAGGCCCCGCCACAGTCAACGGCGACGCGAACGGCGGGCCTCTCACGAACGTCGGGCTTGTTGATCCCCTTCAGATCTACTTCGGTCGCCTCCCGGCGCCGAGTGTGAGCAACGCATAGATGTCTGACCAATTCATTGGACTTCCGGTAGACGGGCCGGGCAAGAAGCTCGACACTGAAGAACTGACCGTAGGTGCCAACACCGTTCAGCGTGAACGTAACCAGCTGGCGGGCGTGGGCGATGACGAGGTCGCCCGCATCAAAGACACGGAGGCCCTAGGCACCGACCACGGGCTCGTGACTCGAGAGGCTCCACCGGTCTCCCCGAACACAGACTATGTCACCTCCTCGGACCTGGCGATCGGCTCCAGCGTTGACCTTGATGCGGCCACGATCGCGGCGGCCACAACGGGAAAGCTGATGAGCGTGGAGGTCGGCTCGACCGTCGCGTGCATGTGGGAGATCAAGACTCGAAACGGCGGCGTGGAGGTGACGCGGGCCGTCGTCTTTACGAGCGGGCTCACCGGGGGCCGACCGTCGCGCAAGTTCACGCCCCCACACAAAGACTACATCACGCTTGCAGGTGCCGGCGTAGACGAGAACTTCCGAGTGACCGTCACGAATCTGGGCAACCAAGTGCTCGAAGCTGCCGACGTCCACGCAACCATTTTGTGGGACGAAGTCTAACCGCGCCACCCAATCCCCAGGAGAACGAAATGTCCAAGGTAACCCCCGCGAAGAAGAAGGCTCCGGCGAAGAAGAAGACCCCGAAGAAGGGATCGAAGGAGGCCGCCGCGCTGAAGGCGTTCACGCTCGAGACTCAGCCCGAGCCTACTGGGCAAGTGATCTCCGAGGTGGATCTGCAGCAGTTCCTGGCTGCGCGCGCGATCGTCGATCGGGCGCGAGCAGATCTCCGGATGATCGTCCTGGGCTTCGAGGCCCTTGGGTCTGCTCTTCGAGAGCGCTACAAGATCGAAGGCGAGTTCGAGATCAATTCACGTACCGGGCAGGTCATCCTCCTGCCCGAACTTCCGCCTGTTGGCTAGGCATTAGGAGGCGCTCATGGCGCACATCACTCCGGACGGGACCGTCAACGACGAGCGACAGAAGGCCATCCGTCGGCGGCGGGCAGAACACGACATTTATTCGATGAAGGGGAGTCTCGTGAAATTCGAGATTGCCATCATGGAGTCCGAGGCGAACATCGAGCGGAGTCGCCAATCAATCATCGACATGACAGCCGACATCGAGAAACGAGAGGCCAAGCTTGCTGAGAGCGAGTAGGCACAAGAATTTCTAGGGGGAGAGAAAAGTGGCAAATATTCCGAGTGTATTCGTAGGTTTCGATCTTGACGACAGTGGTGGCTCCGAAGTCATCCTAGGCGTCACTCTTCGGGGGGCAGGTGCGTCTGGATCCCTTGAAGTCTTCACTGATCCGGTAGCCTTGGCCGACAACGTCGCGAATCCGACGATTGGTGGCCTCCAGACTTTCGGGATGGTGTTCGACGGTACTTTGTGGGACCGGATGCTTGGCGACGCGACCGACGGTCTGCTCGTCAACATGGGCACGAACAACGACGTGATCAACGCCGGTACGTTCGTCGTCCAGGAAGACGGCGCCGCCCTGACCGCGCTGCAGCTCATTGATGACCCAGTCCAGATCTTCGATACCGACGTGTACCTCGCCGGGACCGACAAGGGCATGATGGTCGGCGTGGTGCGTAACGACACCCTGTCCGCATTGGCGGGCACCGACCAGGACATCGCTCCGCTTCAGGTGGATTCCATCGGCGCCCTGTACACGCGGATTGCGTCCAGCGTCGCTCTTGACGTGAGCGCGGCCACCGTCACCGTGGACACAGAGCTGCTCGCTGCGGCGGCTCTGTCCGACTCACTAGGCAATCCGACGACTGCGGCCGTGGGCTCGCACCTCATGGGCTACGACCGAGTCAACGACGATTGGACCCGGATGGCGGGCATCGTCGACGGCGAAGTAGTCGGCGCATTGAATGCGGGCTTCCTGCAAATCGGCAGCGACGGCACGAACTACCAGGTCGTCACGACCGACGCCGCGGGCCACCTCCAGGTAGACGTGCTGTCTGGCGGCGGGAGTCCCCCGGCCCCGACCGCTCCGGTCGTTGACTTCCAGTCGATTACCGACCTCGCAGCGGGCACCCCGACCGACCTGGACTCCTCCAGTGCGGACGGCAAGCGTATCAAGAAGATCGACATCTTCAGCTCGGCGCCGTTCTATGCCCAACTGACGCTCGTCGACAATGGTGTCGAAGGCGCCATCCAGGCTGTCATGGGTGGGCCGGCTCACACGGGCGTGCAGTGGCTCACCCCCCAGCTCGACTACATCGAGCTGGGATCCAGCGGTGGCCTTGATGTCTTCCGGCTCAACATCGAGAACCTCGACAACAACCGAGCTGCCGACGTCAAAGTGGTCTTCTCCTACGAAGACTAGTAGTACCCCGCGCGGGGCGAAACGCCTCGCGCGGCCCCCCACCCCCCATTCGAACCCCTGAAGGACGGAGACCCAAAGAATGGCGCACCTTCGAAAAGGCGTCGGCGAACGCGAAGGAACCGTTGCCCACGGAGACGCAGACGCTGCTAACCTGATGAAGGTGGGCGGGTTCGCCACTGCTGCTCTGCGGGCGGCAGTCGACGAGAACGACGTCGTAGATCTGTCTTGCGATCTCCAAGGCCAGCTGCGGGTTGTCAACGACGCAACCACCCCCCTGTTCGTTGACTCCGAGCTGCCCGCCGCGGGGGTGCTCGGCGACACCATAGGAAACCCGACGACTCCGACTGTCGGTGCGTTCGCCTCCTTCTGGAACGGGTCCACCTGGGACCGCGTACGGGGGAGTTCGGCCACTGGGCTGATTATCGACGGCAACGTCGCGCACGACGATGCGGACGCTGGTGATTCAGTCCTCATAGGCGGTCACGCCAACGCCTCTCTTCCGACAGCTGTCGATGAGAACGATCGCGTGCGCGCCTCCTTCGACCTCCAAGGGCAGCTCCGCGTAATCGCGACGGGCAGCACCGGGGGCACGAGCGCGGTAGACGACTCGGTCTTCACGGGCGGCTCTACGAACCTCACCCCGATGGGCGCGCTCTTCGACGCGACACCCCCGACCATCACAGACGGGAACATTGGCGCCCCGCTGATGACGAGTGGACGCATCCTGCGGACGGAGGCGGAGCAGGCTACCGCCGCCAACCTCAACGCTCAGGTGGTCGGCAACGTCGCGCACGACGATGCGGATGCAGGCAATCCACTCAGCACGGGCTTCAACGCCGCGAGAACGAGGTTCGATCCGCCCCAGATCGACACGGATGGTGATAGAGTTCGTGCCATCGCCACACCACAAGGGATCCAGTGGGTTCTTGGCGGACACCCTAACATCACCACCCGTGAGTACATGACCACGGCTGAACGGACGAATGATCCGATTATAGACACGATCCCGGCAGGATCTTACATCGTCATCCTTGAGATCGAGGTACTGACCAGCGTTGCCACGACCGCCAACCCTCAGGTCCGGATAGGCTTCGGGACGACGACCGTGCCGACCGAGCCTACTTCTGGGAACACGATTGATGGATTGGTGATTTCTCACCCCGGCCTGGCAGCAGGGTCCGGAGTGGTTCGGGGAACTGGTGGCACCGCTGTATCGGTCGGAGGCTCCAATCAAGAGCTCCGCATCACGAATGACGCACCAACAGGCGGCCAGATCACGGTACTAATAAGCTACTACGTGTCGTCTCTCTAGCAGAAAGGCAGAAGGGAAAGGAAAAAATATAATGGCATACAACGCAGAGAAGAAGTTCGAAGCGGTCGTGAGCGAATTGGAGGCCGTGGCGCAGCCCCTGCTGGTCGCCCTTCGAGAGGGAAAGGCCGCGTACGAAGAGTGGCAGTCTCTCCGAAACGGGCGGTCCAACGACGACATCGCGACGGCGTTCGTCGCAAACGGTCGCGTGGACAGCAACGCGGGAGAGGTGGCGGAGCTGGACGCGGCCTTCGCTGTGTTCGACTCAATGCAGCGCTACCTCGACAATGACTCACCCCCCGCTGGAGTCGACCAGGGGTTCGCGCTGCGCACCTTCTCCTGATGTGATCTGATGCCGTTCACTCCGGACGCAGACGCCTTTCGATTCTACGATAAGTCCCGGGACCGAATCTGGAACTTATCCGCTAGCTGCCGAGGATGAAGACGTATCAATATCCTTCCCCTCGGGTGCGAAGATCCATATACGTTGGAGGGTTCAGGAGACCGCCGGTCGGATCAACGTCGTAGTCAGTTACTACATCAGCACACTCTAGGGAGGTACCAGTATGGCCAACGAACTTATCGACCGCGTCTTCCGAGACAACCCGGATCCGGACACTGCGAATTACTTCCCCAACCACCAGTGGGCTGCTGGTGTTTGGTTTACCGCTACGGGTAGGTACACCAAGGATCAGCTGATTGCAGAATTCGAGATCACGGTGACCGAGGAAGTCCAGCTAGACCAGTTGATCGCCCACTACCAGGGCTTGTCCAATCAAGCCAAGCACGACTTCTATGCAGATGTGGAATCCGCGGGCGTCATGGCAGAGCAGGGAAGAATGACTCGAACCAAATACAAGTCTATTTTCGGACTGACTTAGATGGCGGCAGGAGTCAACGCGGTTGAGCACGACGTTGCGGCTGAGACGGGTGGCGGTAATCAGACCATCAACCTTCCCTCTGGCTTCGGGACGCCCAAAGCCTACATGGTCTGGGCTTCTAACGCGATCAGTGACGGGACCGAGGTGGCCCACATCGTCTTTTCCTACGGGATGGCGAGCGGCGCCACGGACGAAGTCTGCATGGCCGGCAGCTCAGAAGACGCGCAGGGGACCAGCGATACCTACAGAGAGCACGTCGACGACGGCGTTATCCTGCTGCACAACGGAACAACCGGCGCTACTGATGGGAAGGCGAACCACGTCTCGTTCAGCGCGGACACCATAGTCATCAACTGGTCCAACGCCCCATCGGCTGGCGTTCGCCTCCACTTTCTCGTTCTGGGAGGCGACGACCTAACGGCCACCGTGGGCACCTTTACGATTACAAATGATGAGAACGTCGGCCAAACCGTGGATGTGGGGCACGACGTGGACTGCGTCCTTTTCGGGGGCAACACCCTGGGCTTCCCCGGCTCCGCTAGCCGTAACTACTACGGATCGTTCGGCGGGGCTACGCCCGGCATCGTGCAGGGAAGCATGGGCTGCGTAGACCAAGACAGCGCGGGCACTACCCTGACCACCTCTGTAGTTAGAAACGACTACGTGAACTTCAGTTGGAATTCTGGCTCAGGCAGCCATCACCGCTGGTTCGACGTGACCGGCTTCCCCACGGACGGGTTTGAGGTCACCAAGAGAAATAACAATGAAGATATCAACTTCTTCTACATGGCCTTGGCAAGCTCGACTAACAGTTTTTTCACAGGAATCATCGCTTCTCCCTCGGCCGGCACTGGCGAGAAGACGACAACCGGGATCGGATTCAAACCGCAGGCGGCTGTGGTCGGCGCCCAGCTTAATACGACGGTCAACAACTTCGCGACTTCCGGAACCGACCCTGGGGCGATGGCCATATCAATATTCTCAATATTCGATGGCACACGCAAGAGTTGCGTCTCGTTCCGTAGTGAAGACACTGCGGATACATCTGTCTGCAAAACACGTTGGGATAGTCAAGCGCTCTTCCTGACAGACAACACTGGCACGACCGAGTTCGATGCCGACTTTGTGTCCTTTGAGTCAGACGGCTGGAAGTGGGACTTCACCAATAACGATCAACCCGGCGCCCAGTGGTTCGTCTTCGCAGTCGAGGAGAACGCTGCTGCCGGAACCGTGGTACAGGACGTCCTCATGGGCCCAGGCATCATTCCCTTCGCGAGGTAGACCGTGCCCGGCGCAGCAATTACCGCGTTCTTTCTCGACAACCAGACTTGGGTTGTCCCTGGCGGAATCTTGAAGCTGGGCAGCCTCACATACGACACAACCATACCGTTCAGCAACGTGACACGTTGCGCGACACAAAACCTGGGCGAAGTCCTCCGTGAGCGAACAGTAGCTTTCGGGGACGTCGACTTCGAGGAGCCTTGCTGATGCCGTCAGGCACGCGAAAAGACTTCGAACTACATCGCGGAGACGGCAAAGTCCTCACGTTCACTGTTGTGGATGAGAACGGGGCGGGTCTTGACCTAACCGGCCTGAGTTTGGAGTGGAACTACTCGAAGATACAGGCTGACGCGATTGAGCCGCTCGGCGCGGCGATCCTGAGTCCGGGCAAAACTGTAGGCTCCGGAATCACGCTTACCGACATCGCGAACGGCGTTGGAGAGATCGCTCTGTTGTCCGCCGACACGCTTGGGCAGCGGGCCACCCAGACGTACTACCAAGAGATGCAGGTCTCAGTAGGTGTGGAGCCTTCCACGGTGCTATTCGGGAAGATGCTGCTGATCCTCGAGCTGATCCCGCCGGGCGCATAGGAGAACCATGTCCACCGGACTGACAGAATCATCCGACCTGATCCTCGAGGACGGGACCGGCGTCGTGGGCGCGAACACGTACAACGCGCTCGCGACCATCACGGCCTACGCGACCGACCGCCAGTACAGCCACTTCGCCGCGTGGCTGGACACCGACGAGTCGAACCGCGTCACCGCAGCGATCCTGGCCGCGGCCTTCATGGACGAGCGCTGGCAGTTCATCGGCGTGATCCTCGAGGACGGCGACGGCGACCCGGAGCTGCAGCAGGGCCTCCACTTCCCGGTCGTGGCCGACGTGTTCGACGCGCGGGGCATCGAGATCGGCGAGACCGTGCCCCAGCAGATCTCCGACGCGCACGCCGAGTACGCCTGCCGCTCGATCAGCGTGACCACCTTCGAGGCGGAGGCACTGCAGGTCGACCTCACGACCCAGGACAGCGCCGGGCGCGAGATCACGCGACTGCGCTCGAAGGTCGGCCCGCTCGAGGAGGAGACCTACTATGACGTGAGCGGCGTCGAGAAGTGGGTCGACTACGGCACGGCCGACCAGATCATCCGGCGCAGCGGCCTCGCGCACTCTGCCGGAAGCTCCCTTCTGCGGGCGTAGCCAGTGCCCCTACACGACAACTTCCGCGACACCGCTGAGCGGCTGATCAACGCGAACGGCCGCGACATCACGCTGTCGCTCACCACGACCGTGCCGGCCGCCCAGGCCTGGAAGGTCGGGACGACGAGCGTTGCGACGCAGACCGTCAAGGGGGTCTTCGACAACGACATCGGCGACGCCTTCGAGGCGATCCTGACGCAGGTCGCCGGGCGCGGCGATAGCGAGATCACGACGCTGAACGCGCGCGAGTCCCTCGTGTACATCGCGGCCAAAGGCCTCACGGTCATCCCGACCCCGGACGTGCAGCTGATCGACGGGGACCAGACGCTGGAGATCCTGAGCGTCGACTCGATTGACCCCGGCCCGCAGGACATCCTCTTCATCGTGAAGGTGCGGCGCTAGTGGCGAACAGCGACCAAGAGATGCGAGACGCGGTGGGTGACTACATCGTCCCGGTGTGGAACACCGCGACGAGCAGCGCGCCGCTCTTCTTCGACAACATGCCCGCGGACGGACCGCCGGACGTCCCGCAGCTGTGGGGCCGGCTCCACATCCGGACTCAGCAGGGCACGCGCGCCGCGCTCGGGAGCTCGAACACGAAGTGGCGGCGCCAGGGCACAATTTTCTTCCAGATGTTCGATCGCAAGAAGATCGGCCTGGAGACACTCAACGCGGCGGCCAACGCCGTACTGACAGCATTCGAGGACGCGGGACCCACGGATGTAGAGAACATCTGGTTCCGCGACCCCGTCGCAAGGCCCGTTGGGGGGAGCGACGAAACGTACTTCCAAGTCAACGTGGAGGTGGGCTTCACGTATGATCGGAACACCTAGGAGAGACAATGTCCAATACGAATCAGGTTGCACTTCGGGCTGTTCTGGAGGCAACGTACGGCATCGTGCCGACAGCGCCCGACCTCGAAGAGTTGTGCATCACTGGAGCCCCGAATCTGGCCTTCGCGCCAGAGACCACGGTCTCGGAGAAGATCCGGTCCGATCGTCAGATCGATGACCTCGTCCTCGTCGGCGCCCTCTCGGCCGGCGACGTACCGAGTGAGCTGGCGTACGACATCCACGACCTGCTGCTGCAGGGCGCCTTCTTCAACACGTTTCAGGACCGCGGCATGCGGCGGAACAACGAGGCGGAGACGCAGATCACCGCGGTCGACGGCGCCGGGACCTTCACGGTCACGGACGAGGGCGACACGATCCTCGCCGACGACATCGTGCGGGGCGAAGGCTTCCTGAGCGCGGCGAACAACGCGTTCCACATCGCGATCGGCGGATCCACGAACACCTCGTGGGACACGGCCACGACCACGGTCGTGGAGACGCCCCCGGCCAACGCGACCCTACGGGTCGTGGGTCGCCGGAGCGCCGCGGGCGACGTCGACGCGGCCACAGGCCCGAACTCGATCACGTCCACGATCCTCGACTTCACCACACTGAACCTTCAGATCGGCGACTGGGTCAAGCTTGAGATAAGCAACGGGACAATTCTGCTGCTTTTCGTGGCCGAGAGGGACGAGAAATCCGTGACAGTTGAAATGAAGGAATATGACCGCGGATTCATTGTGTCGTGGCGTCAGTTCGTGATTGATACCGAGGGGAACACCACTGTGCTGGTTCGGGAGAAGGACCCGGTAACGGGAAGAGTATTGGAACGGGAACCTTTTGAAGACGAAGGTGTAGACGAGGTGCTGCGGGCCGAATTTGTCGAGAAGGGCACCGAGAAGCTTCGGCAGACGATTCAGTTCCCGAGCGAGGATGGTAAGGAACTGGTCGAGAAGTGGATGACATTCGACTGTGTTGTGTACAAGACGATCATCGAGAAACGTTTCGTTGAGATGTGGTATTCGAAGGAGATTCCGCTGTATCCCGTCAAGGTGAACATCCCCGGGCTGGACACGACGATATGGCTCAGACGCTATGGCTCGGATATGAAGTCAAGATTTCTCCCTCCTGAAGAGGAAAGCAAGGCGGAAGATTGAGA
>SDBS01005863.1_pt1 | contig 11948 bp, 5 predicted proteins | sample 2277091 | NCBI WGS metagenome assembly SDBS01 (sample SAMN10404972, study PRJNA504765) | marine sediment metagenome | isolation source: marine sediment core GS10_PC15, 163 cmbsf | place: Arctic Ocean: Southern Knipovich Ridge | collected 2010 | reverse complement strand
ACAAGCTGTCGAATTTTGTTTCCACCTAGCTGTTCTGAACGCTCAGTGGTGATAAAACCTTCATAGAAGGCATTCATTTTCCGCTGTGCAAAAGCACCACAGAAAATTGTATCAGGGTCTCCCCCGTCAGCATGGATGGCTTGAAGTAAGTCATCAATGTGGTCACGGGTAAGAGCTGCGCTTGATACATCGGTCGAGTTGTCAGTGATGAAAGTTCTAAATCCACCAGCCAAACGACCCTCTGAAGCAGAACCAGCATTCAGCACCCCCTGATAAGGTATCTTGTTGAGCAGCATGGACAGTTCATCCATACCCTTATCAATTGCGTAGCTCATCGGGTCAGAAATCCCGTAAGCAGCTACTTTCTGCCGTGAACGAGAGATATTGAGAGAGCGCTGCAAGATTTGTGTTACGTTAGACGTAGACGTAACTTCGGTCTGCGGACTGTTATCTGCGTCGTCGCCATCAATTCTTGCACGACTTCTGAGATAGACAGTAGTTCCGTTTGCGTGAACTGCTTGGGTTGTTGAGGCATAACCTCTAGTTACGGTTGCTGTGCCTGATCCGTCTACTGCACTAACCCACATAAGCTCATCTTCAACTTCGTAAACATCACCAGGTTGGCACCAAGCAGTATTAGCAAATACGCAAGATACAGCCGTAGTGCTTGCGTCCCAAGTCGAAGCATTAGTGGTTGTTGATTCTGGTACATAGGTGTCATTCAACCACTCATAGGTGTATTGATCACGATTGAGCATGTTGAATTTCTCGACGTTCATTCCAAGATAAGATAGAGTGGCGATTTTCAACGGATTGACATTTAGAATGCGATCCGAGACCATTCTCTTATCGGGAACGGTATTCTCATATACGTTGTGTTGGCCTAAAAAAGCCATTTGTTCTCCTTTTGCCTACAAGGAGTTATAAGTTGAAGCCGATGTTGGCGATGTCAATGCCTGCTGCTACTGCCTTGGCTCTGATTTCGTCCAGCTTTACTTTCTTTCCCCTATTGGCAAGCATGTCTTCTGCATACTTTTCTTTAGTGTATGTCCCATCTCCAGCAGGTACAGATGGTATCACCTGCGCCACTGTAGATGCAGAAGGTTTTGGTTTGTTTGCATCTGCTTGTTTCCAAACAAATGTTTGTTCCTCCAAGTCTGCAAGAAATTCTTGCTTACTCTTGGAAGTTCTCAGTAGCCCTACAACACGAGGATCGCTTTTGTCAATCCCTGCATTGTCGAGAATAGCTTGCTGTTGTTCAGCCCACGAAAGTTCACCAGCCCCCGCTGATGGAACGTCCGGGTTACCGCCCTCTAGCGCTTCAATTCTTGCAAGTAATTCTTTCTCACGTTGAACGCCCTGAAGTTTTGACAGAGCAGGAACATCTACTGTTCCGCCCTTCTCAGCCTCATACTGGGCAATAGCACTCTCCAGGTTATCGAGTCTTGTTTCGCTTTTTCCAATTCGAGTATCTTTCACACTCTGCATTTCTTCACGAATCATGTCTCTCATACTTTCAAGAGTGGCAGCCGAATCACTAGCTGGATCGTAAGTCTGTCCCGCCGGGGTGTCTGCAATTTGAGAATCAGGTAAGTTCTCAATCGTCGGCTCCGGGTTAACAGGTTCATTATCTTTAGCCATTGTTCTCTCCTATATAGGCTATTAAGTATAGCCATTGATTGTATTATTACACAATTGTAATGATTTGTCAATGGTACTGTTAGTCTGCCTGCCCAACACTTGTTATCAATTCTTCGTATGTCATATCCATACTTTCTGCAATGCCTTGTAAGTGGTTTACAATATCTTGGGGTACATCAATATCTTCCCAGATAAGTATAGCTGCTTGTGTTTCTTCTTTACCAATTATCTCTACCCACTCCGCCTTAGTATAGGAACGGGTTTGTGGTTCTGCAAAGAAATCACGTAGTTGTTGTTCACCGAAGGACTCAACTTCTTCAGCTTGTCTCAGCCTCATGTCCTGCCCTTCTGGTAATTTCTCACCATATTCAAGCATCTGTTCCTGAATCACAGCCATCTTTTCTTTCTTCATCTCACTGTATTGTTTTAGTTCAGGGTGTTGTTTCTTGTAAGCCTTCGCTTCTTCGGCTTGTCCAGAATCAACAAATGACCAGTATACTGACCATGTTTTCCATACATTCTTTCCTAATTCATTCTCAATTTCCTGGTACATGATACCTTTGTAATAGTCTCGGAGCTTTTCTTGTCCTCCATAATAAGCAGCAAGGAGAGGATTTCGAAGAACTTGCATATCTCTCCATTTCATTACTTGTTCAACATCTGGGTTATTATCAAGGTAGTTTTGGAACTCGACATTGCTATTTATTCCCTCATCTCTCATAGCATAACTCATATCAAGTTTGTCCCAAATATCTTCACCGAATAACTTCTTACCAAAGTCCATCATCTTTCCGTATTCAATACCAGCAGCAGCCCATTCTTTCCGTGTAGCAATTGGAGGAAGGTCTAACGTAGCCCCAAGACTGACTATCGCAGACATAAATCTATCTTTATCTGCTTCACTCCAATCACTAAAGTCTCCCTTGTCATCATAGAATTTGCTTATCATATCATAAGGAAGTCCCATAGATTTAGATAAGTCATCAGTATTTCCTGGTTTGATTCTTGAAAGAATAGACCATGTATAACCTGAGTCTCGTTCTTCCTCACCTTTTCTACCAAGTAATAGTGCGTCCATCATTGGATGAGTCTCACGCAATTTCTCCATATTATAGCGCAGTTCATCACTTGGCATATCGGCAGACCTACTCATAACCATAATGTAGTCAGCCCAGAAAGCATCAGCAGCTAAGTCAGCTCCAGTTCTTTGTCTGGTATTGATTCCACTAAAGGTAGACAAGATGTTCCCTATTCCAAATTGCTGTCGTTGAGTAGTAACTGCTTCTTCCCAGATAGGGCCTGCGTGTGAAAAAGCCGCATCAATAATTTCTGCTTCTGTATATTTGCCATCTTTGACAAATCCAGCTAACATTTTTGCAACTCTGTTCGTTTCGTAAGGCCCCATTCCACCAGCGTATATGTGTATTGCTGGGTCTATCTCAAGTCCCATTCCTTTATTCACTCCGATGATTGAAGTGATACTTTGTATCAATCCAGTAGCAGGCAGTAATCTTCCTGCCCATCTAGCAGACGCTTCCTTTTCTTCTTTCACTGCTAATGCAGTTGCAACACTAAACTGGATAATTGGATTGAAGTATCCAGGTGAGTACCTCCCAATATCATCCAGCATAGAACTCCACCAGTTGACTCGCTTCTTCGGGTCTGTAAAGTCTCCAGCTCCCATAAAGAAGATTGGCTGGATAAGATTTTCTAATCGGAAGTATAGTGGATTGTCCATCTTTAACCCAAGCGGTTCTAATAGTTCATTCGAGTTGATAGCATATCTCCACCATTCAGGAGACTCAGCATGGATGTTCTGCATATACTCTCGGTAATCCATGTAATCACTTATAAGTTTTGGGTTTCTCCAAATTCTATTTGACAACCATTTAGCCGCTGTTCGTGAAGGCCAGAAGTGAAAGTTGTTCATGTAAGATAGAGCGTGGTCGAACCCATATCTTTGTGAGTAGTCGTGAAGAACAAAGTCCCTCATTCCTTGAGCATACTGGCTTGACATCAACTTGGCATCATCTACCCTACTCTTAGCCATATCAAACCAGCTATTTAAACCATTAGCAAGTGCTTCATTTCCTTCAATCGGAATAGCATTTCCGAAATTGTCTTGTATTCCTTCTGCTGCTTTAGAGAAAGCGACATCAATATCAGGTCTTCGTTCCCAGATATTCCATGCTTGTGTAGGCGCACCCTCATCCATTGGAGGAATAAGAGAAGGAACATCATCAACTACTTCTTGTAGTTTCTTCCAAGCATCTGCCTGAGTAATACCGTCCTCGAAAACTATTTCTGCTTTTCGTAACTCATATAACATCTCAGATGAAGCTGGCCCAGTTTTTACATTACCACCTGCAAGTATCTCATCCTGAACTTTCTTGGCTATATCAACAAGCTCATCCATCAACTTGCCTTCGCCTTTCGTAGCTGTTTCAAACGCATCTTGAAGAATTTTTATATCATCCGACACAGCATTTTCCTCAATGAACTTGATAAGTAATCGTATCTCAGGATCGCCAATAGTTTCTGCTGCTTTGTAATTGTCTATAATCCTATGGATAGGTGTTAGGAACTCAGGTATCTTTACTGTTGGTAAATCACCGATAAGTCCTGCTAAATTCTCTGCCTGTCTAGGTAATCCTCTGAAGTTTCTCCAGTCTTGAATAGCAGAAAAGGCTACTTCTGGGTCAATCTTCGCTAAGTCATCACCTATCTCTGGATTGAAGTGGCGTAGGTTAGTAAGAATAACTTCGTCAAACATCTTGCTTGTAGGTTTTTGAGAAGAAATCATTCTTGCTCTAGCAGCTAATACTCTAATAGCAGTATTGTTTTTCCCTGCTGCCATCAATGCTCGAAGATACTCACCAATCGGTTTCAGTTCTCCATCTATCATTATGGCGTTGTCGTACTGTACGGCAAGTCGTTCTAATAACCTGGCTCTCTCAACAGCTCCAGAGCTACCAACTATATCGTCAACTACACCACCATCTACTACGCCCTTTAGCGTAGATAATACATTATCGAACTCGCTGCTCAATGCTTTTCTAGCATCCATGAATAACGGTTGCTGTCTTGTGTCTTTCATTATTTCCCAAAGCATATTGGCTGCGCTACCATCGTCAGGAAGTTTGTCAATCCCAAACAGTTTTTCCGCATCACGAATAAGGTCTAGTCTATTAGCTCCTCTCGCTGCTCTAATCTCTTTAGTTCTCAAATCAACGGCTCTCATGGTCTGTTGGTTCGCACCAGTTACTTCGCCAAACATCTTACCTATGCCGTCAAATTGCCCTTGTGACCTCATGCCCCTCAACGTATCGGCAGTAACATTGTCCCCCATACCTTCAAAGTGAGCTACGAGTTGGTTTATAACATCTTCACCAGCGTTCTGCCAACCCTTGTTTGTATGTTGGGCTATTGTTACATTATCATTAGCAAGGTCAAGGACACCCTGAAGTGGAGCGCCATTTTCAATTGCTTCATATAATCCTCTATTTATTACTGCCAAACTATTAGGGTCGTTCAAACTGTCTACTACTGCTTGAGCGTGTTGGGTAGCAAGGTTGTCTGTCTTTGCCATCAAGTCGTCTTTGACTTTCCACAGACCCTCAAGCGCTTCGTCAATAGTGTTCCCCGACTTAATATTCTCAAGGAACTGATCCATAACTCCAAACTCATCAAAGATTTTTCTTGCACCATCATCAAGCCATGCCCCAGATGAGAATAATTCTAACTTCCCTTTCTTTATCTGGCGCAATAACTCAGCTTTTACTAATTTAGTATTGCCATAGTTAGATATGATTCTCTCAACAAGATTATCAGCAGCGGCTTGTGGTAATCCAGCAACAACTAATTCGTCAATAGCACCAAATGCACCATCTGTGCGAAGAATTTGTTTCATCGCATCATCTACTGTCTTCCCTATAATTCTCTGAGAAGAACTGATTTCAAGTCTTTGTAGAATACGGGCGAATGGAAGGGATACCTTGTCTAGTTTAGAAAGGTCGTCTCCACCCCTGAGTGCTTCAAAGAAAGATGGTAAGTCTTTATATCCTGTTTCTTTTCCAATAAGTTCTTCAAGTCCCCTAATTTCTGCTTTAGCAAATCCTTTTGTAAGAGATGTATGTTCTGCTCCTAACCATTTTACTGAAAGGTCAGCCCATGTACCAGGCTTCTTTGTAAGAATTGTTATGTCTGTGTCTACAACAGATTGGAAAAGGTCGTACAACCCACCACGAACTGCAACACCTGGATTGATACCGATGTATGCTCTGCCTGCCCACCAGTTTACCCCATTCTTTACTGTTCCCGCTACATTATTATCCATCTTAGAAAGCATACGAGTAGAAAATGGAACCTTTGCTCCAGCCTCAATAGCTTCGTCTGCTAAAGGAAATGTCTTGGCAATCACATCGTCTAACTTCCTACCAAGGAAGTCCCAAACCTTTTGTGTATCACCTACTTTTTGCAACTCAAGGAACTCGTCTGCAAATCTAGTAATATCTAAAACGCCATCTGCATCAGATAACATTCCTTTCATAAGTAGCCCAAACTTAATTCCACCTTCAGAGAAGGCGGCTTCTGCATTAGGCCCCAGAGCATCTATAAGATAAGCTATGGCTTCCTTTTGTTCCAGAACGTCATCACCAACCAGCTTTGCCATGTTCTGAAATACTGCTGTTGCTTCGTCTGGGTCTTTAGTTATACCAGCTATCCATTGTCCATATATTCCAGATTCAGTAGCAGCCTTCTGTCTTTTAGCATTACCAGTTAGTACTCCAGCACCAAACTTATTAGCTTCTTCTGTAACCTCATCCACAAATCGTTTAGTAGCTTTAGTCGTAGCTTCAGCTATCTCATCAAGGTTACTAGAGCCTTTCAATGCACTTATACCTTCATCGCCATGCTTGACTAAAACTTCTGCTACTTCGTCTGCTCCCTTTAGAAGTGTCTTTGAAATATCAGCAAGGTCATCTGCAAACTTAGCTCCCTTTATTGCAACATTGAGAAGCCCTGAAGCATCAAACAGAACTGCTCCAAGTAATTCTGCTCCTGGTCTTTCCATATCTAATGATACAAGGTCAGGATGTTCGCCTTCTGAAACTCTGGCAAACCATTCAGCTTTATATTGCTGTTCTCCTGCTCCAATAGACCATCCCATTCTTGAAGCAGCCCAGTTACTTCTCCATAATTCCATTCTTTCATCAAAAGTTCTATCGGTAGCCGTACCAGTAAGTCCAGCTTGTACGACTCTAGCCATATTGTAAACATTTCTAACTGGATTAGCTCTCTGAAAAAAGGCTTCTGTTTTACCAGGTAACCAATCGGAAACCTTAGTTGACATTGGTTTCCAAGTAGAGTCCTGCGCCATGTCCTCCATAACCATTGATGCAGTAGTATAAGGTCTACCAACAACGTCTTCAAAGAAATTTAGTGGGAGTAATGCTACATTCCAAACAATCCTTCCAAAATCAACGGCTGGATTATTAGCAACAGTTACTTTAGTTTTTTCCCACAGTCCTTCAGCTTCTTCTAATTTCTTTTGTTGGGCTTCGTATTGGTCTGTTCCTTCAGTGACTCTTTGTATACTTTCAGTCCAAATAGATTTGATTTTATTCCATGTTCCACCAGGCCCACCACCATACCAAGCCTCTCCATTAGGTGTCCATCCTACTGCACCACTTGGCAAAGATTCTCCATCTCGATTTAGTTGGGCTGTCTGATAGTCCCATTCTTGGTTTGGGTCATATCCAGTATCGTAATCTTGCTGTGGAACGTCACCAGTAGCGGGAACGAATGGTTCTTCTCCCCTAAATTCTCTAAACTCATTACCAGACTCTACTGCACTATCACTAATAGGATTGCGTACAAGGTTCTTTTCTCTTTGTTCAGAGCCAAGATATTCTTGATACCAATTACTTAACCTATAGTTTTTAGGTTCTGCTGGTGGTTTAGAATAATCTGCATTGAAATATTGCTGCTTTTTTTCTGGTATTCCACTACCTTGTTCTTCTGGCATTTATATACTCCAGCTTGTTAATCCTAAGTACGATTGTCTTGGGGCATAACTTGGTTGTTGTGAATTATATCCACCATATCCTACTGGGTATCTACTAGCACTACCAGACCCTCCACCAGCCCTGCTAACACCGCCAGTCCCATAGGCGGGTACTCCTCCACCTACATAAACATCTTGTGGAACTAAGAATCCCTGACTTTCTAAGTAATTCAACTCTCCTGTATCAAATGCCGCTAAGAATATTTCAAACTCCTCATCAGTCATATTCCAAGGGTCTATTCCAACTATCCCTGTTCTTTCTTCAATCCATCCAGCTATTCCTCCACCACGTCCAAGTCCTTGTTCGTAGTGAGCCATAATTTCATCATCCCATGCTTGAACATCTACTTCGTATTGCGCTCCTGCATCTCCACCAGTTTGATTGATAGCAAAATAAACTTCTGGGTTTTCGCTAGGATGAGTTGGCATTTGCCAAGGCCCACTAGGAGTCGTGGCTACTTGTTGAGTATCAGGAATAACACTAGCAGCAATATCTTCTGGTCTAGCAGTAACGCCTGGAGGAGATGGCGACATCGTGAATGGTTGTGCCGTAAATCCAAATGGAGAAACAGGTGTTACTTGTTGAGGTATAGTGCTATATGCTTCTCTATCGAAAGGTCTATTCGCTCTTGGGTCTTGGTATTGTGGAGCGCCTAATACTTTGCCTCCACCAATAGAGCTTTCTTCAGTTGGCGGAAATAAGAAATCTTTTACTGCTTCTTCTGCACTCTTTAGCATATTAGGAATACCGCCACCAAGATCCCCTCCGGGTTGCCTCAAAGCCCAATCTTGGAATGTTTCATCTTCCTCGAATCCGAGTTTGTCTTTAATCCAATCTACTATATCCTCCCCAACGCCTGCACCTTGTCCAACACCTGGAGGAATAGATGCGTTCCCTGTTGGGCCTGTTGGAAACACAGGTGGTTTAGGTGGAGACATTGGGCCTGTATCTGGTAAAATCCACCAAGGAGCATCGTTTCTGTCTCCCAACATTGGTCTAGGTGGAGGTTCTGATCTTGGCCCAGTAACAGGGAGAGTACCTGGTGGAACATTCAACCACCAATCTTGAGGTGGTTGGGTTGGCGGTTGGTCAGGCCCAGTAATAGCACTAAGAGGTTGTGCAGGAACATTATAAACAGCACCAGCTTTTATCGTTGTATCAAGCACATTCGCTTTTACAAACGCATCTTCTGGAACGCCTAGTCTCTCAGCTACAGAACCGAATGTATCTCCTACCTCTGCTTGAACTTGTTGAACTGAGGCTTTTCTGGCGGCTTCTTTGGCACGAACATCAGCAGCAGCTCTTTGTCTCCTAAGAGCATCAGCAGACCGTCTTGCAGCTTGAGCATCAGTAAGACCACCTGATTTTTTAGGTGCAACGTAGGCTTTTCTTCTGGGATCATTCGATAATATCTTTCCCCTCTCTGCGAAACTAACCATCTTTTACTCCTTCAGGTTTCTTCTTCCCATCCTCAATTATCTTTGGTTCCTGTCCATGCCAAGAGACTTGATTTCGTTTCAATGCTTCTTGAACATTCATCTTGGCTCTCAATTGCTGAACGGCAAGTTTTTGTGACTTGTTCATATCACTTCACCCCCGCTGTCAACTCCTGTAGCTCCTTCTCTTGTAAGTCCTTCAGGATCTGCTTCGTTAGGGCTTATCCCTCCACGATTAGGATTGAACCCCTGCCCTCCCCTTCCTTGAGCGACACTAGGAGGTCTTCGTTGCCCACCGCCAGCCAACCTTGCTTGACTTACTGACTCAGGATTTTGCCCACCCTGTTGTGGAGCTTGTTGTTGCTGTTGCTGTGCCTGTTGTGCTTGCATCTGTACAACCAACTGTGCTTTTTGTATCTCTAAGTCTGCTTCAGCATTTCTCATCTTGATAGCGATTGCATACTCATTATTGTCGAGTTCTTCCTGTCGTTTTCTATCCAGAAGTTCTTCTGGATTAGGAATGTTTAGTCTCTTAGCAGCATCCACAAACGATATTCCAACTTCATTCATCAAGATAGTAACAGCGTTTATCTGCTGTAGTTCGTCAGTTGGGATGTAATGAGATAGTTTTGCTTCGACATAAATCTCTTTAGTTTCAATATGTTTTGATTTCGTTTTATACTCAACTCCTAAAGAGTCTCCCTCAGTACCATAACCAAGCATGTCATCTCCGGTATGGGCTGTCCATCGTAAATAATTCTCTGCGATACTTGATAATGCTCGTTCTGCTAGAAGTTTTGCTGGTTCTAACGCAGTAGTAGCAGCTTTGATTTGTGCGTTCACTGTAGCAAAAGCAGTTCCAGAAGGAGAATCAAGATTTGCTAACGCCTTCAGTCCAGCAAGTCGGTTAAGTCCAGCTTCTATCCTATCAAGGACAAGTAACATATTGCCATCAATTTGAGGTGGAGGTAGTATTTCAAATTCATCTCCTGGGCCTAAATTGACTTGAGCATTTATATCTCCGTATTCTATTCTAATACCTTCTCCAGAATGGGTAGTCGTCTTCGTTCTTGGCGCAGCAGCGTATCCAGTAACTTCTGAGAATGCCATACTCTGAAGAATAAGTTGTAATTCAAGTTGTTTCGTGTGAACGATTGGGCCGAGTATAGGACGAATCTTGTGTTCTTCGGTTGAAGCAAGTGAACTTCCACCATCTACAATCGTCCACGGAAGGAATGGTAAATCCATATCTTCCTTGAACATTATCCATCCACCGCTGCTAGGATATGAAATCTCTTTATGTCTCGATGGTTTAGAAATCCAGAGAACTCTATCATCGTAACTCCAGAAGTCGTATACAGTAACATACAGTTCACCTTCTAGACCCTTTTCTTCTAGTACAACTGCGTCTTTCCCGTAATAATAGATTGCATCTCTGGCTCTCATTACCTTCGCATTGAGAACCATGTCAAGTCCAAGTGGCGAGAATCTAGCGTGAATGTCTTTTGGATTCTCAATCGTTGTTATAAATCCACCTTGATTCATTGCGGCTTTATAACGAGAAGGAAGGTTTCCTTGCTGTCCTTTTACCTGCCAATTCACAGGAGTAGTCATTGCGGCAACTGAACCATACTTCATAGCAGACTCAACATTATCACCAAGCATAGTATGTCTTGCTCTTTTATCAGCTTGCTGGAACTGCCAAAGAACATTCTGCTCTCGCATATTAGCATCTTTGATAGTAGCTTCGTTAGAATTTAGTGGTTGAATATACACTGTAGGGCGGATAGTAGCAAGAGTCTTTCTACCAACTACCATAACTTCAGCAGGAAGTGTTGACTGAATATTCCTCATCCACTTCAATTTCTTCAAGTCATCAGGAAGTTCAAGTCCAAACTCGACTACCTTGTCGATTGCTTTGAAATGGTCTACCTTCGCTTTGTCGTTCCGAAGCATCTCAGACCAAAGACCTTTATACCAATCTATTTTTTGTACCATTAGTTACTCCCTACTGATAGCCATGGACTTTCTTGTTTTCTTCTTTTTCTTCCGAATGTTCTTTTTGTTCTACTAGGTAAATAACCTTCCCCTACAAGCGCACACATATAAACAGCGTCTATAGTGTCGTCAAATTGCCCGTTATCGTAAGTCAACCATTCATCGTAAAACACTCTCAAGAACTCATTCTCTACACTGGAGAACCAAATTCTCGCAGCCTGGCAACGTGGAGCTAACCAATCTTCAAACCGTTTTCCTTTACTCTTTGCGTGGTATGGTATTTCATGGAGCTTCAATATGTCTCCACTAACATCCTGAGATAGTAATAAGTCGTTGTAAAATTCCTTCCCGGTTCCAATACTCTCAACTCCAATAAGCTGATAAGTAGGATACATGTTCGCATAGGAGTGAGTTATCTGCATCGCTTCGCCTTTAGATACTCGCTTGCGAACTCCATCAACAATAACAATTCCACCCCATGGTATAGCTCTAGCAACAGCTAAAGCGAAGTAATCCCTGTCCCTGTTCTTTAGTTTATCCCAAGTGCTTGCGTAATCCACCCCCATAAATACGGGCCACGAAGGGTCAATGTCTGCTGATGGGTATTTGTGAAGCCACTCACCCTTTAACTTAATCCCCTTGGCTGCTTTCAAGTCAAGCATATACATACGAGCAAAACCTATTTGTCCAGTATCGCCGTACTTTTCTGCAATCCTATCCCAACTCCATGCTTCAGGCCAATACCGATAGTAGTATTGACCGGATATTGGAATGAACGGGTCTTCAGGCACATATACCTGCCGCT
>SDBS01005861.1_pt1 | contig 11950 bp, 13 predicted proteins | sample 2277091 | NCBI WGS metagenome assembly SDBS01 (sample SAMN10404972, study PRJNA504765) | marine sediment metagenome | isolation source: marine sediment core GS10_PC15, 163 cmbsf | place: Arctic Ocean: Southern Knipovich Ridge | collected 2010 | reverse complement strand
TAAATGCGCATATTATTTAACTCACAGGTAAAATTTGCTATTTTGCTGTTCTTTCTTAACGCTCTCTAATACACTCAAACAGTGACCCACTTTAAAACCGGATCACCTGAATGCTTGTGGGACACGTTTTCCAAAAAGCTAAATTAATACCATAAATTTACATTTCAGATGTTTCAACCTGTAAAACAGCGTCGATAAAACCTTCTTGTTTGCCTGTTTTTGAAATTGAAAGCCTTTTTATTCTCACCATGTTTTTTGATGTCTCGGCCATATGCAGATAAGAGGTCAGCTGCTGCAACGTCAAGCCCTGGAGCTTCATCTCAACTTGAGAGATCTTGTATGGACTGTTTTTCTGAACAGATGTCGAAGGCTTCATATAGGTTATATGATCTTTTATTCCTGCTTCGCCTGTAAGTTTGTCGAGAAAGGAAAATAGTGTAAAACCCTTTTCCCTGCCTGCAAAATGTACTTTTGATAAATCAGTCTTTTTGTTGATGGCATCGTATTCGGATTTAAGGGTTATCATCTCTTCAAGCATCTTTGCTTTAACCTGGAGTGTTCTTTTAAGGCGTTCCCTTTTGCCAACAGTCGGAAAAACGATAAAATGAATTAAAACAAACAGGCAGATAACACCTGAGACAGCATAAATTGAGTATTTTTCACGCCTGGTCAGCTTTTTTGCCATAGCAGTTTCCCTGTTATTATCCGGATTAGTCTGCGGACAACATTATAAATGCACCTTAAGCTTAAACTGTACACGGTTATCGGATCTGTTGATGTTGGCAGAGCTGATAGTAATTTTTTGAAAAAATTTAACCTGTTCCAGCCTGCTCTTAATGTCGTCCACAGAATTGAATGTGTCTGTGTTTCCGGAAATCTGCACGCTTTCTTCTCCGATTACCAGGCGGGTTAGCTTAACATCCGTCTCCTTTGGTATGAGCTTACTGATATTATTTAGAATATCAATGGTGCGGATGTGTTTGCCGGTTTCTCCCGGTAATAAAGCGTTTTTTTTCGCTGCTGCTATTTTTATACGCATCTGCTGAAATGGATCGACAATTTTATTGACATCCGGGAATGTCGAAGTGAAGACTTTGATTATCTGATTGTTCAGGCTGGTCAGCTTCTTCTCCATAAAATATGAATCAAGAACGACGTTGAAAAATGCCAGCGCCAGAACCATGGCCGTGAGAATTCCGGCTTTAATCAAGCCTGTTTTGTGTTCCGCCCAGAATTTTTTTGCGGCAAAAGGGCCTTTGCGAAAATTTAAACCATTAACCCCTTCAATTTCCATCAGCGCAAGTGAAAAAGCATTGTCCATCTGGCAGGGGTTCCAGGTTTTAGCCGGATGGTGCTGTTTTGCAATTTTTGTGTGGCCAACAAGATCTGTCCTTTTGACGGAAAGTTCCAGAAACCGTTCCATATCCTGCTCAATATCCGAATCATCAAGGCCGCATCCTGTAATAAATACGTCGTCAGGGTGAAAATCAAGACCAACAATCTCTTCAAAAGCAGAGAGTGTGCGATGTATGTTGGTACAGAGTAATTCTGTATTGAATGAAGAAGCCTCCGAAGGTATTGGAAAAGAACGTATCAGACAAATTCCTCCGGACAAAACACCGAATACAGTGCTTTTACTGTTATCTATGTCGACTAACAGCCAGTTTTCATGGGTATCAATAAGGTTAGCCAGGCATAGTGCCGTGGAATAACCGCCAACCGTAACAATTTCGGGTTCAATACCAAACGAAGCAAGTATTCTTAAATACGATTGCAGTTTGGACTTTTCTACAGCCGCTGCAATAATGTCGGTATGATCATTATGATCAGACAATTCTACAGTATGAAAATCTATTACCAGGTCATCCACAGGAAACGGAATGGTCGGTTCAAGTTCATAAGGCAGGATCTTTCTTATTTTTTTCAGCCTTTTGAATGGGGCTTGAATGTTTCTGTAAGATATCTGGTCGGCAGGAAAGGAAGCAACGCAGATAGAACCGGAGATGTTCATTTTTTCGACGATCGTTTCCAGTGAAGCAGCCATACCGCTTTCAAAATCTTGTTGGTCTGATATGGGAACATGCTCATGGGCTTTGATAGCGTTTTCTTTGATGCTGCTTTTTACCAGAACCGCAGATACGGCATCATATCGAATATCGAGTCCAAGGATTTTTCTGGTCATGGTCCTTCCTAATATTGCAACTTCTCATCAAATTATCGGAGTCGACTTTATCATCTAATACTCCAAAACTTATTGAGAAGGTAACATTTTAGCCCTTTGAAAACATTATCGCATTGTGGAACACGTTTTTCAAAAAGCTAAATTAATGCATCATATTTTATTCTGTCTCCCAGCGCAAGACCCGGCATTCCCATTTTCCTGTTTTTTTATTTTTCCCCCTTTTTACCACTTCTGTTATCTTCATTTTCATTTTATTTAACGTTGCAACTGACTCAATTCGAAAAAAATCGCTGGAAGTTTTAGTAAGATTGGGATCGATTTCAACATTGCTCATACCTGGTACGTTTTTATACCAGGTTATACTTGAAAGGTCATGGATGTATTCAGAGTCCGAAGTTTCCTGTCGGTACTCGTAAATTGCCTGTGCAAGCTCTTCGTTTCCTAAAGGCAGAATTGCCGCAAGCACCGGAAGTTCTGCAGTGTTGATATTTATTTTTCCTTCATAGGTAAAGGTGTTGCTGTCCGATTTGGTCATGCCAAAGACCGTTATAAATCTTGAAATACCCGGTGTCCCCCCTGCGCCCTGGAAAAGTTCCGGTATAACACCTCTTACAAGAGCAAGTTCACCAATGTGGGTGAACGGGCCGTTGCGGCAGGAATATGGGGGGTCAAGATCCTGATAATAGCTTGATTCTGCTCCATTTAACCCTGTGATGGCTTCATCATCCCCGGAATCCAGCCAGTCCTTCATCGAGTCTACGATTGTTATGGGTTCAATGTCTTCAAACGGCTCTTCCAGGGAAAGTAAAAGCCTCAAAAAACGGCCCCATAAAAACATTTGGGGGGCATTAAAGGCGCGTCCTTCAGGGAATTTAACAAGGGCGGCAACTTGGATTTTGCCAAGTTCGTCACTGATTGATAATGTGACGTTTCCATCTTCAAAGGGGATATCCCGGAGGACTTCACTGATTTTATCAGGGTTAGCCCAGTCTTCCTGCAGAGAGTCATATTCTGAATTGTTTTTATCTTTAATTAGCATTGCTTTTCCCGCATTTATGCCGGATGACGCCAAATGCAACAGAGTCATACGATCACGGGTTGCGGCCGCTGAGAAGACAGCGGATCGCATCTTCCTGCTCATTTCCAACGTTACCACAATTAACACAGATATAATTGTTAATGTAACAAGAAGGGCTATTCCGCGGTTGTTTCTTATAATTATTGCCGGCATATATTTTTTTTCACCATTTATTCTTTCTTCCTCCGGCAGACCGGAAGCGTTACCATGGTTTCGAACAATTTGGAGTCTGAACCGTTGCCCAATTCGAGTTTGATACCAATTGCCCTGGGGGTTGCATATCCGAATTCTTCAGCGTCGGAGTCCCACAAATCGTATTCTGTTCCCTCCTGGTCATAATATTTGAATGTCAGGGTTTTAATATTCTCGCATAATACAGGGGCGCCGGTTTTTTCTTCAAAGAGTTGATAAAGATACAGGTTGTCAGAACGTTTAAGCAGGAAATGGCTATCATCTGCAGCTTGAACATAATAGACAATTTCTGCGATACCTTCTTGTTTGTTTTTCCCGAGGGGCAGATGAGCCAGTGAAGTAAACCTGAGTCTTGGGAAGCTAGTGCTTTCAATAAAAAAAAATTCACCGACAATTCGGAAAGGGTCCGGCGGGTCGTCGAAATCCGGAGGAGAGTATTCCGGAGGCAGGGATACATGGATCGATTTCAGGTCGATAACCATCCGGTTAAGGCAGTTTTTTGCCATTTCATAGGTTGTAATGCCCTGATCAATGGTTTTGGCATTGGAAAATATCGAATTATATGAAGCAAATATAGTTGTGACAATAACAGAAAAGATAAAAATCGCAATCAAAATTTCAAGCAGTGTAAAACCGGTATCTGGTATCTGGAATCTTGTTGTTTGATATTTGATACTGGATATTTGATACTGGATGCTGGTTCCAGGTTCAGGGTTACTCCCTTCTGACTTCTGATGCATTCCTTATTTCCTTAATCTGTCAATTTTTCAGTTCTGAAACCTGTATGTTCTCAAGCTGTATGTAAATTCATCGTTGTTTAAAAATACGGTGACATCGATTTTTTTAAGATCCTTGGCAGTATCACCAAGTGCTTCAGACTCAGCATCATCAATGACGAGGTTCCAGCTGTAACCCGGAAAATCGTCACCGAAATTTCCTGAATCGCCTGTTAGATCTTCCAGGGATTTTGTTTCTAGTTCTGCCATTTTGAATTGTGCCAGCAGGGGCGCGGTTGCATAAAACCTGGATTCATAGTTCATGGAGATGGTTTGAGCATGCATTTTATATACGCTTACCAGTACAATGGCGATTATGGAAACGGCCACCATGATTTCAAGCAGCGTAAAGCCAAAATCTGATTGCAAGTTTCGAGTATGGCGTTGCAGGTTGCAGGCTGCTTTTTTCTGCATTCTGTCCTCTGATCTCTGGTTTCTGGTTATTTGCTTTTTCAATCTTCAAAATCAACATATGTTTCATACATCCTGACACGGGACAGAAAAGGTTCGATAAGAAAAGACAGCTGCTCGTTATCGTTGTTCTCAATATGAATCATTGCCTTGTCTGAGTAACCCTTTTTATAGAAATAGATATCCGCCCGGCCCACCGAGATTATTTCTTCGTCAGGATATTCAACATCCAGAACTTTAATATTGTCCGGCAGCTCGTATGCACTCTGGGCAGCATTTTGAAGTTCTTGCTCTGACATAAACTCATTGGTCATCCACAGCCTGTTGGAATCCAGATTGACGTGCAGAATGTATAGCTTCTGGTCCCGGACTGCGCGCTCTTTTAAAGCATGTACTTTAGCTATAATCCAGCGCGAAACTTTTTTGGTGTTATCTGACAGAACAGAATCTTGAAATCGGGGGATGGCGAAAAAGATCATAAGACTAATCAGAGAGATAACGACAATGAGCTCGATAAGAGTGAAACCGTTGTTTTGCCTGAGGTTAATCATCATGGTTTATTGGGGAAAATGTAGATGTAACAGTGGATTTTTTGTTATCACTACAGGATTCAGCAAGAACTCTGCTGATTGGGAAAAGAATAATTTCTGAATGGAAACTATTCAATTTCCCAGCTGTTAATATCCATGTTCTTTTCTTCACCGCCCGGAACACCGTCAGCACCGTATGAAATGATTTCATAATCGCCGTGAATGCCAGGGGAAAGATAAACAAAATCGTTTTTCCAGGGATCTTTCGGAATCCTGCCTTTTTCAAGATACCCGCCCTTGCGCCATTTCTTTGGGAATGGTTCAGTCTCAGGCTGTTCAATCAGCGCTTGCAGTCCCTGGCTGGTATCCGGATACATGCCGTTGTCAAGCTTGTATAATTTCAGGGCTGTTTCCAGGCCTTCTATCTGTATCTTTGCTTTAAGCTGTTTTGCCTCCTCAGGCCGTCCCATTATCCTCGGCACCAGCAAGCCGGCAAGGATTCCCAAAATTACAATGACAACCATCAATTCAATGAGTGTAAATCCACGACAGTCAGTTCTTTTAAAAGGAATTATATTATTCATTCTTTCTCCATTCATTTTACACCTAAATCCTGCAAGCGTCGAGTTTGCCTTAATTTAAACTCCTTCAAGATTGTTTATGCAGGTTTTAGGTTACATAATAAGCTGGTTCATTTCAAATATCGGCAAGCATATCGAAAGGACGATGAAACCGACAATAATGCCCATGACCAGTATCATAACAGGTTCCAGAAGTGATGTCATTCTCATTATGCTCGATTCTACCTCATTTTCAAACACATCTGCGATTTTATTCAACATGGCTTCCAGTTCCCCGCTTTGTTCTCCAACCCGAATCATCTGGATGGAAAGATCGGGAAAGATTTTACCTCCCGCCAAAGCCGCTGCCAATGCCTGCCCTTTTCCGACTTCTTTGGCGGCGTTTTCAATTAAATTGGCGATCAGCTTGTTTTCAGCTATATTCTTTACAATTTCAAGTGCAGGCAACAAGGAAACACCATTTTCCAGAAGCGAGCCAAGGGTTCGGGCAAAGCGGGCCGTTGCCAGTTTTTTAGTTAAAAGCCCGACACCCGGCCAAAAGAGCATGTTTTTATCCAGCAGGTAACGTCCTTTTGAGGTCTTTTTGATGCTGCGGAAGGCTAATAACATTCCTGTTATCACAATTAAGATAATCCACCAGTAGTTCTTGGAAAAATCACTTATGGTGATAAGAAAGAGCGTCGGGGCCGGCAGGGTCTGGTTCATGTCGGTAAAAATTGAGGTTATGCTGGGAACAATAAATGTCAGAAGAAAAAATAGAACCAGTGCTCCGATGAATGTCATAAAAACAGGATAAGTCATAGCAGTAGTTATTCTATGCTTAAGGGCCTGTTGATTTTCGGTGATATCGGCAAGCCGTTCTAAAACGATTTCAAGCGTCCCTGAAGTTTCACCGGCCCGAACCATGTTTACATACAGCGAGGAAAAAGTTCTTGGATACAAAGACAAAGATCGGGCAAAGCTGTTTCCTTCCACGATCGAATCCTTGATCTTTGCCAATATTTTTTTAAATGCCTTAGATCTGGTTTGGGGTATCAGCGTGTCGATAGCCGATACAAGGGGGAAGCCGGCCCCCACTATAGTTGCCAGCTGCCTGGTCATCATCGAAACTTCAGACGGCCGGACGCGTTTAAAGTATCTAAAGATTAAAAAGGAGCGGGGCTCTTTTTTTGCAGGGGTTTCATGGACTTCTTTTATTGAAACGGGAAAAGTTCTGGATGCGCGCAGCTTTTGGCGGGCAATAAGCGGGCTTTCAGCATCAATAATTCCGGAAGTTGTCTTACCCTTGATATCCAGAGCTTTATATTCATATACCGGCATTTTAACAACTCATCAAAACGGGCTTAAAAAAAGTTTATGTTTATTTCTACTTTGTCAAATTTGAAAAATTGTGCAAATAAGAGCGCCCGCCTCGATGAGAATATTCCAATCTTTGCTACTTTTCAAGTTAATATTATAACGTTTTGAAAACTTGACAAGTTTTCCGGGATATGGGAAGCGAAAAGAAGGCAAAACAAAAAACTTTATACGAATCTGTCAATCTTAAGGCAAATTAATTTTTGGTAAGGCAACGACCATAAAATTTGTCGTCCACCATCAGAAAGGAGAAAAGATATCAAACAGGCATGTGACACTGGAGTAAACGGGTTTGGGGTTGAATTGACTCCACCTGCCCCAATATCCTCCCTGATGCAATATGAGACCGATGTCAGGGAACTCGTTAAACCCGCCGTTACTTTTCTCCAGGAGCATGGAAACACTTCCATTGTCAGTTTTGGGTGCGGAAAACAGATCAACCGTATCGATAATCACCTGCGTATAATGATAGAGTTGAATCTAAACTATTACGTGGGTATTGACTGCAAACCATACATCGTGCCGGTTTCAGACAATCTGTTTATGGACCCTGACGATATGACTGCAATGCTCACAAGATATTACCGTGGCAGGCCCAATAGGTTCTGGAATTCGATGAGGCTTTTCCCCTGTACTTTTGTGGAAGAACTGGTAGGTGTGTTCATTGCGCCGCGGTTGTCTGTCAGCGGGTCTATCCCGAATGCTTCTGGGAGGATCTGATCATATCCATGAATCTGAAACTGGTGCTCCAGGAGGATCTGCACGGCTGTGAGCGCCAGAAGCTCCGGGGAAAACATTATGTACGAAATTGGTCGAAAATCCGTCTTTATGGCCTGCGGCCCTTTCGCCCCTGGCCTATCTTTTATAGAGAAAAAAACCTGGTGCTCTGGCGACGCCGAGATTTTGGCGAGGAACAAGAAGAAAGTGGTAAATTTAGATGGTTGGAACGCTTGGGCGAATCTTTCATCGGTTAATCCAAATTTCTATATCAGAAAGATAGCGAGTATTGATTTTAGAACCACATCTCATCGATCAGGAAAGATAGCGTTTGTTATGTATAGCCTTCTAAAGCGCATACAGATAAGACGTGAATTGCATCGATTTAGGGCTCGCTCAAAAATAGCTCTACGATCCAGGCCTTTCTTTAAAGGTTTCGAGTGCCTTGGGGAACATACGGCGTATGAAGACCTCCCTGTCCATCTTAGTAAGCTTTTTGTAAGCACCGTAGTCAGGGTGGGATTTTGCAAGTTCCGGGTGGTTATCCTTGCACCGGGCTTTTACTTTATTAAAGTCCTGGACCATCTCAAGGAGTCTATACCTTTCACAGGAGAAGTTGTCGAGCCATCCCAACCGCCTCATCATTTCAAAGCGAACTTGATCAGCTAAAAAAAGATGGATGTCCACAACCATCATCTGTTCTTCTCTGTCAATATAATAAAACCTTGTAGCTGCTCCAAGGCCCAGGATACCCATTATTAACTCATAAAAGGCAACAGCACTATCCTCTCCGGGCAGGGCCAGCAGATATAGAGTCCTTTCTGAAAGGTCTGAAAGCTTGGTTTTCTCGCCGTATGATTCTTCAAAGCGTTTATGCCAGGGGCCAAAGCCTTTTTGCTCGACCGCTCTGGTTCGATAACTCTTAAGATTAACTATTTTAGCCATGGAAGACCACCCAAGATGTGATAATTAGTGCCTGAACGAAAATTCATGTTCAGGCAAAATCCGAATATCGCCTGATCTTATAAAATGGCCGAAACAAATTCGAATATCAAATGACAAAATGACCCAAACCAATACCTTGGGAATCCGATGTTTTTGTCATTGTTTCGTATTTATCTCCGTCGGGATGCTTCGCGCGTGCTTCGTGTTTCGAATTTTAGACCAGAAAAGATAGGGTTTCCGGTCTAACAGGTTGCACATGAAATTACGAAGGAACCAACTATCTTTTTACGGGTCGCTTTTTACGGGATGAAGTATAGAAAAATCAGGCTTGCGTGTCAAACAAATCAGGTTCTTCTCCAATTTAGTTGGAGAAGAGGGTCCAAGGATTCCAGGGGTCAAGGATTCAAGTGTTTGTTTTCTGGAGATTTTGTCAGCGCGTTTAACATTCTTTCGATTCCTGTTATGTCTTTCTTCCATATCCTTTAGCAATATTAGAAAGAATAGACACAAAAGATCTTCTTATCTGTGAAGTTAGACCGTATTTTTCTTCATTTGGGAATTTTGCTGTTATTCTATATATATTTAAACAGAGTTCGTATGACTTTTTCCAGACATTCAACTCTTTGTAATTCTTTAGCATTTTTATCCACCTGTTCTATGGCGGATCACTCGAATCCTTGAATCCTTGACCCCTTGAGCCCTATAGAACCACACCAACTCACTTGAAAATTATTCACTTGACTTGCCTTAATTAGCTACAACTAATCGGGGGATGATCCACAAATCATAATATTGCGGTTCAGCGAATTCGGTTGAGCGGGAGACTGGCGAGCATGATCTACGAAAAGTTTTTTGCCGGCCTAAAGAATGCAAACATACGCCAAGAAAGAACTCTTTACAAAGCCGACAAAAAGAACTTTACAAACACAACTTTCGGACTGTAATTGAATTACACGTGACAGTTTAGTCTTTGAAGCAAATCGATTTCAAACTAGCGGAAATATTTTTATAAAGCCAAAGTGTTACAATTACACTTGTTTGATGAAGTGTAATATGGAAGAACTCCATGATGCCCGAGACTAATGACGCCCCTTTAAAAATCTGCCTTTTAAGTTACAGGAGCAATCCCCACTGCGGCGGGCAAGGGGTTTATATTAAAAACTTGAGCAGGGCGCTCAAAGGACTGGGTCATCATGTGGAAGTGGTTTCAGGGCCACCCGATCCGCATCTTGATGAGGATATTAATCTGTTTAGAATTCCAGGCCTTGACCTTTATAATCCTGATGACCTGTTCAGGGTGCCCACTTTAAAGGAACTTTCAGATCCCGTTAACCTTATTGAATGGCTGGGAGTTTCCACCATGGGGTTTCCTGAACCTTTTACCTTTGGACTCAGGGCTTATCGATTCTTAAGAAATAAGATTCGCAAATACGATATCGTGCACGACAACCAGAGCCTTTCATACGGTATCCGGGCAATTAATAAATATATTCCGACCATTGCCACTATCCATCATCCCATTACAGTCGACAAGGTTGTTGCCGTAAAGACTGCTTCCTCTTTTTGGCAAAAGATAAAACAGATTCGATGGTATTCTTTTATCGGTATGCAGAAAAGGGTTTCCCGAACACTTTCTCATATTATCACAGTTTCAAAATGCGCAAGAGATGATATCAGCAGAGATTTTAAGATACCGCTTAAACGGTTCAGAATTATACCCAATGGTATCAACACAGACCTTTTTTATCCTGTTCCTGAAATCAAGAGGGAAAGAAATCGCATTATTGTTACAAACAGCGCGGATATGCCTTTAAAGGGGCTGGATTACCTTCTGAAGGCTGTGGCTGAAATATCCAAAACACGCAGCAAGATAAGGCTTATCGTTGTCGGGACTCCAAAAAAAAACGGCGGTATTGAAAAACTCATAAGAGAGCTGGGTATAGGGAAATTTATCACATTTACAGGCCGGATCAGCAACGATGAGTTCGTTCGACAATATGCAAAGGCCTTCGTTGCAGTTGTTCCATCCGTGTATGAGGGGTTCGGCCTCCCTGCCGGTGAGGCCATGGCATGCGGTCTTCCGGTGATAAGCACCACAGGCGGTGCATTATCTGAAGTGGTTGGGGATGCCGGCATCCTGGTCCCGCCTGCTGATTCTCAGGCCCTTGCCGGAGCTGTCACAGCGATTCTCGACAATCCTGAGCAGGCAGAAAGAATGGGACGTGCCGGATATAAAAGGGTTCACAAACTCTTTACCTGGAAAAGAGCGGCTGAAATGACTGTTGAGGCATACAGGGAGACTATCAGTGATTACCGTCGACTTTAACAGGCTTTGTATGTCTGATCCCGGCCGTTTGTCCGGCTATCGGGTCCTGGATATAGGCTGCGGATCGGGACGCCACACCTGTGCTGCTTTTCGATTCAAGAAAGTGGTTGCAATGGGAGTGGACATTAACTTTGATGATGCTTTTGAGGCTAAAAACAGACTGAAATACCATGAGAAACTCGGAGACCATGGCGGCGGGGTGTGGGGAATTTCTGTTGCCGACATACTCGATCTGCCTTTTAAAGACAATTTTTTCGATCTTGTCATTTGCTCAGAGGTTCTGGAACATCTCCATGACCATAAGGCCGCTGTTTCTGAGATCGTCAGGGTCTTAAAACCCGGCAAGAACCTTGTTGTCAGCGTCCCAAGATACCTTCCGGAACGGATCTGCTGGGCCCTTTCTAAAAATTACCACAATGCCAACAACGGACATATCCGCATATATAAAAAGAAAGGGCTTATCGATCTTCTGGAAAACGCAGGCATAAAAAGATGGGGAATCCATTTTGCCCACAGCCTCCACACACCTTACTGGTGGCTGAAATGCATTGTCGGACCGTCACGTGAAGATTGTCGGCTTGTAAACCTGTATCACAGCTTTTTAGTCTGGGACATGATGAAGCGTCCCTGGATTACCCGCTTTCTGGACAATCTGCTTAATCCTATTATGGGGAAAAGCATTGTACTTTATTTAAGGAAAGAGAATAATAAAACCTTATTATAGTTGGAGAAAAGGGTCCAAGGATTCCAGGGGTCAAGGATTCAAGGGTTTGTTTTCTAGAGAATTTATTAGCGCTTTTAACATTCTTTCGATTTTGTGCTATGTCTTTTTTTGCTGTACCCAATTCGCTTTTTT
>SDBS01005860.1_pt1 | contig 11953 bp, 12 predicted proteins | sample 2277091 | NCBI WGS metagenome assembly SDBS01 (sample SAMN10404972, study PRJNA504765) | marine sediment metagenome | isolation source: marine sediment core GS10_PC15, 163 cmbsf | place: Arctic Ocean: Southern Knipovich Ridge | collected 2010 | reverse complement strand
CTACATACATGGATATTATATATGTCGTCGTTACTGGAGTCAAGTGCATATGCCTATAAAACAATTGCTCGATTAACTCTAATTTGAAGTAAACTAAAAAATCGGGCATGCTGAACCCGGCAGGGCCTGTGACGCCTCGCGAAAATCCGGGGCACCATTTACATATGGCTTTAGCGAAGCGTAGATGGCAAAGATAAGCGGTGTGGCAGCACTATGTTTTCCACCCCCAGGCGTATTACTGTACCGATAAGTTCTTCGAGCTCCAACCGCCTGCCTGCCTCCAGGTCATAGTACATTGAGGAGCGAAGCGTTGGAGCCAGGGTTGAAATAATTCCCCGGAACTGGTCGATAAAATCGTCAGGCATTTCAATCCCGCCGGCCCTGGCTACAGCATAACCTTCCTCTACCACCCCCCGGAAGAGAGAGGTAGTTTCCGGACAGCTAAGAATTGCTTCGGAAGGCAGTCTTGTTACACATCCAACACCGGCAAACGCGCTTATCCTCAGGAGCTTGCTCCACATAGCAACATGGATGTCAGGAGAGCATGTTGCCTCCGGATGTCACCACACAGGGGTGATACGCAGCCATCTCAAAATAATAGCAATCCGTACCGGGAAACTCACCTTTCTCACAGAATATTATTATAAAAAAAAATAAATATTTGTCAATTTCCGTATGAAAATAGTTTGGCGAAAATATTATTGATTGTTATACTGCTATTTTAATATGGTTGGAGCTATTATAAATTTTTATTTAAGAGGTGCTCAATGGGCAAAGAGAAGGCATATCAAAAGATGTTCGAGGCAGTGAAAGTTGGCGATACAGACAACTTTCCTGAAGCGATCAATGAAATCATCGATAACGCTGATCTTCTTGAAATTATTCAGACCGGAATGATGCCGGGGTTGAAGCACATAGGTGAACTTTTCGAAACAGGCGAAGTATTTTTACCCGAGATGCTTATGGCTGCTGAAACATTTCAGGAGGGCATGTAGATCATAGAACCCAAGCTTGCCGAATCAGGCAAGGTACTGGAAAAAACGGGAACAGTGGTGTTCGGGACCGCACTTACCGACATTCATGAAATCGGAAAAAATATAGTAATAACCCTGATGAAAACCCATAGTTTTGAAGTAATAGATCTTGGCGCGAATGTTTCACCGACAACCTTTGTTGAAAAGGCCGAAGCGACTCAGGCGGATGTAATTGCGATGTCCGCGCTTATGACAACAACAATGACCTATCAGAAAGACGTCATAGACTACCTGAAGGAAAAAGGTTTGAGAGACAAGTACATCGTCCTGGTCGGCGGCGGCCCCGTAAATGAGGAAAGGGCTGAGAATACAAATACATAGCCGCAGGCAAAAGACACCCCGAGCGTCCATGACCCCCATACAGGTATCAGATTGTACGCTAATATCCAGAAAACCGCACCGATAAAATACCCGAGGTGGGCGTTAACAGGCGTGTGAAGACGCGGATGTACCCTGGAAATCCATTCAGGAACTGTCCTGTCATGTGCCATTGCAACCATGTCCCTTGTCATTCCGATATAACAGTTGCAAGTAACCTAGGATCTTGAACGGTCTACGATAGAGCTTGAAATAAAAAAACAGTGATTTAAACGGTGTGTCCCTTTGACAACAATATGTGTTTATTTTTCCACACTATGATCGGTATTTTTTCTCCTCAAAACCTCATCACCGTAAATAATCTAATATAGTTAATTAGAGACGAAAAATTTCTTATGCCCCGCTGATTTTGGCACGAAAAATGCTGTTAATTATACATATTAATATTTTGTTATTAATTTCACTCTTTATTGCAAATAACCATACCATATCCTGAATTTTTGTAATACATAAAAATAAAGGAAGTAGCCAGTCATGAAAAGCAAAATGAAAAATCTATGTATGCTGATTCTCTTGTGTTTGACAATTTCTTTTATCATTGTCTCTTGTAATTTCAGCCTGGACCTTGGTTTTTTTGATGATTGCGATATTGATTTGCTAATAAAACAAAACACAATCAGCGATGACTGCCGCGAGGCAATTAACGAGTTCCTGTCAAAAGCCGAAAACAACCTTGACAATAATATAATTAGAATCGGGGAAGGAAAAATTGACTGTAATCCTGTGCTTTTTTTTATAGTAACGGATGAACTCGCCGTACCTGTTGATCTGTCATTATCAAATATCAATGTCGAAGGATATCAATACGGGACATTTAATTCTTTGAACCCCGAAGATTATCAATTAGCAAGACCCGGCGATTTTAGCGGTACTCATATTTCGTTATCTTCGATCATTGATTACAGCGGAAGCATGAGAGATCAGGATATTGATGATGCAGTAAAAATCTATAAAGATATATTTTTCGCTTTAAATCCTTATTTTGAAAGTGAAATTAGAATTTTCTCGCAAAGTGTGCTGAAAAAATCAGGTTTTATTTCCGATATAAATACATTACAAAATCGAATTGCCCGCGATAGAGATTTTCCAAGAGGTTCAACTGCTTTATTAGATGCAATTGGAGCGGGGCTTACAGCTTTGTCACTGCGCGATAATTTAGTTCGATTATTGATCGTGTCAACTGATGGTCTCGAGAATTCATCGGTAGTCTATACAAAAGAATCTCAAATCTACAATTTAGCAAAACAGCATAATATTCCGGTCATAATATTCGGAAGCATGTTCGCTGATATAAAATTCATGCAGAAAATGGCGCAAGAGACAAACGGCATATTTATATACAACCGCACATTTTTAAAATTAAAAGAAGATGCCTCTCTGCTGGTCCAAATGTTTTCAGAGATATGGGTCGTTAAAATTACAGGAGCGTCCTGGTTGGAAGCTACATCCTTCAGGGTAACGGTAAACAATAAAACGATCACATTTAATCTAAGCAATTGATGCGACGGAACATTATGAAATAATATTTTTTAGGTAAAATATTAGCAAAAAACAATTGACAGAAAATATAAAACCGGTAAAATTGAAAAAGATCGTGAAATGAAAAAAAAATATTGCTATAAAATAATAGATTATTTGTTTCTGCTTTGGCTCTTTTTATTCCCATGTGTGTTGGCGAGAACGGGTAACCTTTTGAGACCGAGGAACCAGCTGGGTCCGAGATAAGCGATGCCATTACAATTGCGTATTCTACACCGGGTATTGATAAAGGTGTGTTTGGTTACTCTGAAGGAACCGGCATTTTTAAGTTTGTTCTCAATGGTGTACCGAAAAGCTATGATCTTGTCATGAAACGTGATTTGGTATTACGCACAACTGCAACACGCATTCTTATTGCCTTACCGATACGCGTGATGGAACTGATGCATTCAGTCAAATCGCCGCATGCGAGTGGGAGCTACAGATCTTTGAACTTACAAATTTCGACGATCCCGTTCCTGCTTTTAACTCAAATAATCCTTATTATGAGAAAGTTATAATAACCCTCACCTGGCTAGACAACCTTATGCAGGAAATGACTATCACACTGTACAGTGTGGAAGTGGAAAAAAGTGTATATGAGTACAATGCCGATAACACCTTAAAGGCAGTGCGATATGGTTATGATGGTATAAACTTCCGTAATGCCGAGTGGTACCAGTATGGTGACCCTGATTTTCCGTTTCTACCGGTAGAAGTAAGACTGTTCGAAGGCACAGGTATACCTCCTGATTACACCTATGCTGAAGACCTGGGTAATTACAGAACAGATCCCACCGATGAAATGGATAGTAACTATATCCGTACTTCAAATAACGATGATCAATTAATTGAAATGATTGAACAGTCTGGTGACGGCTGGGCATCTTCCTGGGTAAATTCTTCAAGAATAATCATAACTTACGACCCATCCGGAAGAGTTTCAAGAGTCGATATGGATGAATGGGCAGGTGATTCCCGGATGCAATTCAATAGACTTGACCTTACTTATAACGGAAGTTTTTCTTCAATCGGTTTGGAAAATGGATTATTCTTATCGAGTAACGGAGTTTTTCCGTTGTTTTAATGCATCGAACTTTTTGATATTATTGTGGCAGTTTTAACTGCCCCTTTTTTTACGATTTTCTGTGCCAGATGACTCAGAATTTTTAAGATTACCTTATTCCTGGTATTTACAGACCTTGCACCCGGGTTCCGTCGCCAACTCGAGCGCGCCAATGCCGGAGAATCGAGCGATGAAGAAGTACACTTTTTTTCAGATCTGGACCACGGTGTCGAATGGTGCGAGGATGAAATACTCAAGGCCGAAAACAAGCGTCTCGATGACCCTCCCCAGCCCCTTCAATATCAATTCCATTGCTTTGCATCCGGACCATGTCAAAAAGCTGATGACCTACCTCGAAAAACTGGTAGACGATGAAGGGTTTTGTCTTATACGGCAGGTTGCCCCAGCAAGGTTTCTTTACTTCATTGAATCAGGAGAGTTTACGGCACAGCTCGAGCTTGAAGAGGGTGAAACAATCCGGTTTCGGACAATGCGGCCCTGGTCAATTTTCGGGGAAATAGGATTGTACCGCAAAATTCCCCGTGTGTCGTCTGTAATCGCCAGCAAACCGAATACATTTTATCGTTTGTCCGATACATCCCTAAAAAAAATGGAAACAGAAGGACCCGGGCTTTCAATAGCGTTCTAAAAATATCTTATTCGTCTGCTTGCCGACCGGCTTGCCGATAACAACCGAACTTTGCAGGCCCTTGCAGAGTGATAAATGACTTTCAGATTAAAAACAGCGTCTTGCTGATGCTATGAAAGGAGTGACCTTCAAAAATGAAGTCCATTTAATATATTATTCGGTCAAAATAAAACATAGTCATTCCGGGAATTCACCGTTAATTTCTATATATTGGTTCTTTAACTTACATTCCAGGGCCAACACAATCTGTAATTGCCTCAAATGAAGGATATGGACACAATTATGGGTACAGCCCGGGTATATAAGCGGCATGCAACTCTTATCAAAAAAGGCCCATGATTAAGATGCAAAAAGTTTCTCAAATTGGCAGAAACGGGAGGAGGCTCGAACGACTATGACCCACGAAGATACCGGAAAGTACGCTGCAAAACACCCGCCGGGTATAACTCTCAACGAAAAGATTGCAGAGTCGATTCGGGAGAAATCGTCAAATAGCGGGCTCGCCTGTGTAACGGGCGAAAAGATCTCGAAGGGGCTCGGGGTTGAGATGCCGGAGGTGGGTATAACCGCCGACCTGTTGGAGATAAAAATCAACAAGTGCCAGCTTGGTCTATTCGGATACGGCAATAAACCTGACCACGGCAAGGATATTCAGGCGGCCGATTCGGTCCCGGACGAGATGAAGAGGGCCCTCGAGGAGGCTTCAGAGAGCGGGGAAGTTACGTGTGAGGCGCTCTGGAAGATCGCCGATAGGCTTGGCGAAAAACGAAAGTCGGCCGCTTCCGCCTGCGACACTCTGAAACTTAAAATCCGTGTATGCCAGCTTGGCGCTTTCTAAACATCGGAAATGAAAACCTCAAAACAATCATGAACCTTTAAAAATGGGCACGCCTTTTTTGAAAGTGATGCACGGCCTCCCGGTTCCTTAATCATACAATACTCATTAACTATGTCAAGAAAAAGTAAAGATAAATTGGCATTTATCAAATTTATAACTTATTATTTTTATTGTACAAAAAAATATATTCTGAGTCATAATTCAGGTGTGAAAATGATAATTGGTCTTGCTGCGTTCTTGTTTTATTTATGGCGGTCATTGAAAGCCAAAAAGACAAGTGCTCCTTGACAATTGTTTCTGCGATATCTTCCCGCAGCCTGTCATGCTGCCGTAGTGAAGGGCGCTGCTCTTTACTATTTGTGTTTTCTTTTAACGCGGGAACTTACGTGCGATACAATACATTACATGATGCGTCAGTTTATTCCATACATCCGGCCAGCAAACAAAGAAAAAATATAAAACCTCAAATAAAATCCCAAAAACACCGCGGGCAGAGATTTCAAATCTGTTTACCGCTTCGCGTTACGCGGCAAGCTGTATCGGGTTAATTTGGCCGGTGATTGTTGTAATAAATGGAGATTGTAATAATATTACCATTTGAGGCCATATCCGAAATCGTAAACCAGCACGCTCTGGCGCCGAAAGAGAAGATCCCGAAGCTCCAGGCCATGATGGACAGCCTCTTTAAAGATCTGACAAAAGACGAGTCCGCTTATTTCGGCACCTTCTTTTCAAGGTGCGTCTTTATTATTGAAAACACCACGTAATGTGGTTTATCTTATAAATATACTGCGGTATAAAGCAGAGGATAAAAAAAGAGTATTCAGCTATGAAAAACAGAGTGTCTGGAGAACAATCAATATTTTACAAGAAATATGAAAAACTCCGCAGTTATACCAGTGACATTGTCATGACGGTAAACCCGGATGGAGAAGTAATTGAAGCCAATGAAAAGGCGTTTTATGTATTCGGGTCTTCCCTGGATGGAGTGAACATACAGGATATTTTTGATGGCGTGGATCCTTTTTTTGATTTTGAACTTGACAATAATGTAGTCCGGTCAAATTACGTACTTTACAAAACCGGGGATGGTGAGAAGCACCCCTTCAAGCTGACATTCGCGCCGGTATTGGAAAAGGGTAAAGTAAACGAGATCATTGTTATTTGTAATGACCTGAAAGAGATCGAATCTTTCAGGAAAGAAATTGAATATTTAAAAGAACGGCTTAAGGCAATTGAGAATAAAAAAAGAAAGCAGACAGTTAGAAGTACAGCAAACGACAACAATAATGAAATCGGGCCGGCAGCACGAAAGGTCGATAACGCGTCTAAAAAATTGGAGGAGATGAATAGAAACATGCTGAAAGAGCTTAAACTCGCCTCGATATTACAGAAAACACTCATCCCCTCTCATTTTCCGGCTGACGATCTATTGCAGTTTACAATGCACTTTGAACCTACAGGGTTCGTCGGCGGGGATTATTACGATATAATCGGTCTCGGTGACAATAAAAAGGGGGTGATTATTGCAGATGTATCCGGCCATGGTGTTTCATCCGCGTTTATAGCGGCCATGCTGAAGATATCATTTATGAACTTTGCGGCCGAGAGCCTTTCCCCCGCCGGATTGCTGAACAGACTCAACAAAGAATACTGCAGTTTGATCCAGACGGGTGACTTTGTAACAGCTATTTACGCTATATTTGATCCGGTAAACAGCACCATTGTTTACAGCGGGGCCGGGCACCCAAAACCGCTTCTACTTCACAGGAAAACCGGGGCAATAGAATTTCTGCGATCGAACGGGTTTTTTATAGGGATGTTTGAAGGTGCGGAGTATAAAGACAGAACTGTCGAGTTTTCCGTAGGGGACAGATATCTTGCATATACAGACGGGATAATTGAAGCTCATTCCGAGGATCAAATGGAAATATTCGGGAGTAAAAGACTTTTGGCCAGCTTTGAAATGTGCCGGGATAAACCCTGTGACATTATGATAAATTCAATAATCCGCAACGTAAAAAAATTCATGCAAAAAAGCAAGTTTTACGACGATCTGGCAATGGTGGCAGTTGAATACAAAAATAAGGGGCAATTATGATATTGAAAAAGATAACAAAAGTTTTAGACAAAATCAGAGAGCTTCCCACCCTGCCTGTTATTGCAAACAAGGTTTCGGCTTTGCTGAATGACCCTAAGACAGACACGATCGATCTGGCAAGAATAGTCGAAAAGGACCAGAGCATAACAACAAAGATCCTCAACATCGTGAACTCATCGTATTACTCTCTACCCCAGGAAGTGACAAACATAACCCAGGCCATTTCTCTGTTAGGTTACAAGAACGTGTCTTATATAATCATGGCTTTATCGGTGTTTGACACCTTAAAGAAATCAGCAAAAAGTTCCTTCGATAGAAAGGAGTTTTGGCTCCACTCAATAGCTGCCGCAATCCTGAGTGTGAAAATTGCCAAAGAATGCATGTACTCACCTGCCGACGATACATTTACGGCCGGACTGCTCCATGATATAGGCAAGGTTTTTATGGACGGCTTTTTACATGAAGAGTTTCAGATGGTGATCGACTCAGCCCGCAAAAAAAATATTTCTTTTTATGAAGCAGAGCACATGCTCTTTGATTTCGATCATGTAATGGTCGGTGAGTGGATAGCAAGAGCATGGAAACTGCCGCTTCATGTGGTGGCGTCCATAAAACACCATCATCAGGAACCGGAGGACAGGGAAGGGCTGGCAATTTCCAATGACATCGCTATAGACTTTGTACGGCTTGCTGACATTGCAGTGAGATACCAGGGATATGGAAAAAGCGGCGACGGGATCAGGTATAAACCCGTTCTCGCCCAGAACCTTTATAAAAGACTTCCTCTATTTGAGGAAGATCTTTTAAACCTCACCAGCGGGCTCAAGGATGAAATCAGGAAATCAAAGGTCCTGCTGGATATAGCTACGGAATAATTGCGTCAAAATCCGCATATTACACATCGTGTTAATTAGTATTTAAACCCGCAGATCAAGTAAATTTAAATTATTTTTATTCTTGACATAATGTATTTTCCCGTGTAGCATTCTGGATTACAGACTGATGCTGAAAGCCGGTCAGATCATCCAATAATTTTTCATGGCAAATGAAATAAAACTATGAGATTTGGAACAATTTTGCTTATACCAACGCACGCTTCATGAATAGGCGGAATATCATGCTGTGTCTGATATATTAATTCAACTGAGGTATAAAAAATGCACTTCCTCAAGAAAGGCACCGGTCCTTATCCATTGGGTGTTTTGATCGCACTGGTAGTTCTTGCAGCTCTATTCCTGGGCTGGGGCATGCAGGCTTATTCGCTTCTCAATTGGAACCGTGCAGTAGACCTCGGTCTGCAGAATGAACGTTTCACCGGCGATGCTGTTGAACGCACAAGGGCACACGAGAGCCGGAGTGTGGCAATCGTCGACATGTTATGGCCGCTGCCGGTCGGTATCGTGGCTTTCATCGGCCTGCTTCGGAAACGTCTATACGGTTTCGCGGCGGGGTTGATGGAGTTTGCAATAGGGGTCTACTTTCCTCTCATTTTTGCCTTCCAGAGGTGGGCAGCCTACCGCGAAACTGTGTTTGCCGCCATATTTCTCTGGGCGATACCTTCGGTTTTAGGGATAATTTGTTTGTGGACAAATCGCAATTTCTTCGAGCGATAGTAAAGCCTTCTCAACCGTGTGGGCAAACGGTGATCTCACAAAATTACCCACCGTTCTACCATTTAAATTCACTGGAGATCGGATCCATTTGAGGATCTTGTCAAAGTTTTTAAAACATAATATTGTTCCAGCTGTCCGGAATATGACCATAGAACTAATTAGTCGCTGCGAAATGGCTCAATAAAGTAGCCACCAAATCACTAAATTGAGCCGCATTATTGCGACTAAGGGGAAGACCATTGCTATTATTCTTGATATGGTTTTAGAGTTATTGTATAATGTGATAAATGAGCATCATATATTTGAGATATGCCTGTTGGAGGACTGGATGGGACTTTTCGTGGACACAGATTGGCAGTATCGGGGATTACAGGTGGTGCGGATCGAAAACGAGCATATTCGCGTGGACGTGTTTCCGGAACTCGGCGCAAAAGTTTATAACTTCGTCCACAAGGATTCCGATAGAAATCTGCTCTGGCACAACCCGCGAGTTCCTCCGGCACGTGTGGCCTATGGCGCGCTCTTTGACGACCATTGGTCTGGCGGATGGGATGAGCTTGTGCCCAATGATATGCCATTCCCGGCGCCGAGCGGCGAAATGCTCCCGGATCACGGCGAAGTCTGGTCGCAGGCGAGCGAGTGGGACATAATTGAAAAGAGCGACGACGTCATCGCGGTTCGTTTCGTCAGCCACGGAAGGGTCCTGCCCACTCGATTTGAGAAGACGATCAGCTTGCGTGCGGGAGAGTCATTCTGCACCGTGCAGTATGCCTACATAAATTTAGGAGCAACGCCGATCGATTTTCTCTGGAATATCTGTTGCCCATTTGAAATTACGCCCGCAACTCGCCTGGACATACCGGCACGGCGCGGCATAATTGAAGCAACCGACCCATGGAACACGCTGAAGTTCAACCCAGGCGCCGAGTACGATTGGCCCTATGCAACGACACCAGCCGGTGAGCGCGTGGATTTCAGGACCATGCCGCCTGAAGAGGCCGGTGTTACCGATTTCCAGTATCTTCCTAATGTTTCGTCCGGCTGGTATGCCGTCACTGACGCCGATGCGCAGGTTGGCTTCGGCATGGTTTTTCCGACGGATGTCCTGCCCCATATATCCCTCTTTAGATCTGTAGGAGGCTGGCGCGTGTTTCAGCTGGTCAGGGTGGAGCCCTCGGTTGGGGATCCTTACGACCTGGCGAGCGCGAAGGAAACCGTGAACGCAGGCCGCATCGAGGCAGGCGCGATAATCGAAGCAACTGTCAAAGCAATCGCATATGGAGGGGTATCAGCCGTCGAGCGGATCGAGCCTGACGGATCTGTTGTCGCCGGAGGATAAGCAGATATAAGCCTTGGTGGTCGCTGTTATTCGTGTCATTCAATCTCAATGAATGTCTCAGCCCCTCTCTCGAAAACAAGCTTTTTCCATTTCGAGAAGGTTAAGGCGCTCCTTCACATCGTATCCGTGATCACGGAAGCTCCTCGCTTTCCACGCCGGATCCTCGTCATCCGTCGTCACCATTCCGCCCTCTCCCCCGGTTGTGAAAGTCTTATTCTGACAGAAGCTACAGGCAGCAATATATCCGATTGTACCGGTTTTTTTCCCTTTGTACTCACCCCCGAAGGCTTGGGCATTATCCTCGATGACGTATAAACTATGCTTCTTTGCGAAATCCATGATCCGGTCGATATCACACACGTTGCCGTATAGGTGCACTGGAATAATTGCTTTTGTGCGGTTATTGATCAGCTTTTCTGCTGACTCTACACTGATACAGTGGTCATCAATATATACATCGGCAAACCGCGGAATGGCCCCTGACTGGACAACGGAGAAGCTGGTAGCGATAAAGGTGCAGCTCGGAACAATTACCTCATCACCGGGGCCTATTCCCAGAGAAGTCAGTGCTACATGCAGCGCAGCTGTACCGGTCGCAGTACTAACGGCGTACCTGCTCCCCTGCCATTGGGCGTATTTTTTATCAAACTCCCTTCCCTTTGGCCCGGTCCAATAATTGACTTTCCCGGATTTCAGCGCTTCAACTACCGCCTGTATCGCTTTATCATTAAAAACAGGCCATCCGGTCAGCTTGTTAGTTACCGCCCCGGGGCCTCCGTCAACCGCGAGCTTATCTGACATCTGTTCCTCCTCTGTTGCACAATATATCCTAATATTTTATAACGTATCCAGCTTATTCACTTTACCCATTTTTATATACAGATTTCCCATAAACCCTTACTAGACTTCCCTTTCAATATTTTCAGGGCATTCCTTTGGAATAGTTATATAAACAAAAATTAGGACAAAATAGAAAGGAACAATATCAAGCTCAATCACGAAAAATGAATTTTCAAGATTAGCTAAAATAGTTACTATATGCATTGTTGGCTTTTATCAAAACACAACTCAAACAAAGCCAAAATTACCGACATTCGAATCACTGCGGAACCTGCAGGACAAAAATTTTACATTGGAATATAATTTATGGATAAAATTACAAAGCTGTTTAAAATCGCAGATCAGGAGACTGAAAAAGGTAATTATATAAAAGCAATTGAGGCTTACAAGGATATTTTGAGATTGTCAAAAAATGACATGAGAACCCAGCATATTGCACATTGGGGCATTGGCGATATTTATCTTAATAGTAAACAATACAATAAAGCAAAATATCAATTGAAGAAAGCAGTAGAACTTGACCCAAATGAATCTATCTACCACTATTTGCTGGGTTGCACCTATACATATCTTAAGG
>SDBS01005859.1_pt1 | contig 11954 bp, 8 predicted proteins | sample 2277091 | NCBI WGS metagenome assembly SDBS01 (sample SAMN10404972, study PRJNA504765) | marine sediment metagenome | isolation source: marine sediment core GS10_PC15, 163 cmbsf | place: Arctic Ocean: Southern Knipovich Ridge | collected 2010 | reverse complement strand
AATACATAATCATTCTTAAGTGGAAGCCCAATCCGCTCAACTCAAGCAATCCCCTCAGTAAATACAGGATCTACCAACTCGTCAATAACCAGTGGCACTCTTTTACAGAAGTCAGTGTAACAGCGACCGAATTTTGGCAGCGGAATGTAGATAAAGAAAAGGTTTATCAATATAAAATTGTCGCTAAAAATGCAAGAGGAAGAGAAGGCGAACCGGCCTACTTCACCATAAATAAGCAGCCTGAATAATTCAGAAAAAATGTCTAAATAAGATGAAAAAATCAAATATAATAATAAGTGTTCTTATAGGAATATTTCTGCTCATTTCGGCGGAGGGGTGTTTCCTATTCCAGTCTTCAGAGGATTTTGAATGCAGCCTCGTCGAACTCAGGGAAAATCCCGTTTCCAAGTATTATGACGCTGTTGTTAGAGTGGAGTACATGGACCTCAGCCAGCCCCTAAAATCCCGGTTCTATATCACAACACCAAGCCGTCTCATAGAGATGACGAACTTAACTTACACCGAAGATGGAGAGTCTGAAGATCTGTTGGAAGTCGGGGATACTTTTATTGTTCCCTTACAAAAACCGGACTGGAAGTTTTCCATCCAGGAGGAGAATGACATTTACAGCTCTTTTAATTTCTGGGATCAACTGCCCGTATCCGACCAGTGGCATCCTACAAAATCTGAGGCAATGGATGTAGCGATGAGCATCGAACTCACAGAAAATGACGGATTCTTGAAGCCATTACCAAAAGATCTTCCTGTCGAATGGGAGCTGGCCGAGGAAGAGATCCCTGAGCCGGATTATCCCGTTGGAACGCTTCTCTTTGACAAAATAAGGGGAGATATCATCAGGGAAGAGATTTTAATTCAGTATACATATTTGACTGAAGAGGAAGAACTGGATCTCGATTTGATGTCTCCTATAGATGCCCTTTTCGAGTGGGTTGAATGGGCCAAAGACCAGGGGCAGGTCGGGACCATAGAGGATCGTCAGGTTGTCTTTTGGGATATGGAGGGGATAGGAGGTTATGGCTGGTCTTTCCGGTATGTGTATATTGAACAGAATCTGGTTGTGGAAGTGACCGTTGATGCCGATCCTTTCGAGTGGTTGAAGACCGAGCAGGACAAAGCTGTTGAAAGACGCACAGAAAAGGTTTTTCTCAGATACGGATTTGGCCCCATCGGCGAACCGGAATGGCAGATTCTTATCGAAATCCGTTTAAACAGGGACGGAGTTTTTTTTAAAAGATCGCGGCAGGGCATCACCATAGAGAAAGCGTTCAAACTGGAAGAATGGGAATTCCGGGACGTCGAACGGTTTCTCCAGGAGAACCGTTTTCTTCTGCTCGAGTCACGCTCTGGCCCTCCAGGGGGAATCGATTCTTTTATTACCGTGCAGTTTGTTGACAAAGTCCATACGGTCGAAATGAAGAATTTTAATGATCCCTATTTTCTAGCCATTACTGAAAAGCTGAAGGATATTGTACTGCCGAAGGTGGATGAGAACCTCTAACCTGAATTATTTATAAAACTGCCGACACCATGATCTCCAAACGGTCTCCAATGGCTCCGCAGGTATGAGTGTAGATGTGAACGTCCTGCCGGCGGACGGATTGAACGATTTGACGTTCATAAGGAAGAACAAAATCTTTTTGAGTTATGCCAGTTGTCTCGACAATGCTGTCGATGATGTCGAACTTGTGATTTGGGTCGATGGGGAAATTGAGGCCCAATGAGACCGGGATATATTCGATATTATCAGGGAGCGCTTCCGGATCAATTTCAGTGATGAGTTTGGGAGGTTTTGTTTTGCCTGGGATGTGAGCAGGAATATCCCTGTCCATGTCCATGGCTTTTTTAATCCGCTCTTTAGACGTCATTTTTTTCTAGTCCTCTAGAATTAATCGGATAGCGCAGCTATGTCAAGTCTTTGACTCTCCTCTGGGATTCTTTTTGAGAAACATATCTTGGGGTAAGCCATTGATTTGTAGGACACAGTCCTACAAAAAAATCAGACTTATACCTCTATACTTGTGTGCAAATTATCGGTATAAAAATAATGAATATTAAGTTTATTTTGTTCTTATAGAGAATTTAAAAGTGAAAAAAATTCATTTTTAAAGGCAGCAAGAATTAAAAAAAAGGAAATTTTATGCAAAAATCAGAGGGAACAAAGCATAGATTTGGACGGCTGATTTATTACAGTATGACGATTTTGATTTTTTGGACACTGGTGATCTCTATCTCTTTAGTTTGGAATATCCTCGACAGTAAAAAGACGATTCTGGAGCTGGCTGCAAAAGAGGCCCGTACACACATTAAAAAGGATACAGCTTTCAGGTTGTGGGCGACGAGCCATGGAGGGGTCTATGTTCCTACCAACGAGAGGACTCCACCTAATCCGGGGCTTGCCCACATTGAAGAACGCGACATCACAACTCCATCAGGGAAAAAGCTAACGTTGATGAATCCGGCCTATATGCTTCGCCAGATACTGGAGGAGTATTCAGCGATGATTCAGATGCCCGGCCACATTACGAGCCTAAAGCTTTTAAATCCAAATAATGCACCTGATGATTGGGAGAAATCGGCCCTTGAATCCTTTGAAAGGGAGGAAGTGAAAGAGATTTCAGAGATCACTTATCTTGACAGTGTCCCTCATCTCCGCATGATGCGGCCTCTGATCACAGAAGAAGGGTGTTTAAAATGCCATTCAGAACAGGGATATAAAGTCGGGGATATACGCGGCGGCATCAGTGTCTCTATTCCCCTTAAAGCTTATTTAGCTCATCAGAATCGAGAAATTCTCCAATTTATTTTGACTCATGGATTTTTGTGGATTTTAGGATTTGCGGGAATTTTTATGGGTTATCGAGGGATGAAACGGCATCTCATTGAACAGAATCGTGCCGAGGAAGCGGTGAGGGAAAGTGAGGAAAAGTTTAGAAGTCTATTTGATGATGCTTTGGATATGATCCACATCGTGGATACTGAAGGTCGAATTGTAAATGTGAATAAAATTGAATTACAAAAGTTGGAGTACACACGGGATGAGTTGATAGGAATGAAACTCTTAGACATCATTCATCCGGAAGTTAAGAAGGATTTTGAAAAAACATTTTCCCGAATTTTAGAGGGGGATGTGATTCAAAACTATGATACGGCTCTGATAACAAAAAAGGGAGAAAAAATTTATGCTGAAGTGAATGCCGTTCCTAAAAAAATAAATGGAAAAATAGTCAATACAAGATCGATTATCCGCGATCTTACAAAATTCAAGCAGACAGAGAAAGAAAATCAAAAGCTTTTTTTACAGCTCCAGCAAAAACAAAAAATGGAGGCCATGGGAACTCTGGCAGGGGGGATTGCGCATGATTTTAATAATATCCTGACTGTTATTATGGGGTATACCGAACTGGCGTTGGACAAGATAGAGAAAGACGCCCTGCACTATAACCACTTGCAGAAAGTATTTCAGGCTGGCACTCGCGCAAAAGATCTTGTAGGCCAAATTCTGACTTTTAGCAGACAGGACAAACAGGAGTTTAAGCCGGTTCAATTAAATCTTATAATAGATGAAGTCCTCAAGCTGATTAGAGCATCGCTGCCATCATCCATTGAAATAGTTCAGTCTATCGAATGTGAATCCACTGTTATAGCTGATCCTACTCAATTGCATCAGGTCTTAATGAATTTATGTACGAATGCGGGTCAGTCGATGAAGGAAGGGGGGCTTCTGGAGGTGAAGCTGGGGGATGTGGTACTGGATGAGGACTTTATTAAAAGATATCCGGATTTGAAACCCGGGCCGCATGTGCATTTAATTGTGCAAGATTCTGGATCTGGTATGTCTCCTGATGTTCTAGATCGAATCTTCGATCCTTTTTTTACTACAAAGAAAAAGGGATCAGGAACAGGTTTAGGTCTTTCGGTTGTCCATGGAATTGTCACTAACCATAAAGGCACAATTATGGTGTTTAGTAAACCTGGGAAAGGAACGACATTCCACGTCTACTTTCCTGTCTCAGATTTAAGTGCCGAAATTGAATCAAGGAAGGACACCCCTGTTCCAAAAGGGACAGAAAGAATTCTTTTTGTTGATGATGAAAAGGAATTAGCAGATTATGGAAAAGACATGCTTGAATCTCTTGGATATAAAGTAACATCCAGGACAAGCAGTTTGAAGGCCTTGGAATTATTTAAAGCGAGGAGGAATGATTTCGATCTTATTATCACTGATATGTCGATGCCTAATATGGATGGAGATGAATTAGCCAGAGAAATTTTAGCTGTTCGACCGGAAATTCCTATAATCTTATGTTCCGGATACAATTCAAGACTCAATGAAAAAGAAGCTTTAGCCATAGGAATCCGAGCCTATTTTTTAAAACCTATAATCAGACATGTTTTTGCATTCAGTATCAGGAAAGTATTGGACGAAAAATAATAGGGGGCAGTGATCTATGAAGTATTCTGATTATAGACGATGATAATTAAGTATGATGTCCCTTTAATTATTGTTGGAGAGGGATTTTCATTTTTAAGGTTGTTCCTTTTTTGGGAACACCTTCAATCTCTAGGTCTCCCCCTAAAAACTCTGCTCGCTCTCTCATCCCGATAAGCCCAAATGATGTGGGATCTGTAAGCTTCTCCGTGGTGATACCGACGCCATTATCTTTAACTACCAGATTGACATGGTTTGAATTTTTTACAAGCCCTACTCTCACATACGTTGCCTGTGAATGCCATTTCACATTGTTGAGAGCTTCTTGTAGAATCCGGAAAAGAGCAACGGAGTGATTCTTTTCTAGTTTAGTTCCTTCCATTTTTATCTTGAGGGCGATTTCGATTCCGGTTTGATCCTGAAATTTGTCCAAGTGATCCTCAATGGCTTCTTCTAAACCAGTAAGCTCCAATAGGGGTGGTCTTAGTTCTGTGTAAATCTTTCTTATTGACTGGATAGTGTTGTCCAAAAGGATATTCATAGACTGCATTTTATCAGAAATATTTTTCTGGTCTTGAGGAAGATACTTCTCCAATATAAAGAGATCCATTTTAAGAGCGGTCAACGCCTGCCCAATGGTATCATGAAGTTCACCGGCAATAAGACTCCGTTCTTCTTCTCTTGCCGATTGCAGATGGGCGGATAGTTTTTGGCTTTTTTTCTGTGAGTTGCCTTTTTTTTCTATCACTTGAACAGAGACCTAATAATGGTTCCCATCAATCCCCACTTTGCTGACCTAAAGTAGCACCCAGACCTGCCGCCTAACGGCGAAATGAAAAGGAGTTCGAAAAATCTTACTTATTCGATACTCTCTCTGTACATATGACGTTTTAAACTCATCCTTTTTGTCAATATCAGTGCTTTAATCTGTTTTTTTTAATTTTCACTATAGCCATAGAGCCTTCCACTTTTTACTATTTTGTAATAAGATGAATGGAATCAAAATGAGGTTGAAAGTTATTCTTTTTGTTTCCATTTTTATGTTGTTGTTCTCTACTCTTTCTCCCTTTAACAGCCTAGATATCAGTCAAGACGAGATGGGTTCTCTATTCTCAAACGGGAAAAATCATCTAAGAGCGGGAAATTTTAATTTAGCGGTTCAATCATTTGTGGATTGTCTAAGCCTGGCAGTAGAGAGAGATGACAGAGAAATACAGATGGAATGCAGCATGAATTTAGGACTTCTTTCTTGGAATCTTGGTAAAGTTGATGAATCGTCAGATTTCTATTCAAAAGCTCTCAAAATCGCTGAAGAACTAAAACTTCCCCAGGCTATCAAAATCTGTGAATCCGCCGTTAAAATAAACGATTTTTTTCTTAAAGGAAAGGAATCTCTTTTCAAGATACCCCAAAAATCGATTAAATATTTTCAAATGGCCTTGGATACTGCAAAAGAAATCAAAAGCCAAGCCCATGAACTCAAGTGTCTTCGTCTCATGAGCGGGAATTATTTAATCCCTCCAAGTCAGGAGTATTTAGACTTGAATGAGCAGGCTTTGGAAATCGCACAAAATTTAAATCATAAAACTGAATCTATGATAAATTTAAATAATATTGCCAGTTATCATGTTCAACAGAACAACTATGCCTATGCATTAACGAATTATTTTGAAGCTTTAAAAATTGCCACGGAAATACATTCAAAAGATAGGATTCCCACATATTCATCTAATTTAGCGAATATCTATTTAAAATTTGGAGATTTTCAAAAATCTTCTGAATATTTAGCCAAAGCATTGTCTGCAGCTAGAGAAATAAAGGATAATCTTAAAACAGCAAATATACTTAATAGCATGGGTATCCTATATGAGAAAAAAGCCGATATATTTAAAAATGAAAAAGATTATGATAAGGCACTGAAGTATTTTGAAGATTCCAGGAATTTATTAGAAATGGAAGGGAACAAAGGTCTGCAAATAATGGCTTTAAATAACATAGGCAATATCTATACTGCCCTGGAAAAGTATCAGGAAGCTCTGAGTTTTATCAGATTAGCTCGGGAAAGAGCAGAAAACAGAGGGGATGAGCAGGCTTTGGGGAATATTTTAACCAATTTTGGAGAAATCCAACTCCAGCTTCAGGATTATAAAGAAGCAGAAAAATATTATTTTCAGGCCCTCCGGATAGGGAGAAAATTAGAATCTCCTCCCATTTTGCAGAAGGCTAATTTTGGAATCGCGAAGATTTATGAACAACAAAAAGAGTACAATCTCGCCATTTCCCATTATCAGGAAGCGATAAAAGAAATTGAAAAAGTGAGAAAAAAGCTTGGTCTGGATGTCAATCAATCAGGATATATTTATTCGAAGCTGGATGTCTATGAACATCTGCAGAATCTGTATTTCTTTTTGTATTCTTTAGATCCGGATAAAGAATATGGAGAGGAGATGTTTCTCGCTGCGGAAAAAGGAAAGGCACAATCTTTTCTAGATAACCTGGAAGAATCTCAGATTGATATCAGCAAAAATTTATCGGATGAATATGAGAAGAGAGAATTAGAAATTACAAATAGGATTTCAGTAAACATTGAAAAAATATCGAAAGGCAGTAATTCTTCAATGAGTGATATGGAATTATTTAAAAAAGAGATTTTTCAGGCAGAGGAAGACTATACACATTTACTGAATCAAATGCTTGCGGAAAAAGTCAATATTTCGAAAGTTATCTCACCAATACCCTTTAGTTTGAATTACTTACAGGACCGCTACATGGATCCAGAAACAGTCCTGATTGAATATTCTTTGGGAGAAGATAAATCTTTTGTATTTTTTGTCTCAAAAAATATTTTTAAAATATTTGAACTGCCTCCCCATGCGGAAATCAAGGATTCCATAAAGGTTTATTTGAGAGTCTTAAGGGATCCTTCTCAAGAAAACGATATCGTTCAGAAATCAAGCCAACGACTGTATCTCGAACTGTTTGCGTCACTGGATGAAATTATACCCGAGGATGTGAAGAATCTGATCATCATTCCGGATGGAATACTCTATTATCTCCCCTTTGAAACTCTGGTATCTTCTTCAAAAGACAAATTGAACGGAAATGAATATTTAATATCAAAGTATGCCATATCTTACATGCCATCCGCTTCTTTACTCTTATTCTTAAGCGATAAGAAAATAAATAAGCCCTATAATAAAGAACTTCTTCTATTTGGAGCCCCGGATTATTCAAAGCAGTCTTCTTCAAAAGAAGACGATCAAGAAAATCCAATGGCAATGCTTTATGAAATCTATAAAAATCAAGATTATCAATTTTTGCCCCTTCCATACAGCAAAAAAGAGCTCATGGTCATCTCAGGGTATTTTTCTTCCCAAAAAACGGATATCTATCTCAATAAAGATGCGAGTGAGAATACGATAAAGAACTTGTCTTTAGGGGACTATAAAATCATTCATTTTGCTTGCCACAGCTTTTTGGATGAAACATTCCCCATGCGATCGGCTCTGGTTTTATCCCTGGATGAGGATTTTAAAGAAGATGGCTTTCTCAAGGTGCGTGAAATATATAATTTTAACCTCAATGCAGAGCTAGTCGTGCTTTCCGCCTGCCGCACCGGGCAGGGGAAATTGGAAGGAAGTGATGGAGTGTTAGGTCTTCCGCGGATATTTTTCTATGCAGGTGCCAAATCTGTGGTCTCCACTTTATGGGGGATTAATGATAAATCTACTGTCGACTTTATGGATTATTTTTATCGAGGTCTTTCTGAGGGAAAGAGCAAAGCCCAAGCCCTGCGTATGGCTAAGATCAAAATGATGGAATCAACATATTCACATCCTTATTATTGGGGAGCTTTTATTTTGAATGGAGATTATCGATCGACGATCATTTCACCTTGAATTTTGCTAAAGGGGATTCAATCTGTCTTCCAGTTGTTAAATATGATGTGACCATCCATAAATAGGTTTTTCCTTTTTTTAGCAATTCTTTTAATTCTTCCGGAGGGACTAATGTATGGCTGAGAATTTTCTCACTTTTCCAGATTATCTTTGAGGAGTCGTCAGATATTTCCACAATGTTATAGTCAGTATCAGGATTATTCTCCCACTGAAAAATCAGCTCAGATAGGCTGAGAGATATATTGTCCGGACTTATGAGACTCAGCTGCAGGGTGGAATCTCTTTCTATCGCGGGTTTATCTGTTTTGATAAGAAAAAACAATGACGCGGATAGAATAATTGTCGTTATCACTGCGGCCACGCTCATGGAATTCCAAGACAACTTGGGAAAAGGAGATTTTTTAAATATTCCTTTTTTGCGGGAGGCTTGATTTCTCCGCATGACAATCAGAGCGGCCTCTTTATCAAATATTTTCTCTGCCGTCAGTATCTCATTTACAAATTTTATTTCCTGTGCACTTGTGCTGCAGTACGCAAGCCGGTCAATAACTTTACTTCTCTTCCGGTCTGACAAGTCGAATCGCAGAAGTGCGATGAGTTTTTTTGGTGAAGGACAATTTAATTTGGTAAAAGAGGTTTTTTCATGAGGATGTTTATTGATGATATTTTTTAGTTCCGTTTGATCAATCTTCATATTCAATCCCCTTAAATTTTAAAATATTCTTTAAATCGTTTAATCCACGGTACAGTAAATTTTTAGTTTTTGTTTCATCTATCTTTAGTATCTTCGAAATTTCATTAATGTCTAATCCAAATAAAAACCACCTTACGACTTTACGTCTTGATTCGATAAGCGAATTAAAGGCCAATTGGACATCTTTTCTTATCCTAAATGAGACATTACTAATTCCATGATCCTGAAGATTTCTTCGCTTCTCAAGGTCTATAATCTTCTCATATCTTCTTGAAGCCCTGATTTGATCAATTATTATGGAATTAATAACCCTCCTTATATAAGACGAATAATTTTGTATTTTTTTATCACTTTTAAGTATTTTCCACAGTTTTATTCTGATTTCCTGAACCAGATCTTCCGGATCTATCCCCAGTTTTTGTGGATTAAATGATTGAACGCTTATTTGAATGGAAAGAGACAAATTTTTAATGAGGGCTTCGAATTCATCTTCATCGGATCTTCTTTTTTTCATTTAATAATAAGCTCATACAAAGCGGTTTGTGAAACATACATTCTAGCAGAACTATTTTTAAAAACCAAAATTGAGAAAAACCCTCGGTCCGTATCGTCTAATTATATGGAACTTATAGAGGAGGCCGTACTATGAAGGGACAAAAGAAGAATCAAATAATAGTTTCCTTTCTTCTGATTTTTGCCGTTTTTGTATTTACCGAGATCAAAGCGGAATCTCATCCTGAAAGAAGTGAACGAATCATTGAAGTTTGCAGTGAGGGAGTTGTCTATGTTCCACCCGGAACAAAACTCGTAAAATGCAATGGGAAAGTTAAGAGAGTTCTTGGAATGACTCCTTATCAAACTACCATTATGAGAGAGGGTGAGGATTGTCTCTGTTGGGATTGCTGCGGTGGTTTTTGTGGCATTATCATATCCTGTGATGCTGAGCCGGGAGAATTTTCCGATTCTGACTCAGGCCCAGGAGTGATGCTGTGCTTAATATGGCTGGATTGTGATTAAATAACCGACAACCTTGAATGGATGAAAGCCTAATTCCCTATTTTTAATAATCATTCCGGCGGGAAGGCGTTGGAGTTGAACGCGCCTCAAACCATTGATTATGAGAAATAAGCGTTAGTCCAAATTTTACTAAACCATAATAAATTGATTTTTGACAATATTAAGAAGTTGAATTATGCTTAAAAATAGATAGATCTTAGTAAAAGTACACTGTGATTAGATGAATAATTTAGGGAAAAAGCTCTTCTTGAATGTTTGGCCTCTAATTATCCTCATAGTTGGTCTCATTACATTTATTGTTTGGATTTTCTGGTCCTCACAAGTGAAAGCCATTGCTCAACAGTATAATGAAACACAGCTTGTTATTGTAAAGTCTGCGGCCCAGGGTATTGAAGAATTTATAATTCCTCTAATGAGAGAGCTTGATCATCTCTCTCGCTTGCCCTCTGTTCGATATATGGAAGACTTGGAGCGATTGGATAAGTCGCTCAGCATATCATTCCAACGCTTAAAATATCAAATCCTTAATTTTGCGCGGATTAATGAGAATGGAGTGGTAACGTATACATACCCATATAATAATGATCTTCAAAATCAAAATCTAAGCGAGATAGAATATATTCAGCAGGTAAAAACAACTGGAAAACGTGCGGTAAGCCACCCTTTTATCACCCCTGATGGCAACAGGGTGATTGCTTTAGCCGATCCAATCAGGCCTAAAGATGGAGAGTTCCTGGGCATAATCCAGGCCTGGGTTTCATTGGAATCGTTGAGGCAGTTGTTTATCTTTCCAATCTTAACAGAGACGAATACCTCGGTGTTCATCTATGATAAAGACGGATATCTTATAGAAGGCCCTAATGATAACTTGACAGGTCAACATTTCAGCCAATTTATTAACTCAGAAGATCAGCCAGGTGCGTTGGAGTTGATTACCAGGATGATAGATGGAGAGCAAGGGAAAATTATCCATCCGGCAATTCGTCCAATTACTCAAGAACAAGACAAACAACCAGTGAAAATGATCACTGCTTTTGCTCCCATTCGTTTTTTATTGAAAGATCAATGGTGGTCAATTGCAATATCTACCCCTTATAATACGGCCATAGTTTTATCAAAGAAGATACTAAAAGATGAGATAATCCTTATTCTAATCACGGCTATTATTATTGTAGTTATTAGTATCTTTTTACTTGCTAGAGAAAGAAAGACAAAGAACGTAATAAAGGAATCTGAGAATAAATTCAAGAACCTTGCAGAACAATCGCCAAACATGATTTGTATCAATAGGGGAAAGCAAATACTGTATGTAAATATGAAATGCGAAGAGATTACAGGATATAAGAGGGAAGAGTTTTTCTCTCCTGATTTTAATTTCTTTACCATTATTGATCCGGAATCTAGAGAAATAGTTGAGACAAGTTATAAAAAGCATATGGAAGGAAATGAGGTCCCTCCATATGAAATGTCCTTTAACACTAAAGAAGGAAAAATAATTGAAGCCATAGCTACGACAAAATTAATTGATTATGAGGGAGATTATGCTGTACTTGGCATTGTGACTGATATTACTGAGCATAAGAAGGCAGAGAAGGAACGAAGAGAGAGTGAAAACAAATATCGCACACTGTTTGAAGGAATTCCTATAGGTTTATACAGGACGACTCCGGAGGGAAGAATTCTAGATGTCAACCCAGAATTGGTATATATGTTGGGCTATCCGGATCGTAAGTCTTTGCTAGCAATCAATGCAAAAGACATCTATGTTGAACCTAAAGACCGTAAGCGATGGCAGACCATTATGGATATTGATGGAATTGTGAGCAATCTCGAATATAGGATGAAGCGATACAATGGTGATATCATATGGGTAGAGGATACGGTTCGTGTCGTT
>SDBS01005858.1_pt1 | contig 11954 bp, 7 predicted proteins | sample 2277091 | NCBI WGS metagenome assembly SDBS01 (sample SAMN10404972, study PRJNA504765) | marine sediment metagenome | isolation source: marine sediment core GS10_PC15, 163 cmbsf | place: Arctic Ocean: Southern Knipovich Ridge | collected 2010 | reverse complement strand
ATGCCCCGAACGCTAAAGGCTGCCTTGGGCCATGCCCGGTACCTCGCTGAGGAAAAGTCAGACCCTCGTGCCAAAGCATTTTTCACGAGCGGCTATCACGATGAAACCGGGCAATTTTCTGCGCGATTGCTTAACAGGCCCTGGTGTGACGGCGCGGTTTGGAGCATTAACTCAATGCCCGGTGTTCAGGGTGAAACCACAGGGTTTAAAAACAAGTGGAACGCGAAACTTCGAGAAGACCTTTACGGAGCAAAACGCAAAGCCGACCTTGATGGAGAGTATATCGATTCGAGTGAAGGCTATGTCACCGACGAGCTGAACTTTCGCCGCGACCATTTCGCAGCGGCTCAAACACCTCTTACATTCTCACTTGAGGGCTGTAAGGTCGGCATCTTCCGAGGCCTGACGGCGTTTGAATATATTCGTGCTATAGCCGCCGATATTCATCGTATGGACAAGCTTATGATGGCCAACTCTACACCCATCCGCTTATGCTGGCTGGCACCGGAGCTGGATGTAATGGGCACTGAAACAAACTGGAATCCCGGCCGAACATGGAGTCCGATGTCCGACAGCGACCTGCTTTATCGTCGGGCACTGTGCAAAGGCAAACCATATTGCTTCCTTATGAACACCCGTTTTGAAGATTTCACCCATGAACTTGTTGAAAAATATATGAAGCGTTGTCTTGCTTATGGCATGTTTCCTGGTTTTTTCAGTCACAATGCTTCACAGGGCCATTACTTCACAAGGCCCGAACTCTATGAAAGGGATCGAGACCTCTTCAAGAAGTATGTACCACTATGCAAGCTGGTGGCCGAAGCGGGCTGGGAGCCGATTACCCTCGCTCACTCGAGCGACGAGCGCGTTTATATCGAGCGATTCGGGAGCCAATACCTGACCGTTTTCAACGACGGGATCGAGCGTTGTACCGTAACCATCACTGTAGAAGGCAAAACACCAGCGGCGGGCCGAGAGTTAGTATATGGCCAAAAGCTCAACTGGCGTAACGGAAAAACCACCCTTACACTTGCCGGCGAGGATGTTGCAGTTATTAAAATGAAGTGATTTAGAACCTATTCCATGGGAGAAGATTATCATAAGGGCTTGAAATTTCAAGAAATAGTGTTATAATATTCTGTCACGGCCTTTGCCGAAACGAGTTGTATCGTTAGAGAAGTCTGCATGAATATTTGGACAGAAAGGGGTCTTGAAAAATGAAACGCTATCCTGCAATAAAGTTGTGGACACCAGTACTGTTAGCTGTTTGCCTGTTGGTCGGCCCAGTGGAAGCAAAAGAGAGTGATGTGATAACGCAGGCCAAAGAGATTCTCGATACCAGCGGCGTACAAGGTGGCATCGTGGTCCATCTTGGTTGTGGTGACGGGAAGTTGACGGCGGCCCTGCGCGCCAGTGACAGCTATACGGTCCATGGACTCGAAGCAGATCCGGCCAAGGTTGCAAAGGCAAGAAGCTATATCCAGGCCAGGGGTATCTACGGGCCCGTCTCTATTGAGCAGTATTCGGGTTCGGTACTTCCGTACACGGATAATCTAATCAACCTGATTGTCGTGCAGGATAGGGGTAACGTGTCCAGAAACGAGGTGATGCGAGTCCTGGCTCCCGGAGGAGTGGCCTGCGTTCATCGCAACGGCAAATGGGGAAACTTCGTCAAAGCCTGGCCCGACAATATCGACCAATGGACCCATTATCTGCATGACGCAAGCAACAACGCCGTTGCCAACGATTCCGTCGTCGGACCGCCTCGAAGTCTCCAGTGGATTGCGCCGCCGCTGTGGCTTCGAAGCCATGAAACACCGTCGGGGATTCAGGCGCCCGTCTCGGCTGCCGGACGACTGTTCTACTTCTTCGACGAAGGGCTCATAGGTATCACTGACGAGCGTCTGCCTGATCGTTGGTCGCTTGTCTGTCGAGATGCTTTCAATGGCAAGCTGCTTTGGAAGCGGTCGCTCGAGGCCTGGGGCTGGCGCGAGTGGAGCCCCGAGCAATACGAGGGCAAAGACTGGACCACGTTAGGCGGCAAGCGAACCAACGTGCCTGCCGGAAACCAGCGTCGAATCGTCGCCGACGGTGACCGACTCTACGCAACGCTTGCGTACCGGGGGCCAATGTCCATCATGGACGCAGCCACGGGTGATATCATTAATACGGTTGAAGCAACGCGGGGCACGAATGAGATTCTTGTAAGTGACGGCATAGCCTTAGCCTATACTCAAAAAGCTCCCCAAGGCATTGCTAAACGCAGAGGAGTTAAAAATGAAGCTGGAGCTGCGCTGGTTGCTGTTCACGGCCGGACGCCAAAGGTGCTCTGGGAGAAACAGGTTGGGCAGATCCGGCCTCTGGCGTTAGCGATTGATAATGGACGTATTATCTATCTGAGTGGGAAAAACCTGGTCTCGCTTGATTTGAAGAATGGCCGTGAGCTATGGAGGGTTCAATCAAAATTGACGACACCAAAAACGCTGCTTATTGCCAACAATGTTGTCGTCATGCAGGGTGGAAAGTTCGTCGCCGCCCATGACGCGACGGACGGCAAGCCGCTCTGGCAGAAAACTGTTTCGTCGATCGGCGGCGGTGAAGGGGACGACCTGTTCGTAGTCGATGGATTGGTTTGGCGCGGGATGCTCAGTGTGGACGACAACGGCAAAACTGTACGCAAGAGCCCGAATGCGCTGGTCATCGGTTGGGACCTTCGCTCGGGCAAGGAGAAAAAGCGAATCCTCGTCAACAACCTGCGAAGTCCGGAGCATCACCATCGTTGCTATCGCAACAAGGCAACAATCCGGTACCTAATCAGTTCTTACGAAGGAGCTGAGTATCTCGATTTCCAGGCGGATGACCACGGCCAGAACAACTTTATTCGCGGCGCCTGCAAGAACGGAATGATGCCGTGCAATGGCATGCTGTATGTTCCGTCGGATCAGTGTTTCTGCCAACCCGGCTCGAAGCTGCTCGGCTACGCGGCGTTGAAAACCGCACCGGAGCCCGCGCTTGAGGAAGTCGCGGATGAGAAACGTCTTGAGAAGGGGCCGGCCTACAGAAAGGCTTTCGCGCCGGAATCTCCTTCGATGGACAATTGGCCGACCTTCCGCCACGACCCGGCCCGAAGCGGCACGACGCGTACCCGTGTGCCCTCCAATGTAGCTGTCGCATGGAAGACCACCCTTAAGGGTACATTGACAGCTCCGGTAGCTGCCGGCGGCAAGGTGTTCGTGGCCGACTCGCAAGGCCATACCGTCTATGCGCTCGACATGGAAAGCGGCAAGGTCTTGTGGCACTTCACGGCCGGCGGGCGAATCGACTCGCCGCCGACGATCCAAAACGGCATGGTCCTGTTCGGGTCGGCAGACGGCCGCGTCTATTGCCTTCGAGTATCCGACGGTGAGCTTGTGTGGCGATTCCTCGCGGCGCCGACCGATCGGCGAATAGCCTACTTCGATCAGGTCGAGTCAGTCTGGCCGGTCCACGGAAGCGTGCTTCTCGATAAGGGCGTGGCCTACTTCTCGGCAGGCCGCTCGACCTATCTCGACGGCGGTATCCGCCTCTATGGGCTCGATGCGGTTAGTGGAAGGATTCTCCACAAGGGCCTGTTGGAAGGGCCGCATCGAGACGTGGACAAAGATCGCGATCTCGCCTTTTTCATCTTGGGTGCCAATTCGGACGTGCTCGTCAGCGAAGGCGGATTCCTCTACATGCGTCAAAAAAAGATGACGCCCGAGCTGAAGGAGATTGAAGTGGAGGTCTTATCGAGTAAAGGCGCCCAGGACGTGGGTCTGCATATCTTCTCGACATCCGGGCTGTTGGATGACTCCTGGTACAACCGTACGTTCTGGATGTACTCGAAGCGATGGCCCGCCTTCCAGTTAGCAAACCAGGCCCCGAAGACCGGACAGCTCCTTGTGGTCGATGACCGCAAGACGTATGCCGTCCGTATGTTCTATCGTCGGAACGTGCACAGCCCGATGTTCTTCCCCGGCAAGGAAGGTTATCTGCTGTTTGCCGACCTCAATACTAACGAGCCGCAGCTCGTTGGAGAAGCGGATTGGCGGAAGCCGGTCGCGTGGTTGCCCCAATCGCACATCCCCCGCCAAGGCAATCCTGGTTTGGACAACGTGAGTTGGGGATTCGGGAGGGACAAGGGCATCGGCTATACGCGAGCGGAACAGCCGCTCTGGACGCAGTGGCTGCCGGTACGAATCCGTGCCATGGTCAAAGCAAGCGATACTTTGTTCGTGGCTGGTGCCCCGGATGTTTTTGACCCGAAAGATCCCTATGCCGCCTTCGAGGCGCGCAAAGGAGCCCAGGTTCTGGCCATTTCGGCCAAGGATGGAAAGAAATTGTCTGAAACACCACTTGAGTATCCCCCTGTGTTCGACGGCATGATCGCAGCAAGTGGTCGCCTGTTCGCTTCCTTGCGGAACGGAAGTGTTGTGTGCCTGGCTGGGGAGTAGTATTCTGTAATATCTAATTCGCGGTTGATTGGGCTATCTACGACTCCCCCTACCTTGCGCCCGTCGCAATAACGTTTTGGCGCGCCGGGCCAGATCGGCGTTGGCAGTAACCTGCACCACTTTCTCCAGAGCTTCGATTGGTTTGGGCGCAAGCTTCGGTGCGTTGCGTCCTTTCAGGAGCCTTTCAGCAATCGCTACAGAGGCCATGCCGGCCTCCTCCCGGGTAGCCGGGTCATCCAGATACGGCATGATCAGAGCGAACGCATCGGGTGAGTTGATGCTACCCAACGCACCAAGCAGCAGCTTCTTTTCGGCGTTTCGCTGAATCAGACCGACAACTTGCCGGCACATCGACAGTCGCTGGTTGACAGGTAGATCGGGACGAGCGGCCAAACTCAGATAACCGCGCAGGCAGAGCGTCTTGTCATTCCGATTGCTGGCGGTCTTGGCCAATGCGAGCAGGTCAGGCGCCGCATCTGCTGTTTTCCACGCGCCAAGCGCGCGGATGGCGGCGGTATGGACCTGGGCATCCGGATCATCAACCGCGGCGCGCACAGCCCTAAGAGCGTTCGTTCCCCCAATGGTGCTGAGAACGCGCAGCAAGATGCTCTTTTGCGCAGGTTTGGCCTGGGTTAGTAAACTGGCAAGCCTTCCGGTATATGATTGTGAATCATCGGCTTTCGCACAAACAGCACTCAAGGCCTGCCTAACCGCGTCCAGGTCTTGCGAACTCTCAAAACGCATTAGCAGATCGAGCAGTGCCGGCAATTCGACTCGACCTCCCAGTTCGCCCACTTTCCTCAGCGCGGCTTGACGGACTTCCCGGTTGGTGTCGCTGGCGGCTTTCAGCAATGCAGGAAATGTCAGCATCCGCCGACGCCCGATCAGTTCGAGCGCGGTGAGCCTCCGGCTGGTCTGGTTGCTATCGAGCATCGTCATCACGGCAGCGTCGGCTTCCCGCCCTGGCAGAGCAGCGAGGCTTTCTTGCGCGGCTTGCGAAACCTCACTATCAGCATCAGTCAGCAATTCCACTAACACGGGCACTGCGGAGGCATCGCCAATCTCCGACATAGATCGCATGGCTGCGATGCGAACAGATTTTGCACCACTCCTGGACAGAGCGAACAGCGCCGGCGACGCCGATGCATCGGCTCGTTTGCCAAGTGTCTGGATAACCAAAATCTGATTGTCTGCTGGAAGCTTATTTAAATCAGCGGTTAATGCCCTGGTTACCAAGGCACCGGTCATTTCCTGAGCAGTCTGGACGGCTGCGGAGAACATAATATAGTCATCACTGCGCAAATACTGCCTTAGTAATCTTAGGCCGCCCCTGCGACGAGTGAGGATCGCGCCGCGCAACGCGCCGGCACGAACCTGATGCGGGGAATCCAACTCACGCATTTGGTCGTAAATAGCGATTGCATCGTCGCGTTGGCCTTGGCTCACAAGCGCCTCGGCACAACGGAATAAACCTTCGCACACTGCAACCCGATTGTCATCGGGCGCATGCGCCAGAGCAGTTTGAAGAACCTCAGCTGCGGCCAGATTACCGATTTTGCCCAATGCCCTGACTATCGCCTGAGTTACTTCCGGATCTAAGTCGTGCTGCATTAGCATTGTCTTCAATGGTTTGATTGCCTTGGCATCACGGCGTACCCCAATACTACCTATCACACCAACAAGCGGTCGGCCTTTGAGTTTACCAAGTGCATCGCGCAAGGCCTCGTCCACGGCCGGGTCAGGAATCGGCTCCAGCCCATAGCGGGCCATGTGCGAGAGTTTTTCGTCACCGAGCAGCGCAGCCAGCGGCGCGACGGCATCTTTGGTGCCGACGAGGGCAAGCAGACGGCAGGCATCGGTTTTTTCTTTAATAGGTGCATCGGATTTTAGCACGGCAATAAGTTTGTCCACCTGCTGCTTAGTCGCCGGTACGACGGTTTGTCCGAACAACTGCATGGCACAGGCAAGCAGCAAGGCAATGATAAGCGTATAGTTCAATTTTGACTTTGACATGGCTCGGTCTCCTTCCGGGTTTATATGATCCACGGCTCACGCATCGCGCGCGAACGCAGTCGATTGGCTTCGGGGTCGTTGATAAATTCCTCTTTGACGGGGTCATAGCGCAGGTCGCGTTTGAGCCACATGCAGATATTGGCCGCGTGCACCGTAGTCATGGTCCGGTGCATCATTACCGGATTGGACACGGTTTGGCGGCGCGACTTGACGCAGTCTAAGAAATTTCGCACATGGCTCATCGGGCGCTGGGTGCGGGCCATGTAGTCATAGACCAGCTTCCTGAAGTCACCCATCATCGCGGGCGAGGAAACATCCGGCTTGGAATAACCATCGGCCGCCGCAACCCACCCCTCGGTACCTTCGTAGTGGACACCGCACGAGCCTCGCCAGTATTTTTTATCCATGTCGCGCTCCAGGATCATCCTTATGCCGTTTGCGAACCTGGTCACCATTCCGTCGCCGCTTTCGTTTTTCACATATCCGTATTCAATGGCCGCGGTGTCTGCCGCCCCAATCGCCACCTGGCACTGGGCGAACGTGTGTGCGCCCCATTCGCCGATGCAACTGGTGTGGAAATCGTAGTATCCCCGCCAGCGGCCTTGAGTGTATTTGGAATTGTAGGGCCGCCACGGACACGGTCCCAGCCATTGGTCCCAGTCCACCTCTTCCTTCGGCGGCAGTGGTTCGGCGTCCAGCCACTCGTGGCTCATTTCGGCCGCGTCCCACGGGGCAATATGGGCGCGGACGGTGTGCACCCTGCCGAGCCGACCGAGGCGAAGCATCTCGTTACAAAACGTGAAATTGCCCTCGCTGAGCCGTTGCGTACCGGTCTGATAAATGCGGCGATAGCGTCTCGCGGTTTCCACAACCGCCTGGCCTTCCGCAATGGTCATACACGACGGCTTTTCGGAGTAAACATCCTTGCCTGCCCGCATCGCCATTATTGAAGCCAGCGCATGCCAGCGGTCACCGGTGGTGATTAATAGCGCGTCAATATCCGTGCGCTCGGCCAGGAACTCCGGCGTGTTGTGATATATGGCACAATCATTGTTGCCATATCGTGTGTCCACTATTTCCTTGACGGCCTCGGCACGTTTCCTCTGGGGGTCGCACACCGCGACAAATTGTACATCCGACTCCGGCATCATCCAGCGCAGGTCGTGCGAGCCGCGGCGACCAATGCCGATCCCACCCAGCACAATCCGTTCGCTCGGGGGCACCTTTCCATCCAAGCCCAACGCCGAGGCTGGAACGATGTAAGGCACAGTCGCCAAAGCCGCCGCACGCTTCAAAAATGCGCGCCGCGTAAGGTTCGACTTCTTCTTTAACATGGCACTCTCCTAATTCATCTGGTTAGTTGTGTTTACTAAAGCCCATCGTTTCGGGCTGATTGGTCCTCAATCCTGAATGGTGCGGATCACCGTTAGTACAACTCATAATTTTAACCTTTCAAAGATGCCGCGCCAACGCAATTTTTAGAAAAACCATTCCGCACAAGATTGTCAATCCAGAACAAAGAATATCGTAAGTTAATGCAGGTGCAAAATACAAAACCGATTGGAGTCTCATGCAGTAAATGATCGAAATTCCTGAATAAGCAGTGTAGTATATTTGCCGGGATTGCCGTCTCCGATGAGCTTCTCGTCGAATCTGACCACAGGAGTAATACCGTTAGTAGTTGAAGCAATAAGCAGCTCGTCGGCGCCACTTGCCTGTTGTGACGTTAATGATTTTTCCATTATCTCTAATCCAATATTTGTACCTGCTCTAATCACATATTTGCGTGTAATGGAAGGAAGGATGTTAGCTGTAAGCTCTGTGGTTTGCAGTGTTTGTCCGAAGATTGCAAAAAATGCCGAACTGGCACCTTCGGTTATAAAGCCTTCCTCATCGACAAGTATCGCCTCGTCACAGCCCTTTTGAACAGCCTCCTGACGAGCGAGAACGTTGGCTAACAGGTTCAGCGATTTTATCTCACATCGTTTCCATCGCCAATCCGGATGGGTCGATACCGCAATGCCTTTGGTATTCGCTTCTGAATCATCCTCTAATTCTGTAACGGTCAGAAAAAAAATCGGCTCTAAATCAGCATTACAGACATGGTTTCGCAGCGCCGAACCCCGTGTAATGTGAAAATATATCTTGGCGTTGGAAATGCCGGCAGCGTCAGAAGCCTTCCGTACCCGGCAGCGAATCTGGTCAATATCCACGCCAACTATTCCAATCGCAGTCAGGCTGTTAGCGAATCTTTGCATATGTTCATCGAGCGCGAAAATCTTGCCGTCGTAGCTTCGCACCACTTCATAGACCCCGTCGCCAAAGAATATCCCACGGTCGAGATACACCGGTTCAAGCTCTTCTACCGGCAAGATTTTGTCTTGTATCATGGCTATCTGCATAAAATTGCTCCTGTAGAGGTTATCGGCCAGGCTTTAAACTTCATATCAGGTAATAGAATACAAAAATATCTGATAATTTTCTTTACAAAAATAAATTGAATATGTAAAATCCCATTTCTGTTCAGATTTTTAACCTATTAAAGACTGGAGTTTTTTGAAATGTATGCAGTAATTGAACAAGGCTCAAAGCAATACAAAGTCGCCGAAGGCGATTGTTTAAATATCGACCTGACAGACGTCTCGCCCGATGCCAAGACAATCGAACTGGATAAAGTTCTGTTTGTAAATGACGGCAAAAAAATCAAAATCGGCAACCCATTCCTGAAAGGTGCCAAGGTTACTGCCTCATTTAAGACCACGTCTCAGGACGCCGTCGTCAAGGGCAAAAAGCTTTATCCGACGCACTTTCGTAAACGCAAAAACAGCAAAAGACGCATAGGCCACCGCCAGAAGTATCTGCAAGTAACAATTGACAAAATAGAAGCTTAAATGCAAGTGCCACCCCCAGCGCGGCAATCTCAACTTCTTACTTCGATATTTATTGTTCTCCACAGGACACCTTGCGGTGGATGTTCTATGTTCTTCACTTTATTCCCGCGCAAGCTTGTCACCCCTGCGAAAGCAGGGGCGGGACTTTTTTGACAAGTCCCTCAGCAAAGGTTCGCCATTGAGCGGGGCCGTTTTCAATAAAATATTTAAACGACTTATCATCGGCTAATTCCCCTAACAGGGCTTTGCGGTCGGCCGGCTCCGCCATGTCTTTGATAATCCGTTTTCGAATCGCCTCCAGCTCAGCGAGAAATTGGCCATGTTCTTCGGTGAAAATCTTCTCCAGCTTCTTTCTAATATGGCCGGCATAAGCAGGGCAACGTCCTTCAGTACCTATAGCTATCTGCAGGTCACCGCGTTTGACCACCGCCGGCACAAAAAAATCACAAAGCTCCGGCTCATCAACTACGTTACACAAAACCTCCAACTCCTGACAATCCTTATATATCTGCTTGTTGAGCTGATGATTGTTTGTTGCGGCTATGGCAAGCACTGCACCTGCAAGATAATCTTTTGAATACCTGGATTTTATAAGTTCAGCGTTTTTACCCTGGCAAAGAACCGTCAGTATATTATCTATCTGCTTAGCCACAACAACCAGCCGGGCACCGGCAGCTAATAACGCCTGTGCCTTGCGAACAGCCACAGCCCCGCCCCCTATCACGACCACACGACGACCGCTCAGTTCCAGAAATATCGGATATTTAGCCATAACATTATTATACCACACCCCACCCAACAGCAACATCAAATTTAAATGAAACGAACTGCCAAAGTTGCAGACCGTAGGAAGAACAAGTAACGCTGGTCTTCTGATTGTATTTTAAACAGATTTTTCAGTTTTTTCGACTCGTAAAATCGCTGATATATTGTAAACTCACATAGTTCATAGTTGGTAGAAAAGTATGGATTCAACAAAAAAAATGCAGCCGCCTCTCACCGAGACTGATGTGCGTTCGTTAAAAGCGGGCGATGAAGTCCTTATCACCGGCGTAATCTATACAGCTCGTGATATGGCGCATAAGAGATTATGCCAGGCAATAGAAGCGGGCAGGGAATTACCATTTCCGCTTGAAGGAGCGATTATTTATTTTGTCGGCCCGACACCTGCCCGCCCGGGGAGGGTAATCGGCGCTGCCGGCCCAACTACATCATCGAGAATGGACGCTTTCAGTCCGAAGCTGCTCGCCAACGGACTAAAAGCAATGCTCGGAAAGGGGTATCGAGGCGAGCAAGTCAGAGATGCTTTAAAAAAACACACAGCAGTCCATCTTTCTACTATCGGCGGGGCGGGGGCACTATTGAGCAAACACATTGTAGCCGCTGAAGTAATTGCCTATGAAGACCTCGGAACAGAAGCGGTAAGAAAACTACGGGTAGTTGATTTCCCTGCTATCGTCGCTTACGACTGCTATGGAAACAGTGTTTATAAAAGTGAACTAAAGTGAGCTAAAGTTACAAAAAAAGAATATCCAATGTCGAACAAGGAATGATGAAGGAAAATAGATTAGTTCGATATTCATTATTCGTTCCTTTTAACTTTAGGCACTTTACACTTTAGGCACTTTACATTTAAGGAGCTATATAGTTGAAAGTTGCTCTACTTGGTTTATTGCAGTCCGGCAAGAGCACTATCTTCTCTGCTGTCAGCGGCAAGTCAATCCCTCCGCTCGGCTCGACGGCGATTGAAGAAGCCATTGTGCCTGTCCCGGACGAAAGACTCGATTGGCTAACTGAATACCACAAGCCTAAGAAAACCACCCACGCCACAATCGATTGTCTTGACCTGCCGGGCTTTAACTTTACTGATGAGCATGGCCGTGCTGCTGCCAGGCGATTGATTAACCAGATAAGGACTGTTGACCTGCTTGTTCTGGTGGTGCGGTCTTTTGAAGACCTGGCTGTACCTCCTTATCGAAATACGATCAACCCAGCCGGAGATTTAGCGGAATTGAAAACCGAACTGCTGCTTGCCGATTTGGAGCTTGTAGCTACACGCATTGAAAAACTCGAAAAGCAGGTCAACAGGCCTACCAAAACCCAGGCACACGATAAGGTCGAATTAGCCCTGCAAAAAAAAATGCAGCAAGCAATAGAATCGGAAAAGCCCATTAGTTCAGCTATCGAAACCGAAGCCGAACGCGAAATGATTAAGTCCCTCGGATTCCTGACCTTAAAGCCAATGGCAGTTGCAGTGAACATTGGTGAAGAGCAGTTAGAAAAAAAGACCGATTTCAGCAGTGCGATTGAAAGTTCTGTGCCGGTCGTTACAATTTGTGCCAAGCTGGAACACGAACTGGCACAATTGGACGCCGAAAGCAGGGCCGAGTTTATGGCTGACTTAGGATTAACCGAATCGGCAGCAAGTAAGTTCATCGAAAGCTGCTATTCGGCCCTGGGTCTAATCAGCTTTTTAACGGTGGTCTCGAATGAGCTGCGTGCCTGGCCCATAAAGCAGGGCACCGCAGCACTGGATGCAGCCGGCAAGGTGCACACTGACATTAAGCGGGGTTTCATT
>SDBS01005857.1_pt1 | contig 11955 bp, 12 predicted proteins | sample 2277091 | NCBI WGS metagenome assembly SDBS01 (sample SAMN10404972, study PRJNA504765) | marine sediment metagenome | isolation source: marine sediment core GS10_PC15, 163 cmbsf | place: Arctic Ocean: Southern Knipovich Ridge | collected 2010 | reverse complement strand
GTGTTTCTCAAGGCCATTGGACCTGACCGTTATAGTCCCGTCGTTAACACTCATATAGATAGTCCGCGGCGAGGTGCCGCCGACATCCTCGGCGTCAATGAACATTCCCTGTTTCCAGAGGATTTTTCTGGCAGCAAGATAATTGCGTTTGCCGATATTAAATCCTTCTGCTCTAATTTTCAGTCTTTGCGCTCCGCCGGCGAGCTTCACACTGAGTTGGTTTTTCTTTATTCCCATCGAAATCAGTTTTTGCAGCAGAGTTTTCATACCCGTATCAGCGTAGACAAACGGGTTTTCAGTTGCCTTCTGCGGGTTTTGCGTTGAATCCGGAAGGAGGTAATGGAGCATGCCTGCGGTGCGCATCTTCGGGCTATACAAGCAGACACCGATACATGATCCCAACGAATATGTCGCCAAGACATGCGCAGGGTCGTCCGACACCCTGGCATCGGATATGTTTACTGTTATTGTGTTTTTCAGCATATCTGAATTTCGCAGTTTCATGCAAATCGTCGGCTAAGCTTATAACTCAACCGATGACAATGTTTTTATTCAGACCCGGCCGGCCAGGTCACTCATTGCAGCATCAACCCAATCCTTGAATCTGAGCAGCATGTCGGGTTTTGTGTTTTCGTCCAGTTCCTCGAAGGCGTATTCTGCCTGATGACAAAACTCCGATATTTCAGTAATGCCCATTATTGAGGATTCACCTTTGATTTTATGTAAAATGCGTCTTATAGCGGCAACATTTTCCTCACTATTATTCCCTGCCTCATACGCCAGTGCCGCCTTTTCGAGATCCTCCAGCATTGAATTTGCGGACTCTACATAATCATCCAGCAGGTCTTCGGTGTCGCCGGGTACATTGACATCCTGCGGGTCGGGGAGCGAGCCGTTGTTTCTTATTCCGGAAAAATCCTTAGTTTTCACAGCATATCTCCAGGATGATTTTTCAATCAGGTCTGTGTTTTATTAGTTACTTACCGCCATTATTTCCGCTTCTTCGATGATCAGTTTTGCGGCTATCGCATGACCTTCAATGTTTAATATATAGGTGTTGGCGTCGGCCACAAATTCGTCCCATTGTGCCTCATTATCACAAGTCTCGACTTTTGGAACAGTGATGTCAAAGACATCCGCTGTCGAGGAAACAACCATTGGGAGGAACAATCCACAAGTAACATTAGAGAGTTCCTGCAGTGCATCGAGAGCTTTGCGGTCATTGGCCTTGTCGATGCCGGCTATGTTTTCGGCAAGAACTTTACAGAAATCCAGTCCCGCGAGCATGAGGATTGTTCCATTTTTTGCTCCTGTGAAACGTATTTGTGCCAGTATGGTCTTTTTGGGGATGGCCATATCATCGTCTACCGGCACATCAGTTACGAGTGCCATTACTTCGAGGGCCTGTATCACTGCCTGTGTCAAGAGATTGCCTGTATCAATTTTTGGTTTTGACCAAATTGTCTGTATAATTTCTTTGAACTCTTCCGGGGTGAAGGGTTTGTGCAGATAATCCCTTACTCCTTCTGCCAGAAGTTTCTGTATGCGTGTCGTTTTTGATTCTGTGGAGACTACAACGACGGGTATTGACTTTGTGGCCTCCCTGTTTTTCATCTGCTGGATCATTTCAGCGCCTCCCATTTCGGGCATATTCAAATCCGAGAGGACCAGGTCGACGTTTGAGTTTTCAAGGATTTCCAAAGCCACCCGTCCGTTTTCCGCCTCGAAGAATTCTCCGACATTCAGATCGGCCATTTCGATGATTCGTCTTATTCGTTTTCGAGTCAAAGACGAATCATCCACTATCAGTATGTTCCAAGCCATGATACATCTCCTATACAGGCAATTAGTTTCAATCCGCGTTTTTCATAAACTTTTTTCGATGCCGTTGGACCTGACGGTTACGATGCCATCGGCAATATTCATATATACATTGCGTGGTGAGAATCCTCCGATGTCTTCTGCATCGATAAACATTCCATTTTTCCACAGGATTTTTCTTATAGCCAGATAATTTCGCTTACCAATATCAAAACCTTTCGGCCCCGTTTTCATTTCGGCTCCGCCTGCGATTTTTACCTGCATTCGTTTTTTATTCGCTCCCATTGACATTAAGTTTTCGAGCATAAGTTTCATCCCGGTATCCGCGAACATGTACGGAATCTCTCTTGCTCGTTCCGGGTCAATTTTTGAGTCCGGAAGCTGGTAATGCAGCAGACCGCCGGCATGTGTGGAGGCGTCATAGAGGGAGACCCCGATACATGAGCCCAATGAATACGTTGCGAGTAATTCGGCCGGGTCATTTGAGACTCTCGCATCCGATACGCTTATTATTGTTTTTGTTTTCAACATACCCAAATCCTAACATTATGGTTTCATATATATTGTGGGCTGGACATATTTGAATTTGTGCTCAATTCCGGTCAATGATTCGGAGTGCCCGGTGAACAGAATTCCCCCTGAATCCAGGAGATCCCAAAAACGGTTTACGAGACATGCCTGCGTTGGCTTGTCAAAGTATATCATCACATTTCTGCAGAAGATAAAGTCGAGCGGCCCCTTGATGGGCCAATCGTTCATGAGATTCAAATAGCTGAAGATTATTGTATCCCTGAGTCGTTTTCCTACTTCGAATACCTTTTGTCCGTTCTTTCGATGCGGGACGAGGTACTTCTGCTTTTGCAGGGATGGAACAGGTGCGACCCTTTCGGCGTCGTAGATTCCTGTTTTGGCGAGGTGGAGTATGCTCGACGAGATGTCCGTTGCCAGTATCTTGATATCCCATCTTCCTTTTCCCTGCGTGGCTTCGAGGAGGGCTATTGCTATCGAGTATGGCTCTTCTCCTGAAGAGCATCCGGCGCTCCATGCTCGTATCCTGAAGTTGCTTTGTTGGCGTTTCTTGACCAGCATGGCGGGCAGGAACCGGCTCTGTAAGAATCCAAAATGCTGTGATTCACGGAAAAAGCTCGTGAGGTTCGTACTGAGCGAGTCGATGAGTAAAGAAAATTCTTTTCCGGTCTTATCTTTTAGTACGTGGTTCATATATTCTGGAAAAGACTTGAAATGTCCGATTCTGAGTCTCTTTGCGAGCCTGGCTCGAACCAATTCCTTCTTTCCTTCGTGCAGATTGATTCCGCAGTGTTCGTAGACCATGTTACTGATCTTGCGAAAGTCACTTTCGCTTAACACGATGCTTTGTGCGGTCAAAGTTTCCACTCATACATCTCCGTGAAGAAGTCAACTCTGTGCCAGTTCTATGAGGCCTGGGATGTCAAGAATCAAGCTGATTCTTCCATCGCCCATAATGGCGCCTCCGGAAACGCCTTTTACTCTGCCTAAACTTTCGCCCAGATTTTTTATTACCACCTGCTGCTGGGCCAGCAATTCGTCCACGAGCAAACAAGATCTTCTGCCGTCCTCTTCGACTATGATCAGGAGAGAGTCAGCGGCGTTTTCTGAATTTGGGTCAACACCGAATAGTTTATAAAGACGCACCACGGGCAGGAGCTGGTTGCGCACGTTTACTAATTCGCCTCGGTTTTGGACAGACGACAGTTGATTAGTCGTCGGCTTGAATGTGCGTACTATTGTGTTTATCGGGACGATATAACGTTGGGACCCTACCTTGACGATCTGGCCGTCGATGATTGCCAATGTCAACGGCATCCGAATTGTGAATGTGGTTCCTTTACCTCGCACCGAACTGATATCAACTTTGCCGTGTAGTGCTTCGATGTTTTTTCTAACAACATCCATTCCCACTCCTCGACCGGAGACACTTGTTATCTTCTGCGCGGTGGAAAGTCCTGCGTGAAAAATCAGCTTGAATATTTCGTCGTCGCTCAAGTCCTGGCCGGCCTGGACAACACCGTTTTCGATCGCTTTTTTCAGGATACGTTCTTTGTCAAGCCCCTTGCCGTCATCTTTAATCTGAATAACAATATTTCCGGCCTGATGAAAAGCTCTCAGTTCGATTTGCCCTGTCTTGTCCTTTCCTGTTTTTTCACGTTCATGGGGAGGTTCGACACCGTGGTCGACGGAGTTTCGCACCATATGCACAAGTGGGTCTGCGATTTTGTCTACTATGCTCCTGTCGAGTTCGGTTTCCTCGCCCTCGGTGATGAAGTCTATTTTCTTGCCAGCTTTGTGCGAGAGGTCGCGAACGAGTCTGGCCATTTTCTGGAACACGCCGGCGATGGGAACCATGCGCATCGACATTGACAATTCCTGCACCTCTCGGATGATCTTTCCCTGATGAGCAACTTTACGATTTAACTCATGCTGGGAAGTCAGCTTTGTTCCTGTTTCTTCAGCCACCATCAATTGCGCGATGACCAACTCTCCGGCCATATTCACGAGGTTGTCCAGGCGTGTGGTGCTGACTTTTATTTTCTCATCGCTGGTATGGACCTTGGCTTTGACATTTGCCTGCGAAGCGGTATACCTGGTTTCAGCCTCTTTTTCTCTTGTCAGAACGTCATCGAGCTTCTTATCGTTTTCCTGCCCTTGCGGCGTGTCAAGAGAAGCGGCCAGGTCCTGGGTTTGTGCGGATGATTTCAATCTTTGCAGTAACTGCGGCAGATGTTTCTGCGCTCCCGCCGGTTTGCCGGTCTCTATTGACTCCTTGATCTCGGCAATCATGTTTTTCAACATATCGATTGATTCAAAGATTACATCGATGTTTCCATCGATAAGGTCTAACTGTCCTTTTCTGGCGAGGTCAAGCAGGTTTTCCGCCGAATGCGCGAGTGAACCTATCTCGGTGAGGTTTAAGAATCCTGCCATTCCCTTTATGGTATGAAAGGCTCGAAATATTTTGTTGAGCACCTCATTGTCGTCCGGCGTGGTTTCCAGTTCAAGCAACGCCGCCTCTGCAGATTCAATGTGCTCTCCTGATTCGGTAATAAAATCCAACACGAGTGGGATGTCGTCCTCGGGAATAACGAAAGTCTGCTGCGGTGCTTCAGGTTCGTTTTCGTCTGAATCCGTGTCTGCGATTTTGGGCTCGGGCTCATCTGCAGGTTGGCTGATTTGCTCAATAAGGCCTTGAAGGACTGAGACCGCTCCTGAGACCGATTCAATCGATTTGTCGGTGTCCTGCACTTCTTTTTGGAGGATTTTCTGTAAGAGTTCGGATGCCTGGGAAGTTGTACCGTTGGCTTGTTTAATCAACTGTTCCGGTCCGTCGCTTATCCCGGCAATACTTTCATCGATCTGCTTTAGGATTGTCTGCAGATTTTCAAGTTCCGAAAGGTCTGCGGAACAGAGCATGTTTGTGCTGCATGCCGCCTGCTCTATGAGCTCCATGAGTCTATTGTGGTTTTGCATACCGTTTCTTTCTTTGAAATCAGGATGGCGCAGCGCGATACGCCATCCTCAGTATTATTTTTCGACATTTGGGGGGCGACAATGAATTTCGGAAAGTACCTGATTTGGTTCCTGCAAATGGTGAGTTTGATGTGGTTCAGACGCGCTGTCCGGGAAGAAATCGCAGAGGTTTCCTGATGGCTGCAAGTCGCTGTTTAATACCGGATAGTTCGATTATACCAGGGAGGGCGCCTGGGGCGTTTTTCCTGTTGTTGAAGTATCCGAGTCAGTGTTCAGGATTGCCTTGAAGATATCAAATACGGTGACCATGCCGGCGACCTTGCCTTGTGGGTCAACCACGGGCAGACAACGCGTGCCGGATTGTCGCATATTCTCCATTATTGCAGCAAGTGAGGTGTCGGGCTTTATAGTGTAGACTGGCCTGGTCATCATCCATTTGATCTTGATTTGCAGCGTAGCATCATCAATCGGCCTGCGCCATTTGGCAAACATCGGCTTTAGATAGACACTGAGCGTTGCGGCTATATCCGATTTTGACACAATACCCTCAAGCAGCCCGTCCGTACCCACCATCATATAGCCGGCATCTGCCTGCTGCATCTTTGTCAGTGCGTGCTGAACGCTGTCATCGGCATTGCCCCAGAGAACTTCCTTTTGCATGATGTCTTTTGCACACGTTGCCAAAGATATGGCAGAGGATTCGCCGGGCAAACCTGCGGGTGATTGTACCATTTTTTGTATGGTTTCGGAAACCGCGCCAGCGGCCTGGTCTGTATCTTCGAGGTGCTCTGTGTCCTCGGCCGGTTCTGTATTCTCGGCTGGCTCAGTGTCCTCGGCCTGCTCTGTATTGTCGGCCGGCTCGGGCGTTTCAGCCTGCTGCGGTTCAAGGGCATCTTCTGAGGCTGCCGTGTCGGCATCATCGTCTTTTGTATCGGTTTCCGCTTCGGTTTCGGCCTTTTTATCGGCCTGTGCCTTGGCTTCCATATCAGCTTCTGCCTTGGCTTTTATTTCAGCTTCGATCTTTGCTCTTTCTTCGGCTTCAATCGCGGCCTTTATTTCAGCTTCTTTTTTTGGCTTTTCCTCGGCTTCGGCTTTGGCTTTGGCTTCAGCTTCGGCTTTGTCTTTTTCTTCAGTTTCGGCCTGGAGTTTGGCCAGAACTTCGGCCCTGATTTTATCTTCGGCTGCGGTTTTGTCGAAAACCGCTTCCGGGAAGATGACACCGCAATTGAAAGCAGGGTAAGGGCCGACGGTCATCCGGCAGGGGATAAACAGATACTCTTCATCTTTGACCAGGCCTATCTTTCTTTTCGGGTTATCCCAGGGATTTCCAATAAAGGTATCGGTTTGTACAAAATGACCGTGTTTTTCCAATCCTTCACGAAAGACCTTGTCCCATGATCCGACGAGCATATTACCGACTTCTTTTACGGCATCGGTCATGCCGTCCATATCCGTGATTGTTCCGCGTTTAATGTTTTGGAGTATATTAGTCTTGGGCAGCATAACAATGATGCCGGAGAGGATAAACAAACCCTCCTGGTCGAATATCAACTGAAAAGTTCCGTCGAGAGCCCCTTCGGCTTTTACAGAGTTGACGGCTATTAGTTTTTTGAATCGTTCAGTAAGAGACTTGACTGTTTCGACGGTATTTTCCTGCTGGTCGCATTCCATAGTCACGTCGAACATGCCGGAAATGTCATGACAGAAAGCGTCAAACGCCTCTGCCGACAAATCTATTGTGCGTGATTGGACGTCTGTCAGGGATGTTGCCATTTATCAGGCCGATTCAGAAAGTTATTTGGAAGTTTCTCGGTACAATAGCGACAGCTCAGCTACGTATTCATCTTCAATATTGATCTTGACAGAAATCTTCTGTGCTCCCTCTCCCAGATTGTTCCTGAGTTCCCTTCCACTGATGACCGATGGGATGGAGACCTCGAGATTTCCTACGGTCTCTGTTAGGCGCTTCTTGACACTGCCCATGAGCATATTTGCTATCTCGCCTATAGCATCGCAGGTGTCCTCCTCGACAATCTCCTCTGTTGTGTCGATTCCCAACATATTTATTGCGATAGCCTGGGCACAGGGTACGCTGCAGCAGAACGCGAGACAGCCTTTGATGGCGCCTTTGAAGGTTATTGTGCCGAGAAGAGCCCAGTCCTCTATATTCTGGTTCGGTTCTGTGGCTTCGGCCAGGTCCATATAAACCATTGTCTCGAAAATCTCTTTTGCGCTTTCCAGCAGTGTTTCGTTAAGACTTACCAGCTCAATCATCGCCAGATCCTCACTTAGTTAACATTCTTGCACAGAAATAAATGTTCATTTGCCTTCCATTTCATGGCTTTCGGCATAAAGCGGCCACACGTCCTAATTCATGAATGGAGCCAGTTCTTCCTGGAACTTTTCGGGTGTAAAGGGCTTTGTTATGAATCCGTTGGCTCCGTCGGCGATCACGCCGTCAATAAGCTCTTGTGAGCTTTCCGTCGATACCATTATGATCTTTGTGTTCTCACAGTCGGGTAATTTGCGGACTTCTTTGACCAGCTCGATGCCGCTCATTTCCGGCATATTTATATCGCACAGCATGATATCCACGGGGCCTTCGTTCAATATTTCGAGCGCTTCGACACCATTTCCTGCTTCTTCGGTTACCTCGAATTCCAGCCCTGACATTTTCACAGTACGCATAACGATCTTCCTCATCGTTGCCGAGTCGTCCACAATCAAAAGTGTCTTAGCCATCAGACCGTCTCCATAATCTATTATTCCCCATTATGCCAAAAAACAATATGCCTCGGTGTCTTTGTCGTCTGATTCAGCAAATACTTTAGGTATTTCCGGCAAATGTGTGATTTTTTCAGTATTTCCCGAAAAGAACGCTTAAGGTGAGGCTCTTATTTTCGAGAATTATTTATGAAGGAACTGCTAACTGCAGTATTGCGTTTTTGTATGCTGCGAGACCGTTCAATGAGGTTTTAATATAATGGCCGCCGTCTCAGGACAGTTAGAGGACAAAATCACTGTATTGGCCGGGGAGAAAGCGAATGTGCGCAGGCATCATTCGAGCGTCAGTCTTGCCGCGTCGAGAATGGCACAACCCCCGGTAATGGATGAACTTCTGGAAGTCACACTCGTCAGGTTTAATCTTTCCGGCTCCCTAACCGCTCGTGAAGCGGAAATTCTGAAACTGATTTTGGCAGGCAAGACGAACAAAAAGATTGCCCAGGCGCTTTGTCGAACGGAGCGTACTGTTGAATATCACCGCCACCGACTCATGCGCAAAGTCGGCGCCAAGACTGCCGCTGACCTGGTTAAGCGTACTATTGCGATGGGGCTTGTGTAATAGCCTGGATTATCGTGCAGCATCTTCAAATCATCAACCCCATTACCCATTCCTTCGCGCATCCTTGTAATTGCTCTTGAATGCCCCTTCTGAGCGAAATCAGGTACTTTCCGAAATTAAGTCTCCATTAAGAAACGACGACCAAGCCGGAAGTGGTGGATTGAGGCGTAGAATGTAAGAAAAGAGGCAAACTCGATGGAACCGAAGATATTCAACTTTTCTTAGTGTTCCTGCGCCAAGTAACGAGAAGTGAGTTTACGGGTTTCGAGTAGCGTCGTTGTCCGGCTGAAGCGCAAAACTGTCAAGGCCCTGTCAACCCAGAGCAGTAATCAGCAAGGACAGTGGTGGTTATTCGCATTTCCATTTTGCGATGTGAGGCAAAATGAGGTCCCGTTGTGGATGTTGTCGTGTTGTTTGAAAGTAAGGATGTCAACGTTAGAGTTTAAGGAGATTGTATTATGGTTGATGCAGCGGCTCAAATCGAGCAAGTGAACAAAGCGCTCACGGAAAAGGAAGGTAAGTATCTTACCTTTGCTCTTGGGCCGGAGGAGTATGGGCTGGAGATCCTGAAGGTTCGCGAGATTATCGGTTACATGGACATAACCGCGGTGCCGCAGACCCCGGAGTATGTCAGGGGCGTGATCAATCTGCGCGGGCAGGTAATCCCGGTAGTGGATCTTCGGGCGAAATTCGGCATGGCCACCGCCGAGAGGACAGACCAGACGTGCATCATTGTTGTCGAGATATCCCAGGATGGTCGCAAGTTCAACACGGGCATCGTTGTTGACCACGTGCAGGAAGTGTTGGATATCGCAGGGGACGCCATTGAGGATGCGCCGCAGTTCGGCTCGAATGTCGAAACCGATTTTATCTTAGGTATGGGCAAGATCGGAGATACGGTCAAGATCCTGCTGGATATCGACAGAGTGCTTGCGTCTGATGAGTTAAAGAGTTTTTTGAGCACGGCTGGTGGAAAAAGCGAGAATGAGGACTCAGACAAAGGAGAGACAAATGAGTAAGGACATGAAAATTGTGTTTGTAGTGTTGTTGGCGTGTTTTGGCGTTGTTTGCTTTGCCGAGAGCGATGCCACTGTGTCGTCGAGTCAGGACGAAGATCAGTTTGCCTATGCGGCGCCGCCGGCGGACCCGCTGGGCGATTCGCTGAATGTTGTTACAGGCATTGCGGAAGGTTCTTTTAGTGTTGTGGCCGAAGCCGCCGATGGTACAGTGAAGGCTATTGCCGAACTTGCCGGTGGGGCTGCAACGAGTTTTGAGCGAGACATTCTTACGATGCCGGGTGCTTTTCTCGGCAAAAGTGTGATGAGTGCGACCGGTTTGACGGTTGGTACGACTTTCACGAATATTTACCAGCAGAACATGCGCGGTGGAACCAGTACTCACAACAAGAGGGGTCGCTTCAATGGGGCATATTCTCTGGAAGTGGCCGCCGATTTTGAGAGGCTGTTTGGTCTTGAAGGGATTGGTTTCTATACCGTTGCCGAAGGCTACTGGTCCAAGAGCGGCGACATTGACGGCGCATCGGTCGGAAGCGCTTTCGGCGTTAACGGTCAAGGCGGATCGCGGAGGTCGCTGGATGTGCTCCAGGCATGGTTTGAAGGCGCGATATGCGACGGCGCCGTGAGATTTCGTGCCGGTAAACTGGATATCGCAAATGGCTTCGAATCCAACGGTCAGCCCGTAGCGTTTGACCTGGGCACCTATGCGGGTGATTCAGCGTCTCAGTTCCTTAACAGCGCCCTTGAGGGCAACGCGAGCATACCTTTCCCCGATGAGGGCATTGGTGCGGTGCTTTTCTACAATCCCGTGGATGTCTGGTATGCTGCATTTGGTGTGGTGGATGCACAGGCTGATAACAGGGAAACGGGCTTTAACACCGCCTTTAGCGATGAGGACTACTTCTTCTATGTGTTCGAGACAGGCCTGACCCCCGAGTTGGATTCAGAGAGGGGCCCCCTTGGCGGTGCTTATCGCGTCGGCCTGTGGGTTGACGGGCAGGACAAGGCTCGATTCTCCAACGGCGACAACTATCGCGATGATACCGGTGTCTATGTGAGTTGCGATCAGATGATCCGGAAAGAAAACGACGATCCTGAAGATTCACAGGGTGTCGGTGCGTTTTTCCGGTGGGGTTACGCCAACAGCGACCTGAATGAAATAGGCAACTTCTGGAGTTTCGGTTTCCAGTACCAGGGATTGGTTGATGGTCGTGATGACGATGTTCTCGGTCTGGGCATGGCCAAGGGAATATTCAGCGACCACACCGGTGCAAATGACGGTTCCGGTTATACCGAGCATGCCGAGACGGCCTATGAAGTGTATTACAACGCCGCCATCAATGATTCGTGGACGTTGAGCCCGACCTTGCAGTACATCGCCGATCCGGGCGGAACCAAAGGCGCATCCGATGCGGTCGTGTTCGGTCTAAGGGCGGTTGTGGCGTTCTGACGGTTTTGGGAACAGTTGGGCATCTGCTCGAATTGTGATGGAAGTTTCAGTCGTTATCGGATGGCGCCGCTGCCATTGTCAAAACTGTTAAGACCATGTCAGGCTTGGAAGCTCTTTGATAATTTGAGAACTACAGAATTTGCTAAATCGACACAATTGAGTTGTCGTTTCAGACATAACAAATCTCCGTTCGTGTAGTGAGGGAACTGACAGGGTTTCCCTCACTACACACCTCATCTAAGCAAGCTCAATTGTGATAACCCTGTGAATATAGAGTGTGAAAAGATATTGTTGCCTGGTTTGAAGCTGTACCTGATGTGCTTGTTGCGTGCCAGGACAAATTAAGGACCTGTCAAGTCTAAGCAGTAACAAAACCGGCGGCAATATTTTTAATGTGGTTTGTTAACGAAGTTACTTTTTTGGGAGACATCTTAATGTCAACAGCAACAGAACAAATTGAGCAGGTAAACAAGGCTGTTCAGGACAGGGAGGGCAAGTATCTCACGTTTGCTTTGGGGCCCGAGGAATATGGGCTGGAGATACTCAAGGTGCGTGAGATTATGGGGATTATGGAGATAACGGCGGTTCCGCAGACGCCGGCGCATGTCAAGGGGGTAATCAATCTGCGCGGTAAGGTTAGTCCGGTAATCGACCTGCGGGCCAAGTTTGGTATGGAGCCAACGTAGACGACGGAACAGACGTGTATCATCGTTGTTGAGATCACCCAGCAGGGCCAGGGCTTCAACACAGGCATTGTGGTTGATCGCGTGCAGGAAGTGTTGGACATCGCAGGGGAGAACATCGAGGATACGCCGCAG
>SDBS01005856.1_pt1 | contig 11957 bp, 5 predicted proteins | sample 2277091 | NCBI WGS metagenome assembly SDBS01 (sample SAMN10404972, study PRJNA504765) | marine sediment metagenome | isolation source: marine sediment core GS10_PC15, 163 cmbsf | place: Arctic Ocean: Southern Knipovich Ridge | collected 2010 | reverse complement strand
GTTGTCTACAATGAAGACGTTTAGCCTGCCGAGGAATACATTGACAAAGGCAGGCTTTGCGATTCGGGCCATCACGTAGTTTTGGCGTGCGGAGAATCCTAATGTGTGGTTTATGGGGATGCCTTCGGCGGCGAGCTTTCGCGCGGCGAGTAGGCCTGCGGGGGTGAATGGTATTTTTATTATGAATCGCTCGGGACATATGTCGAAGTAACGCCGAGCATAATCGACCGCCATTTCCACGTTGTCCGCCAGGTCTGTATGCTCCTCGACTGAGACAAATCCCTCGAATCGCTCCACGAGCCGCAGGGCATGCCATGCGTTGAGTATGAATGCAAACTCCAGCATCCTTTCGGTGTCCGAAAGCTGCGGATGTGAATCCAGCAGTTGGGCAATCTCGACAATGAGCGAATCGTAGCATCCTGTCTGGATCGCCCGGTTGAGCAGTGTGTTGTTCGTGGTCAATGCCGAGAACTCCTGTGTCCACAGCCCTTCGGCGTCGGGCATACTGCCCGTATCGAGCCATAACTCCGTGCCAAGTTCTCTGAATCTCCGCCAGAGGGGACTTGATTTGAAGTCCAGTTTGCGTCGATCATATCGGGGTGAGAAACCGCTTTTGAGGAAGTGGGCCACTTCTCGCTTCAGGCTGACTTTTTCTGCAATAGTCATTGCGCCGCCCTTTCAATAATGGCTTTTCCCAGCCGCCTCCTGCCATCTCGACATCCGACTATAAGCATTACAGCGGCTGTAGTTGGAGCAAATACCTACCAACTGATACATCGGCGATTTGAATTCAGTTCGCCACCAGCAAAAAAAAGCTCATCCGGGAAATGAGCAGGTGCCCAAGCGATTCTTCTCTTGACCAGGATTTGCCAGGTAGTACGTGACAAATTGACTGGAACTTGATAGCATGAAATCCTTGACTGCTTAAGGTGATTTTGATAAGATTATTGATGTCGTATGGCAAAAACTATGCTTTTTAACCGTGTAAATGGGAAATCCCGGATAATATTTTTGCTCGGAGTACATTTGGCATTTTTTAAACGGTATACTTGTTGAATTGGGGCAGGAGTGATTATGAAGAAAAAGGGATTCACTCTAATAGAATTGCTGGTTGTGATCTCAATTATTGCGTTGCTGCTGGCTATTTTACTGCCGGCGCTGGGAAAAGCCAAGGAGTCTGCCCGGAGAGTTGTGTGCCGCTCAAATCTAAGGCAACTAACAATCGGTTGCCTGGTCTATGGTGCGGAGCATAATGACAGTGTTGTTTTAGCCGTGAACAGTAATGGTGATCTCTGGCTGGCTACGATACTTGCTTATTGCGAAGACCCTGCGATTAAAATGTGTCCCTCGGTAAAGAAAGACCCAACCGGCGGTACGGATCTTGGCGGCGGCCAGGGACCTTTGGGCGGCCAATGGGCTAAAATTGATCCGGACAATGGCGCATGTTATGAGTACTGGCAAAGTCAGACAATCGACGAAACGATACATACAAGCAGCTATGGGATTAACGGTTATGCTCAGGATCCGGAGGGCCATGTTTGGGGTAACATAGATTTGTTCTTTGGCAAGACGACTGAACCAATGTCATTTAAGATTCCTTTGTTCGCCCCGGATATCTGGCGCAGTGGATATCCGACAAATTCGACAAGTGCGGGTTTTACAAACACGCCCGGCCAATACGGCGATATGATCGGCCGGTTCGTTTTCATGCGACATGATGACCGCAATAATATTTCCTTTGTTGATGGTCATGTCGAGCGGGTTTATTTGCCTGAAATAGGATTGCTGAAATGGAACCGCAAGTGGGTTTCCCAGGAGTTTGATATCCCCTGGCTGCCGCCAAGGTAAGATTTGCTATTTGTGTTTCAGGTAAACTTTACGCCCATATAAGCATTCACATTAATTGACACAATCAACCGTTATCTCTATAAGACGCATCAATTGTCAAATTGCGGACTACTATAATAAAGGGATGACCACTGAGTGCAGTTTTTAAGGCAGGGCGGAAATTGGTAAGCGTCCCCTATTCTTTGGGGTGAGATTTTAAGATGGGGCGACCGTCGGGACCTGCGCATAAACCGGTTGCCCCCAAAATAAGTGGCGTCGAAAGAGTGAATTCTTGATTGTTCGTGTTGGATTTGATAAGATTATTGATGTCGGAAGAACAGAATTATATTTTTTGAGCGTTTAAGTGGGGCATGCTGGCTTATGGTTGTAAAATTAAATTTCCTGTCAGTTAACAAGGAACCCGGGATCAGCAGGATGGTCCAGATGAGAAAGCGGGAAACAATACATCGGCAAAGAGTTATTGCCATGCGGTACCTTGTCATCGGGATCTGCCTGATCGCATTGGCGGGATCCGCTGCGGCAACCGCCCAGGAGAACTGGCCCCAGTTTCGCGGCCCCGGTTCAGCAGGGGTGTCAAAGGAAACCGGGCTGGCCGACCGCTGGAGCGCTACGGAAAACATTGTCTGGCGAACCGAGATTCCCGGACGGGGGTGGTCTTGCCCTATTGTCTGGGGAGACCGGATCATCCTTACTACAGCCATCAGCGAGGGACAGGAAGAGGAGGCGAGGAAAGGTATCTACCCCGTTGTCGGCGACCGTGATAAACCGTCGAAGAACCGGCGGCGTTGGGTGGTGATGTGTTTTGATATGGAAACGGGCGATCTGATCTGGAAGCGTGAGGTGCATTACGGGTTTCCCGATTGGCCGCGACACATCAAGAACAGCTATGCCTCCGAGACCCCGTGCACTGATGGTGAGCGCGTCTATGCCTACTTTGGCAACGTGGGTATGTTCGCCTTTTCATTAGAGGGCAAGCCTGTCTGGGAGCGGCGATGGGAACGACGCAAAACGCGGGGCGGGTGGGGCAGCGCGGCATCGCCGATCGTGCACAAGGGCAGGGTCTACGTCGTCAATGACAACGAGGAACAGTCGTTCATCGAGGCCATGGAGTGCGCTACCGGTAAAACGGTGTGGAAGATCGACCGCAAGGAACGCAGCAACTGGTCCACTCCGTTCATCTGGGAAAACCGGCAGCGTACTGAAATTGTCACACCGGGGACGGGGAAGGTCAGGTCATACGATCTGTCGGGAAAGCTGCTCTGGGAACTCTCTGGGATGAGTATCATCACCATCCCCACTCCTGTTAGCGGCCATGGGATGGTTTATGTCAGTTCGGGATTCAACGGGAGCCGGCTGCGTCCGGTGTACGCCATCCGTGCCGGCGCTTCCGGAGACATCAGCTTAGGCAAGGGCGAGAACTCCAACCGTTTCATTGCCTGGCGCCAGCCTAAGGCGGCGGCTTACAATCTCTCTCCGGTCGTACTGGGGAACCAGATTTATGTTCTTCTCGACCGGGGGACCTTAGCCAGTTGGGACGCCCGGACCGGCGAGGAGATCTACCCGTTCCAGGAAATTCATCCGGATGCAAAAGCGTTCACCACGTCGCCCTGGGCATACGACGGGAAGATTTTCTGTCTGAGTGAGGACGGGGACACGTTTGTCATTCAGGGGGGGCCGGAAATGAGAGTGCTCGCCAGGAACAGCCTGGGAGAAATGTGTATGTCCAGCCCGGCGCTGGCGCCCAACGCCTTGATCATTCGGACGGCCCGTGCACTCTACCGGATCGGAAAATCACCGACTCTTGAATGACCCCTGGATCAGTCTTTCGCATTCTACAGTCTGACTCATCCATCCGGCGCGGCCGGGTCAGGGCTCGACGGTGAGGGTTATCGGTATGTCCTGCCGGAGAAAATAGCAGACGCCGTCAAGACCTTCACACACATAGTAGAGGGCGTATGCGTTGAGCCTGGTTTTTCCTTTTGCATCGGCAGGCGCCAGCAGCTCGAATTCGAGAGTGCGCGGTTCGGAGGTTTCCGGTTTTTTGCCCTGTGGAGCGGTTAGTAAGCGTGAATTTGTCTTCCAGCCTTGCGGCGGGTCGATCCATAGTTTCAAGGGCTGGGCTTCGTTGTTCCAATGGGCGTGGAGCTTTTGGTTAGGACGAAAGGTAATGTGCACGCGTGCGGTTTGTGCGGGTTTGATATTCTGTGGGACTATGGTTATTTCAGCCTGGACGAGAGACTCTTCGTCGCGAAAGATTCGGCCCTGAGGATCGGGTTCCTTAATGTTTGACCGGTCGGCGTTAAAACTGCGAGCGGGAGTCGCTATTTCCGAGCCGGTGGGAAGGATCTGGAGCTTGACAGGTTTTTGCCCGCGAGATTCGATTTCTTTTGCAGCGGTTTCGACCCAGTCGTAGAACGGGTAGGGTTTTTCCAGCCGCGGTCCGTACTGTTCCAGACGCCTGCGCCAGATGTACTGGTTCGGCTTTGCCCGGCGTGCTTTGGTCCAGTAATCCACAGCGGTCCTGAAGTCGTTGGGCATTGGTTTTGGAGATTCGGAGCGCATGCGATAGCAAACCCCGAGACGGAAATGCGCGTCCGAATCGGTCGGGTTTATTTCGATAGCCTTTTTATAAGCTTCCATCGCCTTTTCGATCTGGTCGGGGGCGGCCCAGAATACAAGGGCGTCGCCCAGTTTTCGCCAGTCGAGAGATGAAGTGCTGTTCTCGGCACGTCGGCGCATTGCAGCAAGATCGGGTCTTGCGGCTTTTGCCGGCTCCGGGAGGGGCTGGGGTTTATCCGGTGTAAACGTTTTGTTTAGGAAATCTTTTTCAAAGGTCTTCAGGCTCGGTCTGGTACTCCGTACTATTCCGTACTCGTCGATTGCAATCTCGATGGGGACACCTGTTACCTGCATTACGTTTATCGGGTCGTGCAGGATGGGCCAATCGATATCATGCCACTGGGCAAAAAGTCGCGAGCGGTCCGCATGATGCTCCTGTGCGATTGCGATGACCACGAGCTTGCCCTGTTCGACCCATTGTTTGGTCTTCTGGTTCCAGACCGGCACGGCCCGGCGACAACCGCTTCACCATGATGCAAAGTGGACGAGCAGGACTTTTCTGCCTCGAAACTGCGAGAGCGAGACGGGTTGCCGATTATCGATGCGGGGCAAGGTGAAATCCGGGTGCAGTTGACCGACCTTAGCCGAATACGCGTGGGAATTCGATGGGGCAAGCAGAAGGCAAAGGCTGCCGCAAAGCAAAGCTAACCTTAGTTTTTGCATCATCCTGTCCTTTCCAGTATTACAATACAATTACACTATTGCAGCTTTGAGAATGCTTTTGGCGTGTCTTCTCGAATGACCTCGATGAAGCTGATTATTGGCGCCTGGCTCATATCGCAACCCGGGGTTTTGGGCACAAACTGCACAGTCAGGTCGTTCTTTATTACAATCCCCTTGAACTCCCTGATGACAGCGCGGTCAGATCTCCGTGCGGCTTTAAGAACGTCAAAATCCTTGAGCACGATCTTGTCCGCCAGCTTAATATCAAACACGCGATTGCCGCGTTTGTCGCCGTCGATCGCGTTAAAGCCCATCCGAACGGTATACCGGGCCTCATTCTGCCCGGCTGCCTCATCGATCAGGGGCAGTTTGCAACTGACAAGACCCCGATACCCGGACGTAAACAGCCACGGCTTATCCGATCGCTTAATTTCCACGCCGCGATAGTCGCGACAGTAAGGCCCCATTCCCTCAAGCACTTCCTCGTTCAGCTTGAACTTGACGCCATAGTAGCCATAGCCGATCCCCGAGTACGCCCGCGGCCGCGGATATGCAAACCACATCGTACCTTCATCGTCCCGCTTGTCGCCCGGCGCACCAAAATTGATCGCCAGATGCTTGACCGGCTTCTGGTCGCCGTGATTAATAAACACCGTCCAGTTACTCGTGACCCTCTCGGGCTTGTTGGCCATCACCAGCGAACACCGTATCGCGAACGAACAGGTACAACCGCTGCTGGCTTCGGGCATCATCATCAAACCGTTGGCGGGTATCATGTTTATCCAGCAGCCCGGACGAATGCCCGCAAAGTGATCCACACCCTTGTCCGCCGCCACATCGTACATCGCCGGAGTATAGGAACGATAGAATATCATAGTTTCAGAAGCCGATGACACCGCACAGCAGTGGCCGGGACGCAAAAATTCCCATTCGGTCTGCTTGCCGGTGATCGGGTCCTCCCGCATGATTATCTCGCCCGTCATCAGCTCGCAGGCCCTGGGCTCGATAATGATCTTATCGCCCATCACCAGGGGCCGACGGAGATAGTTCAACGGTCGCGACCACAAACAATCGCCCGTCTTGCCGTTTAGTACGGTTATCCTTCGCCATGTGAGTTCGCCCTTCTTGAAAAAGCCCGTATCATGGTTACTGAAGCTGCCTAAAAAGACAAGCGCCCCGTCCTGGTAAGCGGTACCCATCTTATCACCGCCGCAACCGGTAAGATCGGCGGCCTTCTTCCAGACCACATCACCGCTTTTCATATCCACGGCAACAACAAGCCGCACATCACAGTCCTTATCGTCAAGCTGAGCAACCTTACGTTTCGTCGGAACATGCACTTTCCGCTCGACCAATTGCTGTCTTTCCCTAATGGCTGCCGCACGCTCTTCATCGCTTACATCGGTATCGACAAAGAACACCATCCCGTCGCCTGCGGATACGGAAATATTGGCAATAGCCTTACCCTCGTACGTCCACAAAACATCGCCGGTATCGGTGTTTATGGCAAAGACCGCATCGCCCCTCATCAATCGCCCGGTCAAAGTGCTCTTCGGGTTCCGCTGGCTTCCCCACGATGGAAAATCACCCATACCACCCCAGTTGGCCCTGCCTCGCTTGTAGGCCTTCTTGACGACATCGTTTTCATCCTCCTTGCCGCCATCACCGTACTCGGCCTTGTAGTTGCTTGCATACTCGGCTTTCAACGGCTCAGAAGCCACTCCAACAAGCGTATTGCCGATGCAACTGATATACCCCCACCTGTAATCCGCATCCTTGCCGGCAACAGGTATCTTATAAGTCCGCACTATCGCACCGGTCGCCGGGTCAAGCCGGAAACACTTATCAAAAGCCGCCACATACAGAGCCTCTTTCGTCAGGGCAAGGTTGCCCCCATCGACGTCCACCCGAACACGAACCGCCCCGGGAATGTCCCTTTCCCAAAGCAGCGTACCGTTATAAGGGTCCAGCGACATCACGACCTCTTCACCCTGAACGAACAGCCGACCATCCATCGCCACAGGACTCATCCCGCGGGCGTGCCGCTCGGGCATTCTTTCCGAACCCGGGTCACCGAACCAAAGTACACCCAGCGAACCGGTCAGAAGCTTATCACCGGAACAGGCGGTGTTACCTTCGTTACCGTAAAGCTGCCGCCAGTCGCCGGCCCCTTCCAACGGGCCGCGAACAGATTTCTTCCACGATATCGCGCCGCCGAACATCCCCTTCGATGCCAACATGCTGATCCCGCCGAATGGCCGGACAACACGCTCGATCTGAGCCCGGGGAACACGCGTCTTACCGCTTATGAGCGCACCATCGGATACGACAAGGTTGGCAAAGTACTGCGGCATATCCGAAATGTCCCACGGCTCGACCACGACACGCTTGCCCAGAAGACCCGCTTCTTCCAGCTTCTTACGCGCGGTGGCCAGCTTACCGGCATCGGTCTCGATACCCACGATCTTCATCTGCGTTCGCTTGGCCAGTTCATAAGCAAGCCGCCCCTCGCCGCAGTCCAGCACAAGGCAGTAACCCTTGTCCGCCGACGTTTCCTCGACGATTTTATCCGCGGCCTGGGCATAAAGTTTGCTTGATGCATCTTCCCTGTAAGGCGAATCGTTGACCTTGGCCTTGATCTGCTTTACCGTTCCGCTCTTTTCAGCGCTAAAGCAGTAGACCGGCCCCTTGTCGCTGCTGGCAAACAGCCTCCCTCCTGACACCGCAAGGCTCACTGCATTACCGGCCACATCGGCCTTCCAAACTTCCTTGCCGGTGTTGAGATCGATACCTATGACCAGTCCGTCGGCGCCTGCGAATATGACATCACCGGCTTTTATCAAACAGACAAGTCCTTTACGCTCATATTGCCACTTGACAGGCGACACCCTGGCGGCAGCTTCGATCCCGGCTAACTCATTGATCCTGGCGGTCATTTTGTCGATCTCAGCATTTATCTCAGCCTTTTTCGCCTCATCGGCGTTTGCAAGCCCCTTCCTGGCTGTGCTGAGTCTACCCGCCAGTCCCTTACGCTCCTTCGATGCGGCAGCGGCCTTGCTGGAAGCGGCCGCATACACCGCCCGGTCGATCGCATAAACTCCGGTCAGCGTCATAACATAAGAAATATCCGGAGTGGGCACCATATCAACACCCGGGAACCATGCGAAAACATCCCCCTTGTTCTTGCCTGTATCGGCATCGTAAGCAACCTTGTGAGGCCTGCCGGAATAATCGACGCCCGCTATCAGATTGCCGCCATCGAGCAGCGCCCACGTCCCGCCTCGCTTGCCGCCGGGCGACATGGATGCAAGGAACTTACCCGTGGCACGATCGAATATCACAGGCATCGCCCTGCCGGAGGGCACGTACAGTTTCGAATCGGAAGCGATCAAATAACCCTGCGGAGAAAACCCCACAGTGGCAATGTCGTGCACCTGATCTCCGATGGTATCGTTCTTCCAGACGACAGAGGCGTCTTTTATGTTAAGGGCACAGATATACAGCCCCTCGTACGGAAAGACACCCGCGCCAAAATAGACAACTCCCTTGTCCACCAGCACACTCGTTCGCACGGGCCAAAGCGAGATCATCCTGCCGTTACCAATCACTTTTTCGCCGCTTGGCCCGGCGCGATATTTCCACAACTGTCTGCCGTCCTCGGTCGACAGACAATAGACAAAACCGTCATCGCTGCCGAACACAACACAGCCGTCGGCAACGGTAGGAGCAAACCGGACCGGACCCTGGGTTGCGAACGTCCATCTGATATCACCCGAAGCGGCATCGATCGAATAGACCTTGTTTGTTATCGATGAGCCAAAGTAAACGTTACCACCGACAGCGGCAACGTGATAACCGTTATCGGCATGGGCCCGCGGCATCTCCTCACCGGGCATGGGCCAGGCCGGAGAGGGCGCGTGCAAAGGCAAAAACTCCCATTGCGCGACGAGATCGGTACCGATCACCTCGGTAGTCACGCCGCTGCGGGCGATCCCGCCGCGATGTGTTGGCCAATCGGCACTGGATACACCGCAATACATGAGAATAAAAGAAATGATAACAAGAAAGCACATTCTTCTTTTCAAGCCCGACACGTAACAGATACCATTGTCGCTCATCTTGCGATCTCCCAAAAAACACATTTTAGACACAGTGGATTCCAGCCGGGTTATTGTATCATAAGTTTATTCCAACAGCAAGCAGGTTGCCGACTCTCTGCAGGGCTGAGACGGTGAAGATTAGTGGATAGAGTTCTTCGAAATACCAGAGCCTGGCGAAGTACAGGCCGATAGGCGCCGAAGGGATACGCTGAGGATTGTCCACACGTTCCATCAGCCACGCGACTGAGCGACAGAGGGCTTGCTGCATTTGTTCAATGGGCAGGTTCAGGGCCTTTGAGAAGTTTTCGTCGTGTCTTGTGCGAAGCAGCAGGGCCGCGAGCGCATCTGTTGCAAGAGCGGTCTCTTCGATCGACGGTTCCGCAGAGCACCCGCCCCCCCATGAGCCGTCATCGGCATGAATATCAAGCAGCCAGCGGACCGCCGCGATGATGTTTGGCTCGACACCGGTGATGAACCGCATCGGCAGGCGGTTTAGCCCCAGGAGCACACGTGCGGTACCATAGACAGGGTTTTCCTTTTGCGGGTTTGATTCGTTTCCGAACCACAGCGGTATCCATGTGCCCTCGGGCGATTGATTTTGCTTAAGGAAAACGATCGCTCGTCGTATCGCTTTTTCGGTGCGCTTTCTTGCGGGTGCGGGTAACTGGTCAAGCCACAGGCTCCAGGCGGCCACCGTGTGGGCGGTCAGATCGGGGGCGCTGCGGTCGAAGGGCAGTTTGCCCCAGCCTTTGCAGAAGGTGGGGATTCCGCCGTTGCGGTTTTGAATGTCAAGCAGCCATTTGACACCTGCAAAGGCAGGACCGGTTACGTCGTCGGCGGGACCGGTGAGATTGTGGATCGCGATGAGAGCGCCCGCCGTGTCATCGGCGTCGGGGACGGCGCCTGCCAGATCGGTCCACGCCCAGCCGCCGGGTGCGACATGGGTATAAGGATGCTCGGCCTGATACTGCTGTCCTAACAGCCAGATTAAAATTTGCGAGCGGTTCTTGTTGGAAAGCAACGTTTTGTAATCGGGCGACTGGGCGATTGCGTTTACCGATGAGGTTGTCAGCCATGTCACAAGATCCGTGTCGATGGGCCAGCTTCCGTCGGACCTGACGGATTTGCCAAGGAAATCGATGCCCTTCGAGACATAGGTTCTGTCTTTCTGGTCGGCGGCCGCCAGAGTCCTCAACACAAAGCTCGTCAGAGGCGTCGCCTCGAGGAAGCCGCCGTTTTGCGGCTGGATGTTTTGGAGAACTTGCAGGGTTTTGCTCTTTGTCAACCGGCGAATGAATCTTGTCAGGGCGTTGGCGGGGGGATTATTATGGAAGTTCGCCTGGCCGATCGCAATGAGCGCGGGCAGCGCGTAACTTACGACATTTAGATTGAGCCATTTGAAAATTTGATGCGGCAAGGCGGCCAGTTCGAAAGGCAGGGGCTTTACATACGCCCACGGATCGGCGCCCAAGCGTCCGGCCAGCGCGCACATCGTCAGGATGGGGACCGAAAATGTACGGTCGGCGCCGTAGCTTTCATAAATCGCTTCGACGAGGGCGTCGGTTTCAAGGCCGCCGGCTCGCTTTGCAAGCCAAACTTCTACGCGCGATACTGCGCTGTCGTACGTTTGTGTTTTGCTCGCCGCGGTAAAAGCCGCCCAGCACAGCATAGTTGTGCTGATATTGCTTTGACTCAGGATTGTGTCGCCCCATCCGCCGTCTGGGTTCTGGTTTTGCACGAGCCAGTCAAAGCCATTTGCGATGAGAGATTGATGTTGGGTGGAATCGACGCTTGAAAGTGCAAAGACGGCGGTTGCGGTAGAGAGGGCGCTGCTTGAAAGTCGACCTCTCCAGCAGGCGGATTCGCCGCGCGAATTCACCAGACGGCTCTTGAGGTCGTTGAGCTTTTCGCCAAGGGGCTTTTGGTCAATATCCATTAGTCACCATTGAGATGGCCAAGTGCCAGGAGTCCATAATAGGTGTACTCGCAGTCGAGCGTCTCGTCAAGCCAGTTGCCGGCAAAGGCGCCCTCGGTGCTCCAGAGGCTGTCAATAAACTCCAGGGTCGGCTGTTTGATATCGTCGAGCGGCGTTTGCACAAGCGACAAAGCATGTATCGCCGTCGCCGTGGAGAGCAGGTCGGGGATGGGCGCGACGGGCGCGGCGAGGAATCCGCCGGTGGCACGACTGCGGGCCAGCAGCCACTGCAGCGAAGGCGTGGGGGGCTTGCAATCGAGATAATGCAGCGTCGTGACGGCGGCAGCGGTCGCGGGTGTGGAGCCGGTCTGTATGGTCGCGTCGTTTGCAAAGGAGCCATCCGGCCTTTGCAGTGAAAGGATGCACTCGATCAGGCCGGCTGGATCGGGTATATCGAGCTTGAGGTCCTGATAGGCCCCCAGCACGAGGAAACATGCGTATGCAGTGCCGCGTTTTGCACCCATGGAATTGCTGTAGCCGCCGTCGGCACAGCGATGAAATTCCAGGCGATGGGCGATTCTTTCGTCGAGTTCATGCTCGGCGTGTTCGGGTGGGTGCAGGTTCGCGCGGCATCGCGCCAGACAGGCAAGGTGGACCAGATCGAGCGATCGGCCGTCTGCGAATTGGTCGAGATAGCCCAGGACCTGGTCTCTGTCGATGCGGGCGCCTAATGCGATCAGCGATTCGATCCCGAAGACCGTGTAATACAGATCGCTTTTGTGCGTTCTGCCCCTGAATCCACCGTCGGGGTT
>SDBS01005855.1_pt1 | contig 11959 bp, 16 predicted proteins | sample 2277091 | NCBI WGS metagenome assembly SDBS01 (sample SAMN10404972, study PRJNA504765) | marine sediment metagenome | isolation source: marine sediment core GS10_PC15, 163 cmbsf | place: Arctic Ocean: Southern Knipovich Ridge | collected 2010 | reverse complement strand
CAAACATATCTTCCATATCTAAAAAGAAATCTCTACCAGGTAATAGAATATTCTTTGGAACCATCTTTATGAAATAGGATACGTTTAATATCAGAATTCGATTCATTATCGATTAGTGACTGAGTTTTGTGATGGTGACATCGTCTTGCATGAACTTCAGTTGTGCAAATACCACGATTTTTACTTCTCTTACCTCCACAAGGTAATTTCATGGTATTTTACACATCAGTAAGAATCGTAATTATATCAATTTTAAATGTATAAGTAAAATTTCAGTGTTTCACAAAATCCATTCTCTTACTTATGCAACTGTATAATGAGATAGATAAATATCACCTCTACTGGCTGTGGAAGATGAATGATGGAAGTTACAAGAGATTTGAGTATGTCGAATCGAGACAGTTCTACTGCGAATTTTTCCAGAGATTAAGCAAAGATCTTCCCGATCTGAAGACGCTTAAGAATATGATTAAGGAAGGTTGGAATATACAAATCTGTGGTTATGATGCTATCAACGATTTAACTTCTGAGAATGCAGAACAATATTATCTCGACTCATCACAGCCATTTGGACATGAGAGCGTGTTATTCTGTATTCTAGTTTTACCTGAAGAACTTTATCCCTGGAGAATTCATAAGTCAGAGAACTTTTAAAAGATTATCAGTAGAGTGTTAAACTCTGTAGTGCTTTGTGTAATGGCTGAAGTGAATGATGAGTACATTTTTCAACATAACGAACGTATTTATCATATGTGATAATTTCATCGTTTAGAGCTACATCTAATTTTTCTCTCATTGTTTTTTGCATTTCTCTTGTTTCCGCACTAAGATTAGTCCACACGATCATGAAATCAATCACCTCACAGAATGCCTTTTCTTTTTCTTCACCTTTAGATAACTGTTTGCATTTAACGATAAGCTTGTTTGCATATTCAATCTTTTCTTGTTGATTCATTGTATCGTGAGTTTCTTGTAAAGTAGTAGTTTGAGTTTAGATCAATTTTAAAGGAAAATGATGCTATAAATGATTTAACTGCTAAGAACACAGAGCAATATTATCATGATATGAAATATGTGATTCTAAGCTTCTTCTGATGAATATTTGCAAAATCGATCAAAATTGATTTAAAATCTCAATCGTAACGAGAACAGAAAGAACACTCGCAATTATGAACTTAGCTGGGCAGATGGCAATTGCAAATAATTTCATGGAACAGTTTGATAATTGCCAGAGAGGAAGCGCAGAGAGATCCACGGCGTTTTTGGCTTTGATGGATTATGTTATTTGTGACACCCAATTTACTAAGATCAGTCAGGTACTCAGATAACAGACTGAAAAGAAATTGGATGAAGCCTTGAACATTGGATTAATCTCACAGGAAAATTATGATTACTATTCAGCTGAGAATACATCTGAAATGTCAGATAGTGAAATGGTGAATTACTCCTTGGAAAAAGGGTTAATCACAAAGGAACATTACGATTACTATATAGCTGAGATTGAGCCTGAAGTGTCGGACTGCAAAATGGATGATGAATAGTGATTCATCGATAGTTCAGAACACTCCTTAAAACTGATATAAATGTTCATGATTAACAGTTTCAGAAATCACGATGTTTAGATGTAATTTCAGAGCACTTTACCATTCTAGATGTCCTCATAATTGTGAAAATGGAGAATTATTCTGCTCTATCCATATTGATTCATGTCAATATGTCTATTCTAATGATAATAGACAAATTACATGTATGGGTAGGATCATGTACGAAAAATATTGTTCCCAACATGATGATACATGTCGATATGTATCACCAAATGGCAATAAGTGCACAAATTATTCTGGATCTGAACAACATTGTAGTCAACACGATACGAAAGAACATTGTGGATATTGATAATTGCTCCGATTATATAACTTTTACCTGAGGATAAATGGTTACATAAGACTTTTAAAAGTCATTAAGATATTAACTTTACTTAGATACGTTTTCATACATCACTGTACAAAGGTAGTATAATTCCATTCACCATCACAGATTTCAAACCCTTTCTTGATTGCTTTCTGAACTCTGATTTCGATGTCTTTCTGTGGATCATCGGGTAAAGTAATGATTCTACTCGAATGAGCCTGCCTAGCATCTTCTGTAACACCGAACATTCCTTCATGAAAATAACATCTGACATAATCCAAGGTGAAGTCGTTAACCAATTCTTGAGGATTCTTCATTGTGGACAAGATAAGCTGAATCGGTTTACCTCGAGAATTTTCGAATGTAACTACTTTCACTATTTTCGATTCTGTCCAATAATATTCCGATTTCTTTGGAAAAAGACATCCAGTAGCAGCTCTGATGATCACACTTAATTCATCAAAGATGTTGGTATTTCCATTCAACACGAAAATATCAACGTCTCCGACAGATTGTTCAGGAACAAAATCATTCAAGGCATATACAACAGAACCTCCAGCGATGACTCCAAGAGTACTGATCTCTGTAAATGTATCCTTATCAAAGCCTGTCAAATCAATGAGTCTATCCATTTTGAACTTAAAATGTGTGTATGTTTCTGTACTTTGATGAGATGAAAATATAAATCATTTTTGAATATATCACATATGTATGATATACAATACTTAACCTGAACGCCTTGATATGTAGAAATGTTCCTTAATGTCATCCTAAGGAAATAGATTTAATCTTAACATAAAGATTATGATCATTGCATATTCTCCTGAGAAAAAGGATATCAAGAAATCCTTTGATGAACTCAAGAACAGGGCTATAAGTGCAAGGAAAAAAGGAAAAGCATATGACTATGGAGAACAATGGACCCGACTGTGGTACAATATCTTCAGCTATACTGCTATCGTATGTGCAGCTGTAACAGTTTTACTGTCTGCATTTGATACATCCCCAGCCATGTATTATATTAGAGTGATATTTGCAGCTTTTACTTTTCTCCTCGCAGGTGTGGTGAAGTTTGCGAACCTCTCGGATAAAATGAAAGATAATCATTACTTTTCAGGAGGGTTCACAAACCTTTCAAACGATATAGCGCATTTCTTGAATCAGAAGAAAAAATCACCATATGCATTTAAGATAATCAATGAAACTACTTATACTAAATATCAAACTCTAGGAGATGTTTCCACCCCTCTTCCAAATAGATTTAGAGCTAAGGCAAATTCCGATGTGGACAAAGATATGGATGATTGGAAAAGAGATCGTCTGGCTGATTCGCTATCTGAAACTATCTCTGAGGAGAATAGTTTGTGTGATACTGAGGTGTAAATGATGATAATATTTAAAATTGACATATGTCTATATTCATCCTATTTCAGAGATGACTGATGTTGAACTTCAGATAAATCCAAAATATAATAAAAAATAGCACCTCTCCCAATTTATCATTTCATCTATCATATCAAAGTTTGCATCGTTCTAGCATGTTCATCTGCAATGCTTATAACAGCTACTATTATCTATATTGGATCTCGAGGAAATTTAGATAAATGTAATATGAATTTTAGGATATGGATGTTATCATTCATTATTGTAGGATCCATAGCTGTAATGGGTACAATGATCGAAATATATCATAATGGTAATGATGACAAACATTGTTATATTATGTGTTTCTATAACCTAGATTGGTATTTTATGGTGTTTAACCCTTGTATTACTTTTTGGTTCCAATCATGTGGATGATTGTAGAATCCCATTCTTCGTGAGAAATACAAGTAGTTTGTGTCCCGAATGGACGACGGGGAGATTTACAACAGGGAGTTCCACGGTGTTTTCGGGATCTCGCCAACAGAACCCATTCCACCCTTCCCTACCCCACCTCGCCCATCTCGCCCAACTGACGTCGGAAACCCGCGGTGGGACGGGGTCGGAAAATCGCATCCGAATGGCGGGAAAGTGAAGGGGAAGCCAGAGCCCTGATTCTCCTCTGTCCATCCGGATCCAGTGAAGCCACTCGGAAATCATTTGGGTAGTGAAGTATCCCAGTGCGCTAACGTAGTTGACAGCGAAAAGAATAGTCTCAGGGGGATATGGAAGACTTGCCAAAGTTATAGCATTGATACGATACGTTATTCCAGCGGCAGTTTCTTTGTCCTTCGTATCCTCATCAGATTCGGTCCAATTAAAACACGCAACATCGGTGTACCTTTTCCAAAATTCACGAAATGACATTGGGGAATCTGTTTTCCAAAGCTCAACAACCCTGGTGAGACTTTCATCGTTTATAGGGCGTTCGATCCTAATCGGACCATGATAGGGGTGATGACGCAACCACACTGGATGCTTCCAAATATTTTTATTGTTTGGATCATGTCCGACGACAACCTGAGAATAATAGTCAACCTCTACTAGAGATGTCCACATTTTGTTGTTGTGGAGGGTGTAAATATTTAAATCAATTTAAATCTTGGATGTGTCTAGAAGAGAGTGTTTTAAAGAGTCTTGGTGGAGTGTCTGTGTTTGTAGAATGTGTATAAAGGTACTGCGATTAGAGTGATCAGACCCACGATCAATATTATTATCGCAAAGATGAACTCTCCTTGAGCCACTTGATCATCACTGGTAAAGTCACATCTATTATGAAGATTGATGAGAATAGCAGCTGATACTATGAAAAGTATAGCTACAAACACTATTATTATCTTCATTGTTAGTGAGATCTCCATAGTTTTAAATCATTGGATTATTTTACTCGCATTACACATTCGTTTAATCTGATTATCAGATCATCTATGTCACTCATACGATGCGATTTTACAGGAGTTGTTCGGACCTTATGTGATTTTACGAAGGGTGAGTTATTACAGACTGCTAAACAGTGGAGTAACCTTTCACCATCTCGTAGACAGTGTAGAGTAGAAGAAGTATACCAGCTACTATTATTCCAATAGCAAATCCTTTCTCCCCCTTCGCGGTAGAATCCTTATTGATGGATTCACATTTGTTAAATAGATTGACACTGATGGATCCCATCACTATTAGTAGGATGGCAAAGAATATGAGTATCAGTGTTAACCAGCCAAACATATGTTAAATGAGCACTATTAATAGAACTACAAACATAGCTAAACAAACGCTGACCACTTAGACATGTTTAAGATGAAAGTTATTTAATATCATCATTTCCCAGATTAATATCTATTATTTAACAATACTTATCTTGATATATCTAATTAGTATACTACAAGTATCGTTGTATTGTCTTGCAAAGTATATCTAACTATTTTTCACCAGTTATCTCTGAACGATACACTCTTTTATTCATAGTTTAGTGATATTTAACTACCATTTAGGAACACCTTTAACTACAGAGTCTGGTATATTAGTTATTGATGATTTTTAACTAGGAGTATCTGAAACTTGTTTCCACATATCAGATCCCCAAGATACAATAGTTCCATTGTGCCTGATTGCTGATGAACAATATCGTCCCATAAATACATTTACGAATCCTGAACCTTTAGGAGTATCTGAAACTTGTTTATATTTATCATCTCCCCAAGATACAATAGTTCCATCGTCTTTAATCGCTGATGAGCAATATCCTCCTGAAGATACACTTATAAATCCTGAACTCTTTGGAGTATCTGAAACTTGTTTCCATATATCAGATCCCCAAGACACAATAGTTCCATCATTTGTGAGCGCTGATGAACAATATGCTCCTGAAGATACATTTACGAATCCTGAACCTTTAGGAGTACTTGAATGTTTATTTCTATCAGATTCCCAAGACACAATAGTTCCATCCCTTTTAATTGCTGATGAAAGAGTAGATCTCACAGATATACTTACGAATCCTGAACTCTTAGGAGTACATAAAACTTGTTTATAAGTATCAGATCCCCAAGATACAATAGTTCCATCGTGCCTGATTGATAATGAACACCAAGCTCCTACAGATACACTTGTAAATCCTGAACCTTTAGGAGTACTTGAAACTTGTTTATTTCTATCATATCCCCAAGATACAATAGTTCCATCGTGCCTGATTGCTGATGAACAATATCCTCCTGAAGATACACTTATAAATCCTGAACCTTTTGGAGTATCTGAAACTTGTCTCCATATATCAGATCCCCAAGATACAATAGTTCCATCATTTGTGAGCGCGGATGAAAAACTAAATCCTACAGATACACTTGTAAACTTTGAATATGTAAATTCATGCATTAACTTCAAGAGTTCTCTTGGATAATTTTCAACTACTGAATCCAATATATCAGTAAATTCTTTGGTATCCATGTTCTTTTCTTCACCATTCGTGGATTTTAAGAATATCAATTTTGAATAAAATATTCTTTTGTTTATAGTTTATGGAGCATGTTTTAGTGATATTTAGCTACCATCTCTAGAATTTTAATTACAGAGTCTGGTATATTAGTTATTGATGATTTTTAACTAGGAGTATTTGAAGCTTGTTTCCATTTATCAGATCCCCAAGATACAATAGTTCCATCATTTCTGATCGCCGATGAACAATAAAATCCTACAGATACACTTGTAAATCCTGAACCTTCCGGAGTATCTGAAACTTGTTTCCATTCATCAGATCCCCAAGATACAATAGTTCCATTATATCTGATTGCTGATGAACAATGAAATCCTACAGATACGCTTGTAAATTCTGAACCTTCCGGAGTATCTGAAACTTGTTTCCATTCATCAGATCCCCAAGATACAATAGTCCCATCATTTCTGATAGCAGATGAACAAGAATCTCCTGAAGATACGCTTATAAATCCTGAACTCTTAGAAATATCTGAAACTTGTTTCCATAAATCACATCCCCAAGATACAATAGTTTCATCGTCTTTAATAGCTGATGAACAATATCGTCCTGAAGATACACTTGTGAATCCTGAACCTTTAGGAGTACTTGAAACTTGTTTACATCCATCATCTCCCCAAGATATAATAGTTCCATCGTCTTTAATCGCTGACGAACAATATCGTCCCGCAAATACATTTACGAATCCTGAACTCTTTGGAGTATCTGAAACTTGTTTCCATTTATCAGATCCCCAAGATACAATAGTTCCATCATGTCTGATTGCTGATGAACAATATCCTCCTGAAGATACGCTTGTAAATCCTGAACTCTTTGGAGTATCTGAAACTTGTTTCCATATATCAGATCCCCAAGACACAATAGTTCCGTCATATCTGATCGCTGATGAACAATGAAATCCAACAGATACACTTGTAAACTTTGAATATGTAAATTCATGCATTAACTTCGAGAGCTCTCTTGGATAATTTTCAACTACTGAATCCAATATATCAGTAAATTCTTTGGTATCCATGTTCTTATCCTAACCGTTTGTGGATTTTAAGAATATCAATTTGATTATCAACATCAGTTTTTAGATGCTATTGTTTCAATTGGATCTCTCCAAATAGTGGACAAATTTCATACATTCGTAATATTTCTCGATGAGATTTTCACTTGTATAACTTTATGCATTCACATTGAATGATAGTAGATAATACTATTAAAACTGATGAATATAAATATATCTCGTAGGAATGCAAAATGAACAGTACAAGTTCGGATGTGCTTCAAACAATACTCTCATATTTCGACATCAAAGAGATATCAAGGAAATGTCCTATTAATCATCTCTTTGATAGAGTTTGCAGACCGGAATCTTTTTGGAAGAGGAAGCTCTCTAAAGAATACAGTATAGTCGAGAAAGAAGATGATGAAACTTGGAGAAGTAAGGCGAAGGAGGTGTACACCGAAAGTATCCTTTTCTGGAATGATGTTGACGAAAACATTCATTACTGCATGTGGAATTATCCTGGTATTGAAGATCTCAATATTAGGTATGAAAAGAGTATCATTGATCATGCTTTCAAAGAGAAAAAAGAGTTTTTTGTGACAGAACTCATGTTTAACGCATTCTTCAACGCGAATTATACCATGTCCAGTTCCGCCGCGAACGATAGCTTTTGCAAGGCTTTTATCAATTTGTTCAAGAGAATAGCTTTCCTATCTCCCCGGAAGAAGATAAGCATTAAGTGGATATTGAATATTGTTGACAGAAATGAAAAGTCGTATCCTGTGTGTAGAATATTTATCTTGGTTGACATTTATCTAAAGCATGATGATATATTTATAGATGATGTAGGTTCGATTGATTGGAAAAGAGCATTAATGAAACATAATAACTTGTTACATACGAATGCTTAAATAATTTTAAAACTGATGAATATAAATATATCGTGCAGAGATACAAAATGAACACTACAAGTTCGGATGTGCTTCATGTGATATTCTCCTGTCTCGATGTTAAAGAGATATCAAGGAAATGTCATATTAATCATCTCTTTGACAGAATTTGTAGATCGGAAGCTTTTTGGAGAAGGAAGCTCTCTAAAGAATACAATATAGTAGAGAAGAGAGATGATGATACTTGGAGGAACAAAGCAAAAGAGGTGTATCTCGAGAGTATCTTATTCTGGAATAATGTTGATAAACACATTCATTGTTATATGTGGAATTATTCCAGCATTAGCAATCCCGCTATTAAGTTCGAAAAGAGATTCATTGATCATGCTCTCAGAGAGAGAAAAGAATTCTTTGCGACAGGACTCATTTTTAGAGAGTTCTTCAAAGCACATTACAGCATGAGTATCAGAAATGTACACTTTTGTAAGACTTTCATCAGTCTATTCAAGAAGACAGCCTCTTTATCTCCACAAAAGAAAATAAGTATCAAGTGGATACTATATTTGACTGATGGAAAGTTGTGTTATTCTTTAATTCTTATCAGAATACGTATCTTGGTTGACATCTATCTAAAGTATGGCGATCTGTTTATAGATGATGTAGATTCAATCAATTGGAAAACAGAATTAGTGAAACAGAATAACTTGTATGCAACAAGTGTTTGAATAGTTTTAAAACTGATGAATATAAATATATAACGCAAGAATGCAAAATGGACAGTACGAATTCGGATGTGCTTCAAACGATACTCTCATATTTCGACATTAGAGAGATATCAAGGAAATGTCCTATTAATCATCTCTTTGATAGAGTTTGCAGACCGGAATCTTTTTGGAAGAGGAAGCTCTCTAGAGAGTATAGTGTAGTAGAAAAGAAAGATAATGATACTTGGAGAATCAAAGCAAAAGAGGTGTATCTCGAGAGTATCTTATTCTGGAATAATGTTGATGAACACATTCATTGTTATATGTGGAATTATTCCAGCATTGACAATCCCACTATTAAATTCGAAAAGAAATTCATTGATCATGCTCTCAGAGAGAGAAAAGAATTCTTTGCGACAGGACTCATTTTTAGAGAGTTCTTCAAAGCACGTTACAACATAAGTATCAGGAATACACACTTTTGTAAGACTTTCATCAGTCTATTCAAGAAGACAGCCTCTTTATCTCCACAAAAGAAAATAAGTATTAAGTGGATACTGTATTCGATTGATGGGGAGTTGTGTCAACCGAAAATTCTTAGCAGAATACGTTTTTTTAGTCGACATCTATCTAAAGTATGGCGATCTGTTTATAGATGATGTAGATTCAATCGATTGGAAAAGAGAATTAATGATACATAATGACTATCGATTATGGTTAGGTATAAGTGATTTTTTATCTCTATATCCAAATATCTTAATTAGATAGTTTTAAAAGTGATTTCAGTTACACGTCTATTAATTATTGATGTGATTTGTTTCCATAGTCGGAGGTAACATTTTTCGCAATGCTATTACTTTAACTATACTCAAGATCAACAAAAATTTGGATCAATTTGTCTCCAGGTATACATATGTTAAATGAGCACTATTAATAGAACTACAAACATAGCTAAAGCAAACGCTGACCACTTAGACATGTTTAAGATGAAAGTTATTTAATATTCATACTATTTATCTTCCTTAGAGAGTAGCTTTAAAAATATCAATTTTGATTGTCAGATGCTATTATTTCGATTAGATACCTTCAGCTAGTGTGTAGATTTCATACATTCGTAATATTTCTCGATGAGATTTTCACTTGTATAGCCTTCTTTATAAGAACATGCTTCAATCTGATCCTTGAAAACAGGATACTTCTTTATATGTGTTTCCATCATGGCAGTTCCTAAAGCGAATAAATGTTTTCTGTACAGAGTTACTGAATGATAGCGAGGAAAGTATCTAAGATATGCCCACCTTGCTATATCTTCTCTACATTCGGGATCAGTGCATCCATGTAGTTCCGAATCACGTTTTTCATAATACATATCTAGCTTTATATTATAATCTTCATACTCGCCATCATGTGGTTTCTTTGGAAGCTTTATATTTCTAGTATCCTTGAGCAAATTTTCAAGTGAGGAAGAGGAATTATCCATTTTATCTTCTAATGTTAGAATATAAGTAAATCAGTTTTAAAACTCGGTTGAATATTGTTGATATTGAAGTTCTTCACTAACTGATCTTATTCTCATAGGACAAATGGTATCTTCCCTTTTCTGAGATATATTTGTTGATCAATAATCATATAGCAGACAAAAAGAACATACCTTCATCACATAATAAATAGGATCGACTAAAGAAAGTGAATATAGTTCTGGATATTTATCATAATTATGTGAAATCATATCTCCTCCATATAATGATGGACATGAGCTTGAAAGGATTTTGACGGTTTCGGAAATTGCCAATATCTCTTTTGATCTTATGTGGTGTATGACATCCATTTCTGTTTGAGTTAAGCTCCGTCCTAATGCACGAAATGCAATATCATTGACACTCTTTTTTGAATCTGTATACATAAATTCATACAAATACTTTGGATTATTTGTAAATTTAATCAATTCATAAGTTTTCTTACATTTCAAGAAATCAACTCCTTTTTCCAAAGATTCATCCAGTATTTCCCTGTAAGTCTGTCCATTAATCCATCTATTGTTCATATTGATCATTCGATATCTAGTCATCCATTTAGCTGTTTTCTTCCATGTCAGATCATCTTGCTGATCTATGTGTTCTCCATATTTCTTTTCTACCCCGTAATCACTGAATACTTTGTTCTTCCAGAATGATTCTTCCTTACAAGCTGCATTGAATTTCTTGTTTGTTGTACAGAGAAGCAATATTTCTTTGACAGTAAGATTTGCAAGAATATCCTTCAATTGAACTATCGGTAATTCATTCAAATCTTGATAGTTAAATCTTAATTTTGTCAGTATTTCTTCCACGGATATGTTTGTAATTGAAGACATTTTCTGTTCGCTGTCTAAATGATAAAATATATCAATTTTAAAGGATTATTCTTAATGCTAGATAAAACTTTTACTCCTATGTTTAAAGACACTTCCTTATTCAAAGATGATAAAAATCTCGGGTGATAGAGAAGCAATTATTTCATCATATGCTAGAAAGAACAGAAAAGCTCTAGAACTATTCAAGAGAGACTCTTCATGTATACCATTTGAACGATCAGAACTATGTTCTTCTGTCTTCTTTGATCGTCTATTCGATAATCATACTCTTAGACATTCGAATGATAGGGTCATTGATGGGGCTAAAGTATACTTCATATGCAAAGGTTGCCAGATGACCAAGAGTCTCATCCCGTATGGAGAATTCGAAGAGTTTGGTGATCCTGTTGAATATACGAGAATCATCGTGTGGAAGAGTAAAGTAGTAGAACAGGTTACCAATAAGTGTGATACAAAGAATGGTATATTAGTGATAATGAAACCATCAACGACTGAAGTTGTGTCTTCGCCCGAGTGGAAGTAGAAGCCACTCTGATCGCCCTCGCAGTCAATGATGCAGTTCTCGGCGCCGTTTTCGGAGGCGACAGTGATTGACTTCCCGTCGAAATGCAGGTTCTTATTACCCGTGCCGGTGTATCTGCCGTCCCTGACCAGAACATCGTCGACGCCATCGACTGCGGCGTCGATGCCTTCCTGGAT
>SDBS01005853.1_pt1 | contig 11962 bp, 10 predicted proteins | sample 2277091 | NCBI WGS metagenome assembly SDBS01 (sample SAMN10404972, study PRJNA504765) | marine sediment metagenome | isolation source: marine sediment core GS10_PC15, 163 cmbsf | place: Arctic Ocean: Southern Knipovich Ridge | collected 2010 | reverse complement strand
TTGAAATGGTGGTCGTATAGCAATAAAAGATCTACTATTTACTTCGGTGTCACAACTGTCAGCACAGGTACGGGAGGGGGTTGTCATTGCTGGTAAAAGACTTGCTCCTATGATGAATAATGGCAATAGGTATCGTTTCATTATTCTGTCCTTTTTATAATTAGAAAAGTAATTTCCATTCCTAATCATAATTTCTATCATAAGCATTGCTAAAGAGTCAACATTTGTTAATCAATATAAATTTTATTTAAAAAGTATTAACAATTGATAAGTGAATACGCTAAATTTTCTTTTTAGCAAGCATGCTTTTTTATGATACAATGAAAACTATTAAAAATTTCATGCTTATTTTTTATCGAAAATATTAAATTAAAGGTTACTGATGGTTCCACGAGTTAAAGGAACGCAAGATTTTTTAGATCTGAGTTTGTATAATTTTGTTATTGATCGTATGAAGAAACAATTACAATTCTATCACTTTGTTGAAATTGCCACCCCTATTTTAGAATCAGTTGATCTATTTAGTCGTTCACTTGGTTTGTATACGGATGTAGTAACTAAAGAAATGTTTGTTATTGCATCAGCTGATGATGAAGAACGTATTTGTTTACGGCCAGAAGCGACTGCTTCGACCGTGCGTGCATTTATAGAGCATCAAGTGAAACCGCCATGGAAAGTGTTTTCATATGGGCCAATGTTTCGTTATGAGCGACCACAAAAAGGGCGGTTTCGGCAGTTTCATCAAATCAATATTGAAATTATTGGTGCTGCAGCGCTTGAACAGGATGTACAACTCATTAAAATGCTTGATCGTTTTTTTCATGAGCAACTCCTGTTAAATAATTATGCGCTCTTGCTCAATTTTTTAGGCTGTTTTGATGATCGCAAAACCTATCAATTATTATTGAAAGATTTTTTGCAAGGTCCCAGGGCGGGAGATATATGCTCAATGTGTCTTGAACGTAAAGAACGCAATATTATGCGGATTTTTGATTGCAAAAATCCCCTCTGCCAAAAAATATATCAAAATGCTCCCTATATAGCTGATTGTTTGTGTAAAAAATGTGCAAAAGAATGGCGACAGCTGCAGGATCAATTGTCATTGCTTTCAATTTCATATGCCTACCAACCAACCTTAGTTCGTGGCTTGGATTATTATAATAAAACAGTTTTTGAATTTGTGAGTAAAAACCTTGGCGCACAAAATGCATTTTGTGGCGGGGGGCGCTATGATCAACTCGTGGGTCAACTTGGCGCAAAAGAAGATCAACCATCACTTGGTGCGGCAATTGGTATTGAACGATTGTTATTATTACTCGAGCCATTCAAAGATCAGCTTCCGCTTGAAAAATTACCAGCATTGCATGTCATTATGCCGTTGACTCCTGCGCAATATTCATTGGCATTATTACTTGCTGATGAATTACAAGCTCAAAATCTTTGTGTTGATATACTGTTAGCAGGTGATTCATTAAAAAGTATGATGCGCAAAGCAAATAAAATGGGCGCTGCTTATGCGTTAATTTTGGGTGAGGAAGAACAACAGACAAAAACTGTTACCATTAAAAATATGATAACAGGACAAGAAGAACGTATTTTGCAAATTAAAGCAGCTGCTTTTGTCCGAAAGTGACTATTTTTTCTCTTGGGCAATGCCAATGACGCCGCAGCCGATGCGAGAACCCGCATTGCCACTTGGTTGCGAAACAAGATCATCTTCATCAGCGTGTACAATAATACTTCGACCAATAATGGTTTGCGGTCCATTTAACCTGATGATATTGTCGACAATATCTAATGTTGCATTCCCGTGCTCGTCAGCGATAATATTGCCCATATCACCGACATGCCGTTTTTTGCTATTTAATCCGCCATGTGGTTGATTGGTTGGGTTAAAGTGTTCTTTAGTGCACATCGCATCAGCGCAACTACAATCACCAAGTTCATGAATATGAAAACCATGTTTACCGGGGGCAAGACCCTGCAATTGTGCACGAATATGGGTACCATTTGGCTGTTTTTGGAACGTGACGGTGCCAGTGATGGTATTGCCTTTAGTCGGATGAATAACTGCAATGGCACGAGTAATAAGGGGAAAAGAATGTTGGCTAATCCCATACATGAGATAGATACCAGCGATAGCACCGATAAAAAAGAAAAAAATATTTTTTCTCATAGTCACCTTTTTTTGTTGTTTTGGCTGTAATTTTTACTTATTTATGCTATACTGTTAGCTATGGAGTAGGTATTTTTTGTTCGTATTCTCCTTGCCAAAAACTATGCAAAATAGATGGGGTAAGGGTAGGTTATTAAAAAACCAGATTATGGAGAAACCTTGGACGAACAAACTGGGATTTAATGAGGTAATATCAGTGAATTTTGATCCAAAAAAAACTATTTTTATTATTGATGGCTCTTCCGTTTTATATCGCGCTTACTATAGTTTACGTTCCTTACATACGCCAGATGGTACTCCAATACAGGCGGTCTATAGTTTTTGTCGTATGATTAAAAAATTAATAAACATGTTCGAGCCAGAGTATATCCTACTTGTCTGGGACAGTAAAGGTAAAACAACACGTCATGAGGTATACGAAGAATACAAAGCAACGCGCCAGCCGCCGCCGAGTGATTTATTTGATCAAAAAGAATATATTGTTGAATTTGCAAAGCTGATTGGGCTTAAACAATTGCAACAGCAAGGAATCGAAGCTGATGATATTATGTTTTCCATTGCACAGGAACGTACCAAAGAAGGGGATACAGTCGTATTTATCACTTCAGATAAAGATATGGGCCAAGCATTAAGTGATCAAGTTTATCTCTATGATACGTTCAAAGATGTTATCTATGATAAAGAAAAATTTGAAGAGAAAAGAGGTTATCCGATTAAAAAAATGCCCTTTTTTTATGCGTTACTCGGTGATGTTTCAGATAACATTCCGGGAGTGAAAGGTATTGGCAAAAAGACGGCACTTGCATTAGTTAATCAATTTGATTCGCTTGAAAATCTCTATGCACGATTAAATGAAATTCCGCAGGCCCGTATAAAGAATGCACTTACTGTAAACAAAGATAACGCATTTTTAAGTCGCGATCTTTTTCTGTTGCAATATCATCCGACCGGTATGAGCAAAAAAGATCTATCCTTTCATGCTCAAGATTGGAAAAAGGCACGACCATTATTCGAGAAGTTAAATTTTAAATCATTATTAAAAGAATTTGGTAATACCAAAGAAGAAAAAGCTGAAGAGATTGCGCAAAAAATTAATTATTGGAAAGATGTTGATTTCAACACTGTTAATACGCCTGAAGATCTTGATGCATTAGCTACTTATTTAAAAGAGAAAAAAGCTTTTGCATTCGATACTGAAACAACTGGCCTGAATCCGTTGACGGCCGATTTAGTTGGTCTTTCTTTTTGTGCAGAACCGGGCAAAGCATTCTATGTCCCCTATAATCATAAAACTGCTGATAAACAACTTCCCAAAGAAAAAATTATTAGTCTATTAAAACCAATTTTGCAAAATCCGCATTATCAAAAATATGCGCACAATGCCAAGTATGATCAACTGGTACTTCAAAATCATGGCATTGCATTGCAAGGACTTGCGCAAGATACCTTAGTTGCGGCAAAATTAGTACTCAAAGATTGGCAACGGTTAGGATTAAAGCAGCTGTCTGAATATTATTTTAACAAGCCAATGCTTTCATATGATGAGGTGGTAAAGCATCATAACTATAAAGATTTTTCTCATGTTCCGCTTGATCTGGCTACTTTATATTCGTGTGCTGACTCGCATCAAACATTATGTTTGGCGACATTGTTAGCTACCACTTTAAAAAAAGAGAACCTGCATACGTTATACCAAGATATTGAACATCCACTTATACAGGTGCTGTGCGCCATGGAACAAGAGGGTATTTATTTGGATGTTACGGTACTAGAAAAATTAGATAAAGTGGTAACAAAAGAATTGGCAACGATTGAAGAAAAAATTATCACGCTCATCGGTCAAGAAGGGGAAAAAATTAATTTAAACTCACCACGACAAGTTGAAGAGTTATTGTTTTATACATTAAAATTACCGCCTCAAAAAAAGAGTGGAACAGGACGCTACTCGACTGATCATGAAGTTTTGACCGTTTTAGCTCGGATACATCCAGTAGCTGGGCTTATTTTAAAACATCGTGAGCTTTCTAAATTAAAAAATACCTATATTGATGCATTGCCAACCTACATTAATCCAAAAACTAACTGTGTGCATACAACGTTTAGTCAAACAGTGGTAGCGACCGGTCGGCTTTCAAGTTTTAATCCAAATTTACAAAATATTCCTGCAGGCAGTACAGGGCAGGGGATAGAAATTCGTGCTGCCTTTAAACCAAAACCGGGGAATGTTTTTATTGCTGCCGATTATTCGCAGATTGAATTGCGTGTGTTGGCCTATCTGTCGCAAGATCAACAGTTATTACAAGCATTCTTGGCCGGCCATGATATTCATACCGAGACAGCGGCGCGATTATTTGATGTACCACTTGATCAGGTAACAAAAGAACAGAGACAATTAGGGAAACGTATTAATTTTAGTATTTTATATGGATTGACTCCGTATGGTCTTTCGAAAGATTTAAATATTCCATTTAGCGAAGCAAAACAATATATTGAAAAATATTTCAATCAGTACCCAAAGGTTTCGGCATGGATGGAGCAGGTAATTATTTCAGCGCAAGATAAAGGGTATGTCCAGACACATTGGGGCCGGCGGCGTTATGTTCCCAATATTCATGAAAAAAATCGTACGTTATACGAAGAAGCCCGACGAGTGGCAATTAATACGATTGCGCAAGGAACGGCAGCTGATATTATGAAAAAAGGGATGATTAATCTTGCTGCTGCCTTTAAAAAAAATAGGCTAGACGCACAAATATTATTACAAATTCATGACGAATTATTAATTTCAGTTGCCCAAAAAGATCAGGATAAAGCAGCAGCAGTGATCAAACAAGTGCTGGAGTCAGTCGTTGACTGGAATGTGCCGTTAGTAGTTTCAACCAATAGCGGTCCTGACTGGAAATCGGTGACGAAATAATTGATTGACAGATGATTTTCAGAAAATTTTAACAGAAAATTTATGATTTTTATCATGCATATACAAAAATTTATAGTCATTGACTTTTTTTTTTGATGTCCCATACTAGTAATTAAGCATTGAAATTGGCTGTCGATGCTATTTTCCGCAATACTGCGAGCAGCTTATACATAATGAAAAAAACATTTCTTTAAGATATATGTTGATCTTAATAAAATTTAAATTAGTTCATAAGGAATTTTAGTGGCAACGAGTAAATCTGGTGGTTCTACCCAAAATAATCGTGATAGTCAAAGTAAACGATTAGGGGTCAAGCTTTTTGGTGGACAGCGAGTATACGGTGGTGAAATCATTGTACGACAGCGTGGCACGTCATTTCATCCCGGTAGATTAGTAGGTCGCGGTAACGATGATACCTTATTTGCAACAGCACCCGGCATTATTAAATTTCATTATGGACCAAAAGGGCGTAAATATATTTCGGTTATAGCAGAAAATAGTTAAAGATTTTGCCCACAAGGACCAACTTTGTTAAAAAACCAAAACAATAAAGCTCATGAATCTTAAAAAAAATAATCCAGGATAGCGGAGAGTTTTTATGATCAACTTTCTACGATTTCGAACATTAACTACTGTTATATCATTATTAATTGTTCTTAGTTTTGTCGGCATGGCCGTTTATAAATACCAGACTCGGGGTCAAGTTTTTATTTATAGTATTGATTTTACGGGGGGAACACAGGTATTGCTAAAATTTGACAAGCCAGTTAGTGGTATACAGGTGAAAAGCATACTGGAAACTCATGGTTGGAAAGGGGCAGTTATTCGTGAATTTTCAGATCAGGAGATATTGATTCGCGTAAAAGAATTTGCTGGTGATGCCCAAGGATTGGGCGAACGTATGCGCGCAGTCATTAAAGAGAATCTTGCTGGTTATGAAGTACAAATATTGCAAAGTGAAAGTGTTGGCCCAGGAGTTGGGGCTGCGTTGCGATGGAAGTCAGTTCGTGCCGTTGTATTTGCGTTATTTGCTATGTTGATTTATATCGCATTACGATTTTGGTCTTTTGCATTTGCTTTTGGTGCCGTGGCAGCACTATTTCACGATGCATTAGTGATGCTTGCACTATTTTTATTTTTGGATCGTGAGATATCAGCTAATGTGATTGGTGCTATTTTGGCAGTACTTGGATATTCAATTAATGACACCATTGTTATTTTTTCCCAGATTAGGGATGATCTTAAAAAAATGAAAGACCGTTCATTAACAACTATAGTAAACATTAGTCTAAACCAAACATTAAAACGCACATTGCTTACCAGTATATCAACGGGTATTCCTGTTACGGTAATGCTATTGTTTGGGGGAGAGGCGTTACGGAATTTTTCCTTAGCTTTGTTAACAGGAATTATTTTTGGGACATATTCCTCAATTTATATTGCAAGCCCAGTAATGATGATGCTTTACCACCGTAGAGAACAAAAAAACGATATGAAATAGAGAGTATTGTGCATTATTTTTTTAATGTACAATACAATGATTAAATTTTTCGTAGATGATACTGTAGTATTTATAGTATTTTTTAATTTACACTAATAAATAAAACTAGGTATATAAGTTATTATCTATTCAATTTATTTAATCAAAAAAAAATTAGATTATATTAATACGTTAAACGAGTGATGATGATCTGACATTATTCTCTTAAAGGAGTTATGGATGAAGGAGCGTGACATCAAGGTTCACGATACACATATATCTGAAAAAGCAGATCAAAAAAAGATGGATACTATGAAAACCAAAAAAAATATTGCGACAAAGGATGATAAAAAAATGGAGCAAACGAATAAAATTTCTGAGGTAACAGTGCCTATCTCTACTAAAGAAACCAAAAAACAAGAAGTGAAATACAAAGAGCAACAACCACCAACAAAAAAGACAGAGCAACGGCAATTTTCCCCTAAAAAACAAGAACCAAAGCAAGTTAAAACGCCAGGAAGGACAAAAGATACTCGTTCTGTGCATGTGCCGCGAAAAGAACAAACGCAACGATACCAAAACCAGCAACGTCGGCAAGATGTACGGACTGATAGGCGGGTTCAGCCTGAATTTAAATCGAAGCCACTCCAAGAATTTTCGTTGAGCGAACTTAATGGTTATGCACGACGTCTTGGTATTGTTGGGGCCGGATTAATAAATAGGGAGGCATTAATTAAAAAAATTCAATACGTTGAAGAGCATCCTGAACTTGAAATGGAAGTTGAAGGAGTCTTGGAAAAATTACCTGATGGCTTTGGGTTTTTACGTTCAGTACATTATGACTATATTTCTGGGCCTGATGATGTCTATGTTTCACCGTCACAAATTAGAAGATTTGGTTTACGCACTGGTGATACCGTGAGTGGTATTATACGCAAGCCAAAAGAAGGGGAAAAATATTTTGCTTTATTAAAGGTAAAGAAAATTAATTATAAAGACGCGACAGTGATAAGTGATCGTGTTCCTTTTGACCAATTAACGCCAATGCATCCAAGTAAAAAATTTAATTTAGAGTTTAATCCGACAGCTCTTTCGACTCGATTGATGGATTTATTTACTCCGGTTGGTAAAGGACAGCGTGGGTTGATTGTTGCTCCGCCGAAGGTAGGTAAAACGTTATTGCTCAAAGAAATTGCCCAATCAATTATTGCTAATCATCCAGAAGTCTATCTTATTGTTTTACTTATTGATGAGCGTCCAGAAGAAGTTGCTGATTTGCGTCGTACGGTAAAAGGAACATCGGCTGAAGTGATCAGTTCTACTTTTGATGAATCAGCAAGCCGTCATGTACAAGTCGCAGAAGTTGTTTTAGAAAAGGCAAAACGATTAGTTGAATCGGGTAAGGATGTTGTTATTCTGCTTGATTCTATCACCCGTCTTGCCCGTGCATACAATACGATAGCACCTGCATCAGGTAAAGTATTGACGGGTGGTATTGACGCAAATGCTTTACAGCGCCCAAAACGATTTTTTGGTGCAGCCCGGGCTGCAGAAGAAGGTGGGTCGTTGACTATTTTAGCGACTGCGATGGTTGATACTGGCTCTCGTATGGATGAGGTGATTTACGAGGAGTTTAAAGGAACCGGGAATATGGAAATGCATATGACGCGAAAATTGTCTAATCGCCGAATTTTCCCTGCCTTTGATTTACTTATTTCTGGTACCCGTCGTGATGATTTACTCCATTCAACAGAAGATTTAAATAAAGTTTGGGTGTTACAAAAATTTTTATCTACCATGAATGTTATTGAGGGAATGGAATTTCTTATTGATAAGATGAAGAAATTTAAAACAAACCGTGAGTTTATTGACTCCATTAATAAACGGGGTAGTGGTACCAGTTCTCAAAAATAATAGAATATTGAGCAAGATAAAATTGAAATTTCTGCTCATTAGTTACAAGATATCAAGATCCCAATTAGAAAATTTACCCTGTTCTGCCTTATAATTACCAACAAAAGCAATCATAGCAGCATTGTCAGTGCAATACTGGCGAGAGGGGGTAAAAAAGAGGAGCTGATGATTTTTTGCAAATGCCTGCAGACGATTTGCAATATATTTATTGCAAGCAACACCGCCAACAAAAGTGATTGCTTTTATATGTGGATACTGGTTAAGTGCTCGGGCAAGTTTTTGTTCAAAAATGTCAGCAATGCATACTAAAAGTGAGCTTGCTACTTGCTGTTTTAATAATTTGTCTTTTTCTTTTAAAAACTTCTTTGTCTTCATATCGTACGCGTTTTTATTTACTAAATCGTAAAGTACCGCTGTTTTAAGGCCAGAAAAACTAAAATCAAGCGTTTTTGGTTTGTGGCGTGGATAGTGAAAAAAATCTTGAAAATTAACATCTGCTGCTAATTGTTCAATTACTGGTCCACCGGGGTAGGGGAGATTCATCAATTTAGCAATTTTATCAAATGCTTCACCAGCAGCGTCATCCTGTGTTTTTCCTAAAATTTCATAATTACCAAATCCCTTTATCAGATAGAGTGACGTATGGCCCCCAGAAGCGGTGAGACAAAGATGATCAAATGGTACCTTATGTTCCAAAAAAGAAGAAAATACATGACCTTCTAAATGATTAATACCGATTAATTTTTTACCGGCTGCCCAAGCAACTGCTTTGGCAAAGCAGACTCCGACTAACAATGAGCCTGGCAGTCCTGGTCTGTTTGTTACCGCAATAACATCAATGTCAGCGAGCGGTATTGGCGCTTGTTTAAGTGCAGACCCTACAATAGAATAAATTTTTTCTAACTGGGAACGAGAAGCGAGTTCAGGAATGACACCACCAAAATGTTTATGTATATCAATCTGAGAAAATAACGCGTTAGATAGAATTCCATGTTTTTCCTGATATACTGCTGCGGCAGTCTCGTCACATGATGTTTCAATGCCTAACGTCAGGCGAGGTGATTTATGCATTGGTATTATTTAAGTAATATGATTAATAATGAGGGTTCGCTGCTGATCTTGTTTTATCTCTTGCTTTGTTGGTGCATGAATAGTGTCGGTATCAAGCGAAGCAATCTGAAGTTTAATAGATTCTTCATGTAATTTTTTTTCCGAACCCATCCAATCTATAATGTTACGTTTAATGACAATAGCTGGTAATTCAAGTTTACTCCCACCATTGCGAATTGTTATTGCCTCTGGAAAGTAGCAGACAACAATGGTTTCATCAGGAATTTTGCCAGTTGTGGGTAGTTGTTCTTCGTAAACTTTCCAATGATAACGGTTATCTTTTTCTGTTTGCGTAGTCTGTTGTTTAAGAATCTCCATAGTATCCATGGTCTCGAGTGCATCAGGTAAGAGTTCCAATCGATAAAACTTATATGGTTGTTGTGGCGGGAGTTGTAGATAATCTATGGTGTTTGATTGCCATGATTTATCGGCAAATGTTTTAACCTGATATTGTATCTGTTCGGTAACAAGTAAATAGAAGGTGGTTTGCCGATTATTTTTACTTACCTCAAAAGTTACCTTGGCAATACCCTCATGCGTATGACTATTAACAATTTTACCCCCGTAATATATACGGATGGAGGGAACTTTTTTCAGTATTCGGGGAAATTGTATCATTCCCATTACCAAAGAACGTGGGTACAAAAATGGGGTATTAGTTGATAAATAAGCAAAAATAAATGATAATAGCAGTAGGTAATTATTTTTCTTTCTCATTATTGCGCCTTATTTTATTTATAATAATTTTCTACTTTAGTTAGCGTAGCGTAAAGACAATTTTTTTTCAAACAATGGCTAACAATAAAAGGGAATAAAATAAATATAATGTTGACTTTATAGGTAGACTATGCGGATATTCATCTTACTTTTTAAATCACTCATAAAAAAAGAACGTTGCGCACATAAATTTGCGCTATCTTGTTGCATAGGCGTTTATATAGCATTTTCTCCTTTTATAGGATTACATACTGCGATGGTTTTTTTATTTTCTTGGTTATTTGCGCTGAATGCAGCAATTATATTTGCCGTTTCTCTTTTTATTAATAATCCATGGACCATGTTTCCTGTCTATGGAGTGGGTTATATAGTAGGGAATTGGTTGTTTAAACTCTTTGGCGTTAATGGTTTGCCCTGGAATCCAGGATGGTGCAGTGCATTATTAAAAACATACAGTAATTATTCAAGTATTTCACTGGGAGCATTTTTAGTAGGAGGAAATTTGCTTGGGTTAGGGATTGGTGGCATAATATATCCAATTATGCGGTATATTTTTAGTTGCTATAAAGCTGTTGAGTCATAAATTTTTTATTATTATGAAGAAGTAAAATTGGTTTTATCATGAAAATAGTTACCCGGAATAAAAAAGCCTATCATGATTATGAGATTCTTGATACGATAGAAGCGGGTATTGTTTTGACTGGTGATGAGGTTAAATCATTGCGAGCAGGCCACGTATCATTAGTTGGTGCGTTTGCTACCTTTCATCAGGGAGAATTGTTCCTCATTAATTGTCGTATTACGCCCTATGCACAAGCATATAAAAAGGATGAATCTCTCGTAACAAGAAGACGCAAATTATTATTACATAAACGGGAACTGGATCGACTTATTGGTGATGTATCTCGTAAGGGAATAACGATTGTGCCATTGCGTATTTATTTTAGTAAAAAAAATGTAGCAAAAGTTGAGCTTGGCATTGGTAAACATAAGAAAGCACCAAGCAAAAAAAAGGAACTTAAAGAGCGTGACATTAAGCGACAAACGCAACGAGAATTGAAAGGAGATTTATGAAGATGAACCGTTATGTTATCGGAGCACTATCAGCAGCAAATATAGTAGTAGCATCGGGTTTTAGATTAGCGCCTAAGCCAAAAGTATCCAATGTTTTTTTTAATTTGCCAATACTTGAAACTGAGCGACTTATTTTACGTCCGATAGCGCAAGAAGATGCCCAAGATTTATTGTTAATATATGCAGATCCAGAAACATTGCAATTTACCCCCGTTCGTACCCGTGAGACTATTGAAGAAGTATATACGTGCATAGAAAAGTATAAAGGACGTTATCAAAATGGGAAACCTGCGCCGTGGGCAATGGTGTTGAAAGAAGAAAATGTGGTGATTGGTTTATGTGGTTTTATTAAGTGGATACCAGAGCTTTCTTGTGCAGAATTAGTATATTTAGCTGCGCATGGCTATTGGGATCAAGGATTTGCTACAGAAGCGAAACATGCAGTTGTTACCTACGCATTTAACAATATGGGGCTGAACAGAATTGAATCGCATGTATATGGCGGGGACCAAACCTCTTTGATCATAAACCAAGAACTCGGTTTTCAGGTAATTGGTACGGTCCCAGAATATGG
>SDBS01005852.1_pt1 | contig 11962 bp, 8 predicted proteins | sample 2277091 | NCBI WGS metagenome assembly SDBS01 (sample SAMN10404972, study PRJNA504765) | marine sediment metagenome | isolation source: marine sediment core GS10_PC15, 163 cmbsf | place: Arctic Ocean: Southern Knipovich Ridge | collected 2010 | reverse complement strand
CAAAATCATGAAAACAGTTATTACCAAAAAATTAACAAAGTTCACGGTCGTTACTCTGACACTACTGATACTAACCTCTCCGGTCCTTGCCTATCCGCCGGACCCGGACAATGCGGCTTTGCTTTACTACCAGTCATACATTGCCTATGAAAAAGCTGACGACACTATGGAGAACATGGTGACTGATTTAGCAAGGGGCAAAATTGAACCCAACGAAAGAATCAAAAACTACATCGAAAGCTGCCGGACAGCAATTGACCTTGCGACAGCCGCCACTGAGATTCCAAATTGCAATTGGGGTTTGAAATATTCCGATGGAGTATCGATCAACTTGGCCCATGTTGCTCAAACGAGAAAGCTGGTCTTTCTTATTACTGCAGAGGCCAGGATTCTGGCAGCCGAAGGCGATTACCAGAAAGCTATTAACCGCTGTTTAACAGTTCATAAGATAGGCAAACATGTTGGCGATGATACACCCATTTCCTTTTTGGTATCGATGGCAGTAGACAAGGTGGTTGCCAGTCGCATTCAGGATATCCTTGCCGATATGCCACAGGACCTTGAAACATTGATTTCGCTCAAGGCAAAATTAGCAGAGGTACCGTTCAAAACACCGTCACTGAGGGTCGCCATGCGCTTAGAGAAAGAATGTTTTTCTTCGGAAATGCGAGTTGATAAACGTGATGAGCTACTGGCTATGTGTTCCGGAACCGGAGACGTTGGGGAGCTTGAGAAAATGAAAACTAAGCGACTTGCCGAAGGTGATGAAGCGTTTTTCACCAGGAACAGGGATTATTACATAAAGCATATGAATTCTCTCGATGAGGTGTTGGAAAGTTCGATGCCTTATGCCGAGGTGTATAGTCGGCTGAAGCAATTGAATGAAAAGCCGGGGAAAGATATTGCCGAAAATCCTGATGCAACACTGACCGCTCTTCTGACACCTGCGTTCTGTAGAATTTATAGTATTGAGATAAGGACGGAAACAATTTCCAACTCCATCAGGACAGCAGTTGAGATTTATATGATAAAGGCTAAGAGCGGCAAGCTGCCTGATGCCTTGCCTGACGGTCTGCCGGGAGATTTATTCAGCGGCAAGGATTTTAAGTACGAGAAAACTGCCGACGGCTTTGCCCTCCGCTGCCAGGGCGAGGAATTCCAAAAAGGACGTATGAGGCGGATGCTCGAATTCAAGGTCAAAAAGTGATTTGTGTATATCATCAGCGAAAACAGGCCGGCCCCTGTCAGCGACAAGCAGGGGTCGGCCTTTTTTATGCGCTTTTTTTGCAAAATTTCGGGGAAATTAGACTAAAATGGGTGGGTTATTCGTTGTAACAGTAAGAAATGGCCGTTTCTTTGATTGGACAAGTGGATTTGATGGTCGAAGACAAAATACTTGTTTGGAAATTTAATCGCGGAAGCAAAGATGCTCTGCGGCGGATCTATGAAAAGTACAAAGATGACCTGCTGGGATTGGCTATCACGCTGTTAAGAGATAGAAGCCTCGCCGAAGACGTGGTGCACGATGTATTTGTGTCGTTTGCCGGAACTGTGGGGACCTTCCATCTCAGCGGGACCCTGAAAGGCTATCTTTCAACCTGCGTTGCCAACAGTGCCCGTGACAGGAACCGTTTAAGGTCGGGCCGGGATGCAGGGCCGGACGTTGTGGAAGTGGCTGGCTCCAATTCGGATGGGCCGATGGAACATGCAATCGGCTGCGAAGAATCCGGCCAGTTACAAGATTTACTTGCCCAACTTCCATACGAGCAGCGTGAGGTTATTGTGCTGCACCTGCATCACGAGATGCGATTTCGGGAAATAGCCAAGGCCCTTGGTATTTCGATCAATACAGTCCAGAGCCGATACCGTTATGGTTTGGATAAGCTTCGTTCAATTTTGAATATTGTGGTGACAAAATGAGACCTAAAGAAAACATAGAAGAATTCGTAAAAGTTAGAAAGCCGCATGTAACAACCAGCCGCGAAATGGATAAGCGCACCCTGGCTAACTCGTTCACAGCTATGGAGCAAACTATTCGGGCTAAATCGGCAGACCATAACCCGAGCACAGCCAGGATAATTATCCTAAGCAGAATGATAAAACTTGCCGCAGCGGCTGTGATAATCGTGGGAATCAGCTTCTATATTGCTCACCAGGGCCCGTCTGAGCAAGGCATCACGACCAAATTTTTAGAAGTTGCCGAGTCCCCATCTGAGATAATGACGATGAAATCGCTGAAAATCGCTTATAGTCGGGGCGGTATAGAAGGAATTGAAAATCAGTGTGAAAAGGCCCTTAAGATTCTGGGACCACAGCCGGCCAGTATATCATTGGCAGATTTATTTAACGGTTCCAAAAGCTAAATAAAGAAAGGACAAAACTATGAAAACAATTACTACCAAAAAATTAACAACCGCTACATATGTTACTCTGATGCTACTGATGCTTGCCTCTCCGGCTCTTGCCTATCCGCCGGACCCGGACAATGCTGCTTTGCTTTACTATCAGTCATACATTGCCTATGAAAAAGTGGACGATACGATGAAGGAAATGGTGGCTAATTTAGCAAGGGGCAAAATTGAACCCAACGAAATAATCAAAAACTACATCGAAAACTGCCGGGGAACGATTAATCTTGCCATAGCTGCCACCGAGATTCCAAATTGCAATTGGGGTCTGAAATATTCCGACGGATTTTCGATGCTGATGTCTCATCTTGCTCAGACGAGAAAACTGGTCTTTATTATTGGTGCCGAGATAAGAATTTTCGCGGCTGAGGGTGATTACCGGCAGGCTCTTGACCGCTGTCTAACTCTTCGCAAGATAAGCCGGCATATGGGTGACCAGACAATAATTTCTTTGTTGGTAGCTATATCAATTGACAGGATGGCTGATAACCACATCCAGTATCTCCTGGGCGATATGCCGCAAAACCTGGAGACATTGACGTGGCTGAAAAACCAATTGGTCCTTATAGAAAGCAGACCGCTTTCGTCCAAGGCTACCTCAAAGTATGAAAGGGAACTATCTCTCGAGCATATGCACCTTGATAAACTAAAGGAGCTCATAGAAATAGTTATCGGTAAACCTCTTGCACCGGACAGCAAAGAAGCCGAGCAGCTTCGCAATGTGGATCAAGCCCTTATTGACAAAAACAGGGATTACTACATTAACCATATGGACGCACTTCAAACGATTCTAAGTACGCCGATGACCTACGAGAAGGCCTATACTGAGCTCAAGAAGCTGAACGAACAGCTAAAAGAGGAAGTTGCCGAAAACACCGCTGCTACTATAACGTCAATTGTGGCACCGGCGTATCAAAAGATTTATAATATTGAGACAAGGGAGAATACCTTTTCCAACGCCGTAAGGACAGCAGTTGAGATATATATACAAAAAACCAAAACAGGCCAATTGCCTGAGGAGCTCCCGGCCGGTCTGCCGAAGGATTTATTCAGCGGAAAGGATTTTAAGTACGAGAAAACAACAGATGGTTTTATCCTTCGCTGCCGGGGCAAAGACCTGGAGAAAGACGAAACCTATAAATACGAATTCAAGGTCAAAAAGTGATTCGTATATATCATCAGCGAAAACTGGCCGGGTTTTCAAGCTCGGCCTTTTTTATGTGCTCTTCCACAGGATTATTATCACTATAAGGCAAATTTATACAAAAATCATATTTCCCAAAAACAAATTGACGCCAGACGGCTCGGCAGTTACAATCTTTTGGCTTTTTTGAGCCTAATTATCCTATTAAGGAGGTCATGGTTATAAATGAATAATGTGAACGAATTACTGAAAGAAAAGCTGACAACTGAAAACTACAACAGGCTCATCGCTCTGGACAATCCCAAGATGCACGAGTTTGTCGCCGATGCGATTGAGCTTACCGGCCCGGCCTCCGTTCTTGTCTGTACCGATTCTGACGAAGACAGAGCTTATATTCGCGAGCAGGCAATAAAAAACGGCGAAGAGATGCCGCTAAACATCCCCGGTCATACCTGCCACTTTGATGGATACTATGACCAGGCCCGCGATAAGGCAAAAACAAAATATTTATTGCCGTCCGGCTCCGACCTCGGCGCGAGCCTCAATTCTATCGAAAAGAAAGTCGGCGTCGAAGAAGTTCGCTCCTTTCTGAAAGACTTAATGGTTGGCCGAGAAATGTTAGTCTGCTTTTTCTGCCTTGGCCCAATCGATTCAGATTTCTCTATCCCCTGCATCCAGATAACGGATTCGCCCTATGTTGCCCACAGCGAAACCATTCTCTATCGGCCCGGTTACGAGCAGTTCAGGAAAATCGGTTCATCGGGCGATTTTTTCAGATTCATCCACTCCGAAGGCGAGCTTGAAAACGCCGTGAGTAAAAATATTGATAAACGCCGGGTTTATATCGACCTCGAAGAAAACATGGTCTATAGCGTCAATACCCAGTACGGTGGCAACACCATAGGCCTGAAAAAATTATCCCTGCGATTGGCCATCCAAAAAGCCTCTGCAGAAGGCTGGCTTGCAGAGCATATGTTTATCCTCGGTGCCCACGGCCCGGGCGGGCGGGTAACTTACTTTACCGGCGCATTCCCGTCGGCCTGTGGAAAAACCTCGACCTCAATGCTGCCCGGACAAACCATCGTGGGCGACGACATCGCCTATTTTCGAAAAAAGGAAGGCCAAATATACTCCGTGAACGTTGAAAAGGGTATCTTCGGCATCATCCGCGATGTTAATCCAAAAGACGACCCCATTATTTACGAAGCCCTGACAGGTCCCTGCGAAGTCATCTTTTCCAACGTCCTGATTGATGGTGCAAAGAAGCCGCACTGGCTCGGTATGTCCGCCGAAGGCGGAGAATTGCCGACGGAAGGAACCAACCATTCAGGTAAATGGCACAAAGGCAAAACCGATTCCAACGGCAATGAAATTACACCTTCTCACAAAAATGCTCGCTATTGCTTAAACATCCCGGACCTGAGCAATCGCGACCCACTGCTCGATGACCCCAATGGCGTGCCGGTCGGAGGTGTTATTTACGGCGGTCGTGACAGCGATACCCTGGTCCCGGTCGAGCAGGCCTTTAACTGGGCAGAGGGCATTATCATGAAAGGCGCCTGCCTCGAATCCGAAACCACCGCTGCAACGTTAGGCAAAGAAGGCGTCCGGACGTTCAATCTGATGTCGAATCTCGATTTCCTCTCAATACCGCTCGGCCGATATATCCAAAACAATCTGGACTTCGCAAAGGATATTGACAATCCGCCGTTGATTTTCTCGGTCAATTATTTTCTTAAGGACGAAAACGGCAAATACCTAAACGGTATGGCTGATAAACTCATCTGGATTCTGTGGGCTGAGCTTCGGGTAAACGGTGACGTTGACGGCATTGAAACGCCGACCGGCCTGATACCAAAATATGAGGACCTGGAAAAGCTGTTCAAAGAGCACCTTGATGCGCAATATACCCAGGCCGACTACGTGGAGCAGTTTGCGTTCCGCATACCGAAAAACCTTGCAAAGCTCGACCGCGTCGAAAAAATCTACAAAGAAAAAGTTTCCGATACGCCGCAAATTGTCTTCGACACATTTGCCGAGGTTCGCAAACGTCTGAAAGCAGCCGACGACAAACACAGCGATTACATCTCGCCGTTTGATTTAACAGTTTAGCAGGCAATGCCCCGCTACTGGGTTTCGCAAAGTAAACAAAGTAAACAAGGAAGCGGCGGCAGCCCATTTATTGATCTCAAGATGAAACGCCTTAATATTATGGATATGGAGTCACTTCGTTGGGTGAAGTACGAACCGGTCCATATACTGTTAAACCGGAAGATACGAAGTACTTCTGTCTTTTCATTAATAAGCGAGACATAAATATTCATAAACATTTTGCCGGGAGATACCATGGTGAAAGAAGAAGCAGAGAAAACTATTTCACGTCGCATTTTTATGGGCGCTGCGGCCTCCACAGCCTTTGCCTTCAACATTGTTCCCAGCCGGGTTCTGGGCCGGAACTCACCCAGTAACAAGCTAAACATCGCTATCATTGGCGTTGGCGGCCGCGGCGGGGCAAATCTTAGAAGTGTAGAAAGTGAAAACATTGTTGCCTTATGTGATGTCGATCTGGAAAGAGCCAAAAACGGTATTAACAAGAATCCTCAGGCCAAAGTCTATCGCGATTTCCGCGTGATGCTCGATAGGCAAAAAGATATCGACGCCGTCATCGTTGCCACCCCGGACCACACCCACTACGTAGCCGCTATGGCGGCTATAGAGCGCGGCAAGCATCTCTATTGCGAAAAACCACTGGCACATTCGATTTATGAGGTCCGCAAGCTGATTGAAGCCGCCCGCAAATACAAAGTCGCCACACAAATGGGCAATCAGGGCCACTCTTCAGAGCACATTCGACTGTGCTGCGAATGGGTCCGGGACGGCGCCATCGGCGATGTCCGCCAGGTCCACGCCTGGAGTAATCGTCCCATGGGTGGTTATGCCTTTCCTTCAGGATTACCCCGGCCAAAAGATAACCCTCCGGTACCGGATACTCTGGATTGGGACTTATGGCTTGGCCCGGTACAATATCGCCCCTATCATCCTATATATGCGCCAATATACTGGCGTGGCTGGCTCGATTTCGGTACCGGCGCTCTGGGCGATATGGGCTGCCATATCCTGGACCCGGCGTTCTGGGCACTGAAATTAGGCAGTCCGCTAAGCGTGGAAGCACACACATCGTATAATCCAAATCCGGAATTATGGATGTCGTGTCTCGCAAGCTCCAGAAGCCCCAAAGGAGAAATCCCGAAATACCTCGATGGACTCGAACAAGAGACGTACCCGGTCGCCACCACGGTACGCTATGAATTCCCCGCCCGCGGCGACATGCCGCCGGTCAAGCTTACCTGGTTCGACGGGGGAATGCTGCCGCCTCGTCCGGAAGCTTTGGTAAAAGGACATGGCGGTAATGGTGCCTTTATCATTGGCGAGGAGGGTGTAATCCGTCACGGATCACACGGTGCTAATGGCTGCAGGATTATTCCTGAATCCAAAATGAAAGAATATTTGCCCAAGCTCCCGGCCAAAACCATCAAGCGAGTCAGGGGCCACCATCAGGACTGGATAGACGCCTGCAAAGGCGGCGACCCTGCCAGCAGCAACTTCGATTACGGTGGACCACTCACCGAAATGGTTCTGCTCGGTACAATCGCCATGCGAATGAAGAACGAGAAACTGTTCTGGAACTCCGAAAAAATGGAGTTCACTAACAGCAAAGAAGCTAATAAACTTATCAAACCAAACTACCGTAAAGGCTGGACATTGTAGTCGGGTTCCGAAAAAAGGAGTTATGAGAATAAAGCCAATATATAGGTTCTATCTATACGTTTTGATTTGCGTGCTGGGTTGTTCCAGTTATGCTTCGGCCGGTCATATCAACCAGTTAAGTCAGGAAGAAAAAAAACAGGAATTCAGGCTGCTTTTCGATGGCAAATCGATGGCCCAGTGGCGAAACTATAAATCTCAAACCATTAAGCCGCAATGGCAGGTAATAGACGAGACCATGGTCTTGACCGCCAAGGGTGGCCGTGACCTGATCACAAAGGAAAAATTCGGTTATTTCGATCTTCGGCTGGAATACAACGTCGTCCAAAAATGCAACAGTGGAATCATGTTTCGAGTAGTAGAAAAAACGGAAGAGCGAAACCCCTGGCGTCTCGCGCCTGAATATCAAATTTACGATTCCTATAACGTAAAAGTCCGGGGCGATCGCTGCGCCGGTGCTTTATATGGCCTGATTGCCGCCCCTAAAGATCTCGCTAAAAAACCCGGCCAGTGGAACCTGGTACGCATTCTTCTCGAACCTGCAGGCCGTACTAAAGAACGTCTGCGATTCTGGCTCAATGGCCGCCAGACCGTTGATATTGTCGTCGATCACGCACCGGACAGCCAATGGTCCAAGCTGATTAGAAACGAAGATTTTAAGGACCATTTCGCCGAGGATTTCTTCAAGGCCGGGACGGGACCTGTTCTCCTGCAGGACCACGGCAAGCGTATCGCCTTTCGCAATATCAGGATACGGGAACTGGATAGCACGGTCTCACCGAGGAATCCAAAACCACCGAAAGGTCGCAAACACAGGCTGCTTGTCCTGACGGACATTGGCGGGGATCCTGATGACCAGCAATCGATGGTGCGGCTGCTGCTATATGCCAATGAATTTGACCTGGAGGCTCTGATAGCCACTTCAACTCGTTCTCAAATCAATCCGGACCAAATCCGCATCCGAATAGAAGCCTATCGCAAGGTTCGTCCGAACCTCGTAAAGCATGAAGAGGATTACCCCACGGCTGACTACCTCCTAAGCCTGGTAAAAAGTGGAACTGTGCACAGGAATGTGACGAGTGTCGGCAAAGGCAAAAGCACCGAAGGTTCGCGGCACATAATATCTGTTGTGGATAAGAAAGATGACCGCCCGATATGGATAAATGTCTGGGGGGCACCGACCGACCTGGCACAGGCCCTGTGGGATGTTTCCCATACCCGCAGTAAGGAACAGGTCGATGCGTTTGTCGGTAAGTTGCGGCTCTATGATATCGGAGGGCAGGATGATTGCGGCGCCTGGATATGCCATCATTTCCCTGAGACTTTCTGGCTTCGCAGTGTGGATATGTTCCAGGCGATATCGGTACGGATCGCCAACCCGTTTCCGCCGCACGTTACCGGCCCGAACCTGGAAACCTTTACCACCGAATGGGTGGCAAACAATATCCGAAATCATGGACCGCTCGGCAAACTTTACCCGGAGCGTAAGTGGAAATACGAAGGTGACACGCCGGCGTTTTTGTACCTGCTGCCTATCGGCCTGAACAACCCGGAAGAAGTAACGCAAGGCAGTTGGGGCGGCAGGTTTAATCGCGTAAAAACGAAGAATCCCGGGGCATTTAAGAAAAAGTATAGAGAAGCGGAAAAAAAATTCCGCGACTTTATGATGTATACAGAGGCTTCTGATAGCTGGCGATACAAGTCCAAGATATATAACAGTACCTACGCCGGTTTATTTCGTTGGCGCCAGGCGTTTCAAAATGATTTCGCCGCCCGTATGGACTGGTGTATAAAGTCTTTCAAAGAAGCCAACCATCCGCCGGTCGTAAAGCTTGGCCATCAATCAGATTTGAAAGTAAAGGCAGGACAGAATGTAAAATTGAATGCCAAAGGCACAACAGACCCGGATGGTGACACACTCAATTATAAATGGTGGCAATACGCAGAACCAGGGTCATACAGGGGCACATTGGATATTCGAGATGCCGACAAGCCGAAAGCTTCTTTCATTGTCCCCGATAATGCCGGCAATGGCGAAAACGTCCATATAATTTGCGAGGTAACCGATGGTGGTGAGCCGGCACTGACCAGATATCGGCGGGTGATTGTGGAATTTATAAATAAGTAATACGAAATATGTGAAGGTGGAAATTAAGTAGTCGATAAACTGGCTGCAAAAAGTAAAATAAACGATATCACATTTATTTACAAAAGGAGTATCGATATGTACCGAAAGATTATATTGATTTTGGCTGTTCTTATGTTTGGCTGGGCGGGAAGTGTGCTGGGCGTCGAGATGGAACGCTGGGATATTTTCGAGCTGGCCATCAAAGGGCCCGAAGGCGGTAATCCATTTGTTGATGTAAAGCTAAGCGCTGAGTTTAAGCAAGGCAGCCGAATTTTTCGGCCGGAAGGGTTTTACGACGGAAACGGTGTCTATCGCATCCGCTTTATGCCGGACGCACTGGGCAAGTGGACCTATGTAACAAAAAGTAACCGCAGAGAGCTTAACGCCAAAACGGGTAAATTCACCTGCGTTAAACCATCCCCGGACAATCACGGCCCTGTTCGTGTGCACAAGACCTGGCACTTTGCCTACGCCGATGACACACCTTATTTTCAGGTTGGCACCACCTGCTATGCCTGGGCACATCAGGGAAATGCGATGGAAGAACAAACGCTGGCCACGCTCAAAGATGCACCGTTTAATAAGATGCGAATGTGCGTCTTCCCAAAAAGCTATTCTTACAACAAAAACGAGCCTGAGTTCTATCCGTTCGAGGGAAAACCGCTGAAAGACTGGGACTATAACCGTTTCAATCCTGAATTCTTCCGGCACTTCGAGAAACGCGTCGGCGATTTGCGCGCTCTGGGAATCGAGGCCGACCTTATTCTTTTTCACCCTTACGACCGCTGGGGCTACGCCAACATGGGCTCCGAGACCGACGACCGTTACCTGCGCTACATCGTCGCCCGGCTGGCAGCCTATCGCAATGTGTGGTGGTCCTTCGCTAATGAATACGATTTGATGAAGTCAAAGACTATGGCAGACTGGGACCGCTTTTTCCAAATCGTTCAAATGTACGACCCATACCAGCGTCTTCGTGGTATCCATAACTGCCGCGGCTTTTACGACCACAACAAGCCCTGGGTTGCCCACGCCAGCATCCAAAGCTCGGACCTTGCCAGAGGCATAGAATGGCGAAACAAATACAAAAAACCGATTGTATTTGATGAATGCAAATACGAAGGGAACATCCCGCAGGGCTGGGGCAAAATTACCGCCCGGGAATTGACCCACAGATTCTGGCTGGGAACCATTGAAGGCTGTTATGTCGGACACGGCGAAACTTACAAACACCCAAAAGATATTCTCTGGTGGTCAAAAGGTGGCGTGCTGCACGGACAAAGCCCGGCCAGGATTACTTTCCTGAAAAAGATAATGGAGCCGACGCCGTTTGACCAGATGGAACCTCGTGAGCTTCCATCCGGCAGCTATCTGCTTTCAAAGGCCGGCGAGCTTTATTTCATATACTTTACCACGCCGACAGCGATGACCTTAGAGCTTCCGGGCCCGAGACCGTACAAGGTTGACGGCATCGACACCTGGAACATGACCATCACCCCGATGGGAAATGCCAAACCCGGCCGATTCAGCTTTACCCCGCCCAGGGCCAACTACCTCCTGCGTTTATCCGTTTACGCCCCCGGCGAGAAAATGCGACCCGACGTAAAGGCATCTGTCAATCCAACAGAAGGTACAGCTCCCCTTAAAGTGAAATTCTCGACACCGACCAAACTTCGGCCTCGGTGGGAATTCGGAGATGGAACATCTTCGTCCGAGCCAAATCCGGTGCACGTTTACAAAGGGCCGGGTCTCTATACTGCAATGCTGACCGTTACTGATGACAATGGACTCTCTGCCAGTGTTCCTTTGTCCATCGCTGCAGACCGGGCCACCGACTCACCCATTGTACGGGTTGGATTTAAAGAAGGTGATACTCCACAGACCAAGCTTCACGGCAAAATTGTCCGGGCAAAAGACGGGGCCTATAACTTCGGGGACGGTGAGCCGTGGAAGTGGATTTCCGTCGGTGACAAACCTATCAAGGCACTGGAAGGATTGCGGTCTTTTACAATTTTGGGCTGGGCAAACCCCTCCAGCTTAAAGACGGGAAGCGGCGGAAATCGTATCGCGTTCAATCTGAACTATAACCGCTCAGGATTTGACCTGGTCTGTCTGCGGGATGCTCGGCTGCGGCTTGCTGTAAACGAATGGCCTGACCGCGTCAGCAACGACAGCTCGCCGAAAAAACTTAGCATCGGTCGGTGGACTTTCTTCGCCGTAACCTATGACGGAACCCGGGCAAAGGACAATGTCCGCTGGTATTTCGGCGATGCCGATACACCCGCCAAGCTCGACAGAACGACCAGTTATAGCCGCGGCGCTACGGGCAAAGGCAGCGGCACGCTTACCATCGGCAACTATAACGAAAGCATACAGCAGCACGGCAAGGACCGACAATTCCGGGGCCGATTAGGCGGTATAAAGATTTTCGGCAGCCGAATCGGACCTCGCGGTGCTCTGTCATTAGGCGATATTCACAAACACCAACGCCAGGAAACTCCCAGGTTCTGAATTTTG
>SDBS01005851.1_pt1 | contig 11963 bp, 8 predicted proteins | sample 2277091 | NCBI WGS metagenome assembly SDBS01 (sample SAMN10404972, study PRJNA504765) | marine sediment metagenome | isolation source: marine sediment core GS10_PC15, 163 cmbsf | place: Arctic Ocean: Southern Knipovich Ridge | collected 2010 | reverse complement strand
CGTTGAGCAGATGGCGCACGTGTCCGTGAAAAACCACATCAACGCATTTTCAAACCCTTATGCGCAGAAACGGAACCGCTACTCGATCGAAGATGTCCGCAATTCAGTCATGGTCGCGTGGCCGCTCACCCGCCTCGATATTTGCGTCATGTCCGATGGAGCTGCGGCTACGATCCTGGCGTCTGAAGAGGGCATTAAGAAGCTGGAAGCTGCCGGGGCGAAAATCCCTCGCCCTCTGGTACGAGTCGCCGGTATCGGGCGCGGCACAGACGCCATGCGCATGGCTGACCGGCCGCATGTCGACTACGATACGTTTATGCAGGATTACGCCACCGAGCAGGAAAAATCCGATGATGGGACTCGGAAGTACTACAAGGGACTTTGGGAAAAGGGAACCCGCTATCCAGGCGTGCACTCCTTCCGTGCGGGGAGAACCGCGGGGAATATGGCCTACAAGCATGCGGGTATATCAGATCCTTTGGAAGAACTCGATTTCGTCGAACTGCACGACGCTTACACCTCCAGCGAGATCCAGACCTATGAGGATTTAGGACTCTGCAGATATGGTGAAGGTGGCCCGTTCGCGGCATCCGGAAAAGCCCATATGCCTGGGATAGATTACGGGGTTACGCTGCCGGAAAAAACTGCCTGCCCGGTTAATCCCTCTGGCGGATTGATCGCCTGCGGTCATCCTGTTGGCGCGACCGGCTTGATGCAAGCCGTCTTCGCTCTCTGGCAATTACAAGGAACCATTAAGAAACACTTCGATGATGATACGCTGCAGGTGAAAAACGCGAAAAGAGGAGCAATCCATTCCCATGCGGGTACAGGCACCTACGTGACGGTCAGCATCTTGGAGCAGGAGGTTTAGTCATGGCGAAAATACCAGATCGACGACCTGAAACCCTCGGCGGATACATCGTCCATGGCGTGCCTTTCCCGGTAGAGACCGATGCAGATGCTCTCGCATTTCTGAAACAGATGGCGCCGTTGCAGATCGAACAGGATTACAAGATCACCTACCTGCACTCCTACGGCCAGGATAGCCCCTGGTTTGCTGCCGCTTCTAACAAGAAGCTGCTTGCTTCCCGGGATCCCGAGAGCGGTTATGCATACGCCACGCCTCGCGGCCATGATATGTTCTCCGGCAAGGAAACGGAGTGGATTGACATCACTGAAACCCCGGCGCATATTCATGCCTTCACGGTCTGTTACTTTGGCTCGGAGGAATTCCTCCCCGAGACGCCCTACGTTTTATGCCTGATCAAATTCGAAGATGTCAACACGCTATTCCTCGCGCGTCTTTTTGGTGTTGATCCTGAGGAACCGTCTTTGGATTGGATTGGAATGGAGGTCGAACCCCGTTTCCTGAGGAACAGCAAGCTCAGGCCAACGGACGTCTATTTCATCCCTGCCTGACCGGGCTGAACCGAAGAGCGGGTCTATACCTATTCTTATGCGTTGGAGATGCTTCTATTCGATGGATAATAGGGGTATCTTGGTATGGCAACTCGATGGGGATTGTGCCCATCTTTCTAGCGCCCACAATCGCTCCATACTATGTAGCGTCCAGTGGCTCAACATAGACCGATACAACCTCCAGGGCAGGATTTGAGAGTGGCAACGTCATATACTTCCCACCCTATAAAGCTTGAACTTCGGCGGACGTACCTGGCAGTGACAATGTTGGGTTTAATTGGAGCGATTGCCGCATTCGCTTACGCGATTTACCGTTGGTACTTCGCCTATCACCATTTCGGCCCCGCCGTCGTCCGTCGCTGGACCACACCCGCACTGATTCTGACGCTGGTTCTCGCTGCTATCGGTGCCATTGGTCTTATTCTTTACCTGAGTGCTCGCAGTTATCGTGTGGTCACGAACGAGACAAGTTTGCAAATTCAGAAGAGAAACCGCGCGATCTCCATCCCCTGGGAGGAAATTGAATTCGTCCGTTCTTCTTCCATACGCTACGGTTTAGCGAAGTTTGAATGGGGGAATCGATCTACATTATGGGTCCATACTTCCAGCGGTCAGGTTTTCCGTTTCGTAAATAACCTGATGGATTTCAACAGCCTTGCAGAGGCCGTCAAAGCGGCTTTATACACTCGGTATCTTGCTCGCTACCGCGAGGATCTCAACCAGGGACGAAGCATTAACTTCGGTCCGATCCAATTGACGCCAAACGGAATTGTTTTTGGGCGGAAGGAGTGTCACTGGTCAACATTAGAGGATGTCTCCCTCGCTCGCGGCCGCCTGACTATCACCGCAAATGAGGGTCAGAGAATGAAATCCTATTCCATCCCCGCCAGGAAAATCCCCAATTCAGATCTCTGCGCTCAGTTAATCCAAAACATTGAGTATTGATAATGAAAAAATATACAAGTGGCTTCTTCCTATTAACGCTGGTTTCACTCCTGGTGACAGGCTGCTCGGTGCTTCCAGCAACATCCATGCCTGTAGAACTGCCGTCGCCGGTTCCCATCAGCAATGCCACTCCCTCTCCTTCGGCTGAAGTAACATTTTCTGTTATGCCGCCGGCGGTGAGCGATCCGGATTCGAAAATTGATCTTGTCTTTCTCGATCCAGTGACTGGCTTGGATTACAACACCTATTCCATTCCCATGGAATCAACAAGTGACGGACGATGGCAGGTAAGAGTCGCCTCCACGATCGGTTCGCTTCTGTATTATCGCTACGCCCGCCAATCCCCAGCCGAAGCACAAGAGGTGGATGCTCACTTCGAGCCCATCCGGACTCGGGTGGCACTCGTAACCGGACCTGTGCAAATCAACGATGTGATCGCAGCCTGGTCTGATAAACCCTTTGATGGAATGACGGGGCGCATCATCGGCGAGATCGTGGACGCTTCCACAGGGAAGGGTATCCCCGAGATCGCTGTCAGCGCAGGCGGTCTGATCACGTTTAGTGATGGCGAAGGGAAATTCCGCCTCGATGACATACCACCCGGACTCCACAATGTCACCATCTTCAGCCCAAACGGGGCTTATAGATCCGTACAGCAGGGCGCACAGGTCGCTGTAGATTCGACTACACCGGTAGCGTTCTTTCTCCAGGCAGCAACACCGGTTCACATAACTTTCCAGGTTACCGTTCCGCCGGGTCTCGACCCGAACGCACAAATCCACCTCGCTGGAAACATCTCCCAGCTCGGAAACCGTTTCGTTGATCTTCCGGGAAACATCCGCACATCCACACTCCATATACCCTCCCTCGTTCAAGTTGATCCAACCCACTACCTGGCGGTCCTAACCCTATATAGTGGAACCGACCTACGGTATAAATACACGCTAGGTGACGGGTTGTGGAATGCCGAGCGGGATGGCGAAGGTCATTTCGTGACTCGCCAGGTGATTATCCCAGAACATGAGACAACCCTGCGTGACGCTGTGATGAACTGGAGCTCGAGTGGGGATTCAAGTGTACGATTCCACGTCGAAGTCCCTGAAAACACTCCGCCCGGGGAAGGGGTTAGTCTGCAATTCAAGCCTGGTTCCTGGTTCGAACCCATACCCATGTGGCAGATCGCAGCTCATGAATGGGCGTATGAGCTGCACGGGCCTTTAAAGTTCGCCGGTGATGTGGAATACCGCTATTGTCGCAATCTTCAGTGCAGCAGCGCCGATGACGAAGACACCGCTGGACCCCTCTCTACAGGGCGCGCACTCGGTTTCGAGCAAGGCCGCGATGAAATCCAGGATCAAGTTGTTGCCTGGAAATGGCTGAAGACAGCCCCCCGCCCATCCATCATGAGTCAAGCGATCCTTCCCCGGCAGGGGTTTGAAGCCGGCGTTGACTTCCTGCCGGGATATACCCCATCCTGGAAGACGTCCGTGCCACTTAGCATCCAGGATCTCCATTCGCTCGGCGTCAATGCCATAACGCTTACCCCGCGCTGGGTGATCACACAACAAAACCCGTTCCCACTGATCTCTTTTGACCCCGGCCGCGCGGCGTTTAAAGACGAGCTCGGGGAGTGGGTCCAAAAAGCTAAAGAGCTTAATATGCGGGTGAATCTCCGCCCGACAATCTCGTTTGAATCTGGCAGCATGGAAACATGGTGGGATGAGGCGGCTAAAGATGATATCTGGTGGAACCTGTGGTTCGAAGAGTATCGGTCTTTTCTGCTCACATTCGCCCAATACGCTGGGGAGATGGGGGTCGAGAAGCTAATCATCAACACCCATGACATCGCTCCCAGCCTCCCTTCCGGTCGCCTTACCGGCGGTTCCTCATCAGGAGTGCCCAATGACGCCAGCGAGAGATGGGAGGCGCTGATCTTGGAAATTCGCGAACGTTTCTCCGGTCGATTATCTGTAGAAGTTGAGCTGCAAGTCGACACGCTCGATCTGCCCACATTTGTGGAGCATGTGGACGAGATCAGTATATATTGGCGGATTCCGCTCTCCCGAGGTGGATCTACTGAATTCAATGTACTGAAAACAACCGTGGACCAGACCTTCGATTGGCTTCTAGTCCACCCAAACCTGCAGGGAAAGCCCATCACTTTAAGTGTGGAATATCTCTCGCTACAAGGAAGTGCGAATTCGTGCCCTCCTGCGCCAGATGGGAGCTGCCGTGATCCGGGGAGCTTCGCGTCTGGTAGAGAGGTCGATCCGGACTTGGAAGTAGATCTGATCGCTCAGGCTGAGGCGATTAACGCCGTGCTTCTTGGCGCGTATGCACGAGACGAAATCACCGGTTTTTACGTCCGCGGTTTTAACCCAACTGCCCGGCTCTATGATAAATCCGCATCCATCTACGGAAAAACGGCCCAGGACCTGCTGCAATATTTCTACCCGCTGATTACGGGGAACTAGTGGCAATCCATGAATTACCATTACATGAATTGCCTTTACTGGACGAGATATGCCATCATGTATGGGCAAATCATAATTTGCCCATACATGATTTGCCCCGACAACGAGATGCAATAGAGAAGAATTCGCCGATTGCCCGACGACAGATGACGTTACCCATGGTTATTGGTTTCTATAAGATGAACACTGCAAAAGCAATCAACATAGCCAACGACGCGCGTGGTACACCTGTCTGGCAACGTAATTAATACGAGCACATCATTCGAAATGAGGATTCACTGAACCGCATCCGCCGTTATATTCAGGAAATCCCATTCCATCCATTATCAGCGAGGAGACGATGAATTTCGAACTAACAGATGAACAACGAATGTGGCGAAATGCAGTCCACGAATTCTGTGCCGAAATTGTCAAACCGAAGGCGGCGGAATATGACGAACGCGCCGAAATCCATCAGCAAGCTTTCGAGAAGATGGCCGCCCTTGGGCTGCTGGGCATGAACGTTCCAGAGGCTTATGGCGGCGCGGGTGTCGATACGATCAGTCTAGCAATCGCCATCGAGGAGCTCGGCTGGGCCGATGGCGGCACAGCGCTTTCCGTCGCCGCGCATAACAGCTTGGGCTGCGCGCCGATTGCGAATTACGGCACTGAAGAACAGAAGCAGCGCTGGCTCCCTGGCCTGGCCACAGGTGATCCCGGTCTCGGCGCATTAGCGCTTACCGAGCCCGGCGCAGGCTCCGATTTGGTGGGGGGGATTCAGACGCGTGCCAAATTGGACAGCGGGGAATGGGTGATCAGTGGGAACAAGGCCTGGATAACCAATGCCAGCTCGGCTTCATTGATTATCACACTCTGCCGAACAGATCCGGAAGGTGGTTCTGGCTCATTGAGTCTGATTGTGGTTCCCGCCGACGCCCCGGGTTTACATATTCACCCTCCTGAGAAGAAGATGGGCGTGCGCGCATCCCCCACACATGCGCTGACATTCGAGAATGTCCGCGTTCCAGAAGATCATCTCCTGGGAAAACCGGGGGATGGGTTATATCAAACCTTGAACACCTTGGACGGTGGGCGGATCGGTATCGGCGCGCTCTCTGTAGGTCTGGCACGGGCCGCTCATGAGGAGGCAATCCGTTACGCTAAGGAACGTGAATCCTTCGGGAAGCCCATCGCTGAACACCAGGCGATCCAATGGATGATCGCCGACGCTGAAGTACACATTGAAGCCGGTCGCTTACTAATATCCAAGGCGGCCTGGTTGAAGGAGAAAGGTGAATTCTATAATCGCGAAGCCGCTGTTGGGAAACTCTTCGCTACGGAGATGGCCGAGGATGTCGCCCGCAACGCCATTCAGATCCTGGGCAGTTACGGCTACAGCAGTGAATACCCCGTCGAGCGCATATACCGCGATGCACGGCTCATGACGATCGGCGAGGGCACAAGTGAAGTGCAACGAATGGTCATCGCCCGGCGCGTCTTGGGCAAGGAGTAGCGACAGTTTGGTACCCTGAACCACACGCTATTGGATGAAACTAATCGAAGAAATATTACACCGCCTGCGCTCACAACTGGCACAGGCGGTGTTCCTTTGCGTGCGAATAGCTATATATCCTGTAGACACCCCTTTCAGCGATCTTCAGTATTAAGGTGTCGCCGCCTGTAAAGCGGCATCGAGCTCGGCCTCCCCGACCATCCCTACCCACTGACCGATGATCGCGCCTGTACCGTCGAGCAGAAAGATATGGGGTTGGTACCGGTATCCCAGCTCTCGTTTGAAAGATTCCGTATTGGGATCGTCAATGTCGAGGTATGCGAAATCAATCTGTCCGGCATACTTTGCTTCAAGCCCGTGCACGACGGGCGCCAGCGCCTGGCAGGTCGGTCACCAGAACGCGAAGAACTCAAGGAGCACCGGCTTGCCCGAAGCCAGCACCACAGTGCTGGGGTCTGTGGCTTCAAGTTCTCCCCGGGGAGTTGCCTGCACGTGTGGCTGCTCCGCTTCCTGCGCCTCGGGCATCTCACCAGCGCTCGTGGATGCGGCTGCATCCTCTTCGGCTCCAGATACTTTGTCATCCGTAACCTCGTCAGGCGCCTGACCCTCTTGGACCTGCTGATCACCACCGCTCGTCTCCGGTGGAACCGTTTGACCATTGCAGCTCGCGAGGAAGGATGCAGCAATAAAAATGCCGAGGACAAACAATATCTTTGAACGTTTCATGATTCCCTCACTGTCATTGTTCACGGCAGCGGTTCTACGCTAAGAAGGGCCGCCTCTTCGTTTTTTTCAGAACCAGATAATACCATCGAATCATTCGGGTATCATGCAGCGAATCCAACAATCATCCACAATGGATTTGAACCATTAGACTGACTGCTCTCTCAGTAAGCAGGATATCCAGCACCTTTTCGCCTTTCTCGTTCATCAATTCCTTGGACGCGCGTCGGAAAACCAACCGAATACGGAGCAAGCCAGGGTCCAGTGGCGCTCATCAATATCGCGGTCAACATCAAGAGGACGGGAATTAAGGATGCTTTGATATTTATGTGCCATCCATTTACAAACGTAGAAAAGCCGGATCTCCTTAGGGCACAGGCTCAACAAAGCGGTCCAGTCCACGACTGCTGACAAAGGGAATAAAACCCAGGCCACGCGCCGTCTGAAACAACCAGGCAATGTTTTCTGGATCCAGGGCGTAGTCCACGGTGAAGATTACCACGCCTTTGCTCTGCGCCAGCAGCAGATCTTCCAGGTATTCTTCGCTGCTGACGTGCAGCGTGCTCTCGGGGTAACGATCGAACTGACGTCGGCATTCAGGCGACAACGAGCGTCGATATTCATCCGTGTCGACATCTACCCGCGTACGCGGCAGCGGGCAGTCGCCGGGCGGCTCGTTGTCGGCGCCGCCGTCGAACCAGGTCTGCTCCTGGGCAATAGCGTCGATGGCGGCCAGATACGCATCGTCCTCCGCAAGCTCGGCCGCGTTCTGGGCGATGACTACGCATTCGCCACATCGGCTGCTCACAAATCCGCTGATGTCCGCGACCCAACGTATCATCTCCCGAACCGGATCGACGCCGTCGATTTCAGCCAGCTCAATTACGTTCTCATCGGAGTAGGCCTCCACCCAGTCCAGATAAACACCATCGAAACCGGCTTCAAGGATTCCCTGCAGCAGACCGCCCTCCCTCAGCCAGATCTCCTTCCACTCGTCTCGCCAGTAAGCGACGGGGTAGTTCTCCGCCCAACCGTCAGGGTCCTCCCCTGCAATCCACTCAGGATCGCCTACCTCCCAATTGGCTTGCCAGTAACTCCTGTAGCTCTCGGCTTCGCCGATGTCGATGTACGCCAGCACGAGCTTGGGACGCTCAGCACGGTGGAATCCTGCAATGACCTCCGCCATGGGGTAATTGCGGTTCTCCGCTTCGGAGGGAATGTAATCCAGCACCACCATGTCGTAGTTTGAGTTCACGATCTGCTCGATAGTCTCATCATTCAAGTTGACATCGATCAAGTACAGCCAATACTCCACGCCCTCGAGCCGATCCTGAGGTTCGCCAACGCCGCTGCTTCTGGCGAACACCCTGTTAGAGGGCCGGACAGTGTTCCGCCCCCAGTACTTCTTGATGACGCCGAGCAATTCACTCTCACTCAGATCGACGTTGTTGCTGGGATCCACTCCCAATCTAAAATTGAAGGCGTGCACTTCTTCAACCCATGGCTCCCAGGAGACCTCCCACGCCCAAAGTGCATGGTTCAACCCCCGCTCTTCCATGAGATCCATCAGATCGTCCATGTATGCTGCGGCACCCGGCACCCAGCGGACAATACCGAATTCATTCACAGCGACTGGAACGCCAAACGCTTTTGAGAACGCATCTGCAGTGGAGAGTAGATTGTCGAGCCATCCGCGATTGAAAGCATCTGGCTGCCCATCCCAATCCGTATCAAAAGCATCAGGATAGGAGTATTCCAGATTGTTAAACTCCTGATGTGTGTATTCCATGGGGGCGTATTGATGCGCGGTGTAGACCGTGCGGGGGTCACCGCTGGGCTCTAGATATGTCAGCCACTCAATTGCGCTGTAGCCCATCCCACCCACGAGGATAGGAGTCTCCGCGTCAACTTCCCGAATCGCGTCTGTTACGCGAGGGAAAAGCTGGTTCCAATCATAGGTTGTGCCGCCATACTCATCCTGAAAGACTTGTGGATCCCACTCATCAAAGAAGACTTCGTTGGCATTTGGCTCGACCATCAAATCGTAGCCAACCAAGATCGGGTTATCCTTATACCGCTCAGCTGTGTATCGCCACATTTCTACCCAGGCATCCTGGGCCTCACTGGCTATCCAGATATCATCGTTTAGGTAGCTGGCATCAAACCAATCGCCGACATCTTCTAAATGAAACGTGAATTCGCTCCGTCCAGGGCCGGTACGGAAGGCGATCACGGCGAACATATCCGCCTGCGCGATCATCTCAAGAAGGCGGTCAAGATTCACCTGAACACCTTCATCCAGCGCATAGGGTGGCCTCTCTGAAAACAAACCGGGGTGAGAGATATTGACGTAATTCGCACCGAGTTCGGCTAGCTTCTCAAAATCATCTTGGATGTATAGTGGACCTACAATATCTGTTCCCATGAAATCATCGCCATCCAGTTCGGGGTATACCTTTCTTTGGTAAATATTTGCACCCCGCAGCTGTGTCCCGGATGACCACAGGTCCCAGGGATCCACATCGCCTGCTGATGGCGACGTAAAGGGTGGAGAATCCGGCTTGTCGCCAGAAGATGATAGGGTCGGGGATGCATCAAGTGGATAGGGAGCGGCTTCCTGACCGCCAAGTTGACAACCCGCGAGTAGTGAGATTAGAAGGATTATCCGTAGACCGCAGCCAAATCTTGAACGCATATTCTCCTCGTGGATGCCAACGGGATAGCAGACTCTAATACAAGGATAAAAATGGGGCAATTTAGTGCTGTAGATGCACCGACCCTTCTCTTGACGACAAAATCGATGCGTCAACTTCCAAGATCATCGCCATATGCTAAGTGTGTATCTTGATTCTAAAGTCCAACTCTCTACGTATCTATTCTCCACTATCAAGGACCGTCGACCTTACGAATTTTTGAAATCCCAGTTGTTGATAAGATAAACATTCCAGATAGATAACTGGACTATAATCTTTCGTAAGACAAGCATGCGAGGTGCTATGAAGCAGCCAATTGTTGAGTGTATTCCAAACTTTTCCGAAGGACGACGCGTCGAGGTCGTTGAGGAGATCGAGAACGCCATCCGCAGCGTGCACGGTGTTTACATCCTTGATCGCCACATCGACTCAGATCACAACCGCTCTGTGATTACTTTCGCCGGTTCCCTTGCTGAAGTAGCTGACGCCGCTTTCGATGCGATCAAGACAGCTGCAGGGTTAATTGACCTGGATCAACATGAGGGCGAACACCCGCGCATCGGCGCAACCGATGTCATCCCTTTCGTTCCGATCTCCGGGGTCACGATGGATGAGTGCGTTGAGCTTGCCCGAACGCTTGCCCAGCGCGTCGGAGATGAGCTTGGCATCCCCACATATTTGTATGAGAAAGCCGCAACCCGTCCCGAGCGAAAGAATTTAGAGAACATCCGCCGCGGCGAATACGAGGGCTTAAAGGAGACGATCGAAAGCGATCCCACAAAAAAGCCTGACTTCGGTCCCCAGAAATTAGGATCAGCTGGGGCGACCGTCATTGGCGCTCGAGCCCCCTTGGTTGCGTTCAACGTATATCTTTCAACGGACGATGTGTCGATCGCTCAAAATATCGGACGCGCGGTGAGGCACTCCTCTGGCGGGTTACGCTGTGTAAAAGCATTGGGAATGCTTGTCGAAGGCCGGGCGCAGGTTTCCATGAATCTCACTGACTTCACCCGCACCCCAGTAGCCCGCGTTGTAGAACTCATCCGTCGAGAAGCGGATCGCTACGGTGTCTCGATTGTGAATTCAGAATTGGTGGGCTTGATCCCGCAAGCCGCACTCGTCGATGCTGCACAGTGGTATCTGCAGCTCGACCAATTCTCACCCGACCAGGTACTTGAGAATCGCCTATTCGCAGCGATGAATAACGAGGAACACGATGAAAGCGAATTCCTGAACAATCTCGCTGCAGGTTCAGCAACACCCGGTGGTGGTTCCGCCGCCGCTTTCGCGGGTGCAATGGGCGCCGGGCTTGTTGCCATGGTCGCCCGTCTGACGGTTGGAAAGAAGAAGTTTTCCAGGGTTGAGGAACGAATGCAGGAAATCACATCGCGCGCTGACATACTGCGTGACGCACTCCACAAAGCAGTAACTCTCGACGCCCAGGCGTTCGCTTCCGTCATGGATGCCTTGCGGATGCCGAAGGAATCTGCGCAGGAGAAGGCCGCTCGGAAAGAAGCAATTGAGCGAGCCACGCATGTGGCCACGGAAGTACCGTTGCAGGTATGCCGTGATGCCGTCGAAGTGCTCGCCCTCGCAGCAGAAGTCGCTGAGAAAGGGAACCAAAACGCTCTTAGCGATGCGGGGTCTGCCGGCGCCATGGTAAATGCCTGCCTGCAAGCCGCAGCGCTCAACGTCAAGATCAACGCCGGCAGCGTCGCGGATCGTGAAGCTGCTCAAAGCTGGCTGGAGTAACTGGCACGTTTGGAAACCCAAGCCGCTCAAACCGCGGAGGCGCTCAGCGCAACTCTGGACTAACACATTCGCTTTGGCTTATCGTTAGACCGTTAATATCATTCAAAATCCATCAAAATCGCACCATCAGGACCCATGCAAAGGATCTTCGAGGGTGCGGTTCTTTCGCGGAGATATTCCCGGATTACACTACCAACCGCTGTCTGCGAAGACCCGCTCAAGCAATGCACTGCGCTCATCCAGCGACATCGGCCGTGGTTGAGCATAGTTCTCAAGCAAGGCCGTCAGGAGTTCCGTGCTAATATGCCGGCCATCGTAGAACACGTGCCGGTCGATAAACTCCTGTCGCAGTTCATCCGTCTGCATCTGGTCAAAGAAGAGGTTTCCAAGTCCGAAGTGGATGAACCCTCCTTGGTGAAAGGCAAACCCTTGAGGCTGATGGGCCTGGCTTCCACTGATGATGAC
>SDBS01005850.1_pt1 | contig 11963 bp, 9 predicted proteins | sample 2277091 | NCBI WGS metagenome assembly SDBS01 (sample SAMN10404972, study PRJNA504765) | marine sediment metagenome | isolation source: marine sediment core GS10_PC15, 163 cmbsf | place: Arctic Ocean: Southern Knipovich Ridge | collected 2010 | reverse complement strand
GGGCAATGACCGCCGCCAAGTACAAATTATCGAACCTGACCGTAATTGTGGATTATAATGATGTTCAGCTGGATGGTCCAGTGCATGAGATTATGCCCCTGGAGCCATTGGTGAAAAAGTGGGAATCCTTTAATTTCGCCACAATAGAGATTAATGGTCATAATATGAGAGAGGTTCTAGAGTCATTGGATATGACCAAAGAAATTCATAGTCAGCCAACTGTAATCATAGCTCATACTACCAAAGGAAAAGGAGTCTCCTTTATGGAGAATAAGGCAAAGTGGCATGGTCTCGCCCCCAATGATGCTCAGTATGCTCAGGCAGTAGATGAATTGAAAGGAAAAAGAAGAGATGACTGAGAGAGTATCTGTTCGTAAGGCTTATGGACAGGCGCTACCTAAATACGGTGCTATTAATCCTGATGTGGTAGTAATAGTAGCCGATGTTTCCTCTTCAGTGATGACCAATTACTTTGCTGAGAAATTTCCAGAACGTTTTTTTAATATGGGGATTCAAGAGGCTGGAATGGTTGATACTGCTGTTGGTTTTGCTCTTGCCGGGATGATTCCCTTTGTTAATACTTTTGCTGGTCTTTTTTTGCGAGCAGTGGAACAAATTAGAACCTGTGTAGCCTATGCCAGAACAAATGTAAAGTTAGTCGGGAGCTACGCAGGGCTATCAGATTTCAAAGATGGTCCAACCCACCATTCCATTATAGACCTAGCTATTATGCGCTCTATGCCTGATATGGCTGTGGTGGCACCAGCCGATGCGTTTGAGGTTGAAAAGATGGTGCCGGCTGTGGCTGAATATGACGGACCGGTGTATCTGCGTATTAGTCGAACAGATATGCCGGTAGTATTCGATGAGAAACACGAGGTGGAAATTGGAAAAGGGGTAGTTGTACGTGATGGTAGCGATGTGATTCTCATTAGCAACGGAATAATGGTATCCCGCTGTGTAAAGGCAGCAAAGCTTTTGGCCGATGAGAGGATAGATGCGGGAGTGGTGAATATGCATACCCTCAAACCTTTAGATGTGTCTATTATAAAGCAAGCGGCTGAAACAGGAGCCATTGTTACCGCAGAAGAACACTCTATCATTGGTGGGCTGGGTAGTGCAGTGGCGGAAGTACTGGGTGCTCAATGTCCGGTGCCTCTTGAGCGAGTGGGCATTGCTGATACATTTACTGAGACGGCTTTAGACCCTGACTCATTATTGGACCACTATGGTATGGCAGTAGAGGATATCGTTAAGGCAGCTCGACGTGCCACAAAACGTAAGGGAAAGAAAAGATGAAATTAACTGGCGGAGAAATAGTCAGAGAATATCTTATAAAAGAGAAAGTTCCTTATTTTGTAGGTATTCCCGGGCATGGATGTTTGGGATTAGTTGATGCTTTTAAAGGGAAAGAAGATAATATCAAGGTTCTTCAAGTGAGACATGAGCAAAGTGCAGCTCATCTTGCCGATGGTTATTATCGGGCCTCGGGCAGACCTTTAGCCATCTTTACTTCCATTGGCCCAGGGGCCATTAATACTGCAGTAGGAGTGGCTACCTCTTATGTAGATTCCACTGCCATGCTCGTCATTACCGGGGATACTCATACCTATATGTTCGGACGGGGAGTACTTCAGGAAATAGAAAGACAGCATAACTCTAATTTTCCTCGTATATTTGAGCCTATTGTCAAGCGATACTGGCAGGCGAATCGAGTCAGTCAGCTTCCTCACATCATGCAGAGGGCCTTTAATTACATGCTTACTGGCAGACCCGGGCCAGTGCTCATTGATTTACCTATGGATATACAAAGCGAGGCTGGTGAAATAGAAATTTCTGAACCTTCCAGGCACAATCCTCAAGGGCGTATCTCAGGAAGTCTAGAAGAAATAGAAAAGGCGGCTAGTCTTTTAATTAGTGCTAAACGACCAGTTATACTAGCAGGAGGTGGAGTGGTAACCTCTGGTGCCTGGGATGAACTAAAGGAGCTGGCAGAATTTCTGGGAGCCGCCGTTATTACCACAATGATGGGAAAAGGTGTGTTTCCTGAAGACCATCCTCTATATGCCTGGCATGCTGGCTCTAAAGGAACTACCTGTGGGAATAAGTTAGCTAGATCAAGTGATGTTCTATTGGCCGTGGGTTGCCGATTTACTGATGAGACTGCCTGTTCTTATAGAAAAGGGATAGCTTTTTCTATTCCCCCCACAAAGCTAATTCAGATTGATTTGGACTCCAACGAGATTGGCAAAAACTATCCGGTAGAGGTAGGAATTGTCGGAGATGCCAGGGAGACCCTTGGACAAATTTCGAAAGTATTACGAGAGAATAGAAAAAGAAAAGAGTATAAAGATACCTCTTACTTCGATAGAATTCAGAGGTTAAAAAAAGAATGGTTTGCCTCTTTAAAGAAATTTCAGAATCCTGACAAAGTTCCTATGACTGTGTCTTGTTTTTTAAGGGAATTAAGAGAATTTCTGGAACGGGATGCTTTTGTGGTTTCTTCTTCAGGAAATGCTCAGGCTCAAATTTTTCAGGAGTTTCCATTTTATGAGCCTAAGACTTTCATCACCAGTGGAGGCTTTTCCACTATGGGCTTTAGTCTTCCCGCAGCATTAGGGGTGAAGTTGGCTCATCCAGACCGTCAGGTTATAGCCGTAGTAGGAGATGGGGATTTCATGATGACCATACAGGAACTGGCTACTGCAGTTCAATATAATATTCCCGTAGTAACAGCAGTATTAAATAATGTCGGTTGGCAGTCCATCAAGGATCTTCAGATTGCCGCCTACGGAGAAGACAGAGTCATAGCTACTGATTTTGCCAAAGACAACAATGATATATATACTCCGGATTTTACCACTATTGCCAAAGGATTCGGTGTATATGCAAAGAGAATAGAAAGACAGGACGAGGTTAAAGATGCTTTGAAGGAAGCCTTTGCCTCAGGAAAGCCAGCCGTAATTGAGGTAATGGTCAATCGAGAGCATGCATATTCAGGTGCAGTTACCGGCTGGTGGGACGTCCCAGTACCGGCATATTTAACAGAGCGAAGAAAGAAGTACGAGAACGAAAGAGCTGAGGAAAAGCTTGTTTAGTATGAAAATCGCAGTAATCAATGAAACCAGTGCCGCTGATAAAAACAAAGATATTATAGCTGCTTTAGATGGGTTTGGTCATCAGATTTTTAACGTGGGCATGAAAAAAAGTGGCGGAGAGTCAGAACTTACCTATATTGATACAGGTTTTCTAGGAGCTCTTCTTTTGAATACAAAAAGAGTTGATTTTGTTGTAGGAGGATGTGGAACTGGCCAGGGATTTCTAATCTCTGCAATGCAGTATCCAGGAGTTTTTTGTGGTCATATATTGACTCCACTCGATGCCTGGCTTTTTACCCAGATAAATGGAGGAAACTGTATCTCACTTCCTCTAAACCAGGGTTATGGCTGGGCAGGGAATGTAAATCTAAAATTTATCTTTGAAAAGTTATTCAGTGTAGAGTCTGGAGCTGGGTATCCTGAACATAGAAAAACATCTCAGCAGCAAAGTAGAAAAACCTTAATTAATATATCACAAAAGACACATCTTCCTTTTGAATTTATAGTTGAAAAAATGGATAGCAATATTATCAAAAAAGTTCTAGAATTTTCTGGAGTCTGGGATTTATTGGATGTAGAAAATATTAAAAATAACAAACTCAGGGATATTCTGATAACAAGGTATAAAGGGTAGAGGATTGGAGAATGATTTTTTCTCAGAGGGAAATTCCTTACTTCTCTTTTTGAGGCCACAATTTTGATATAGAAGAGTAAAATTTCTAAAGTAAGTTCTTGATAATTAAAGGGGTTTTATAGTATGCTCAACAACAAAAAAATTGCCTTTATGGCATCACTAGACTTCGCTTCCTGGCAGCCGGAGAAAGTTTTGCAGTCCTTATCTAGTCTTGGATATGATGGGGTAGAATGGAAACTTTCGCATTTTAACCCCAGGGCTAGGACTAAAAAAGAATTAGAGAAACTAGCCCAATTAACTAAAAGCTATGATTTAGAAATTTCAGAGATAGTGGTTCAGCAGGACATAATAAGTCTAGATAAAAATTTAAGAAGGGATAGAATCAACTTAGTGAAAGAATGTATTGAGGCTGCTAACGATATAGGGGTACATATCATAAATCTTTTTTCTGGGCCTGCTCCCTGGGACCCGAAGGCTCCAAGAATCCCTGGGAATATTTCTGAAGGTAAGGCTTGGGAGTATGTTTTAGAGGCTTACAGTGAGTTTATTGATTTAGCGGAAAAATACGCAGTTTATCTTGCTGTAGAAGCAGTGTGGGGACACCTTTGTCATGACTATTACACTACCAAAGAGCTTATGAGTAGCTTTGACTCAGAGTTTTTGGGAATAAATATGGATCCTTCTCCTTACTGTTTATATGGAAATGATATTTTTTGGGTAATCAAGAAATGGGGCAAGAAAATAAAGCATGTCCATTTAAAGGATGTTGCAGGCAAGCCGGGATTTCACGGAAAAGACTTTATCTTCCCCCTATTAGGAGAGGGAATAGTAGATTGGAAGGCTTTCTTTAAGGCATTAGATGAGATTGAATACAAAGGCTTTTTCTCGGTTGAATTTGAGTCTTTCAACTACTACCGCAATGTGTTAAAAAATGATCCGATAAAAGCAGCAGAAATATCAATGGAACAAGTGAGGAAATTGACTGAGTTGTAGTGAACTTTTCTATGAGCTACGAAGTAATTTTTTTTAAAGGATAATCATTTAAAAGGGGAGAACAATAGTGAAAGTAGTTGTCACAGGCGGAAGTGGAAAGGTGGGCGGATATGTAGTGGACGAGCTTGAAGAATTTGGCCATGAAGTCATTGTTTTCGATATTAAGAAGCCAAGAAACAAGGACGTTGCCTTTGTCAAGGGAGATATGGTAAATATTAATGATTGTAGGAAGGCATTTGAAGGAGCGGAGGTCGTAGTGCACCTAGCCGCTATCCCAGATCCATTAAAGGATCCACCGGAGAAAGTGTTCAGTGTAAACGTTATGGGAACATTTAATGTCCATCAAGCGGTCGCTGATTTAGGAATAAAAAGGGTGGTTCAGGCCAGCAGTGACTCCTCCTATGGGTTCAACTTTTTAAAGCACGGGGATTATTTTTTGCCTGAGTATTTTCCCATAGATGAGAACCATCCCCAAAGGCCAGCAGATCCTTATGGCTTGAGTAAAAAGGTGGGAGAGGAAATTGCAGAAAGCTTTGTCAAAAGATATGGAATGAGGAGCATTGCCTTAAGAATATGCATGGTGTTCTTTCCTGAGTCTATAGAGTTCTATAAATCTGCCATAGAGAAGGGAAAGGGATGGTGTTGGTATAACCATGCCAAGGATGTAGCTCAGGCATTTTGTCTTGCTGTCGAGGCAAAAGGATTAAAGAAGTATGACGTATTTTGCATCTCCGCGGTAGATAATGGAACTAAATTTGACAGTATAGAGGTAGCAAAGAGATATTTTTCTGAGAAAATTACCTTTAGAAAAGAAATAAGAGGAAGACAATCCCTTTATGATTGGAGCAAGGCTAAGGCGTTACTGGGATATCAACCATTTTCCGAAGAGTCAGATTCACCCACGTGAAGAAAGGCAAAAACAGAGATAATAAAATGCAAACCTTGTTTTGAGATAATCCCATCTAATACTGAAGATGATTTTTGCTATTAGGATCCATCCCCAAGAGAAGGGCTTAAGTTTAAGCGGTTGACTTTTAAAACAGGCGAATCGAAGAACTAAAAATAAAGATCAAAGGGGGTGAAAAAGTAGGTAAGTTAATCTAGTCCATAAATGAACAAGGAGGAGAATAATAAGATGATGATGACAAAGAAATTGATTTTAGGGTTACTAGTTGGAACAATGTGTGTTATGGGAGGAGCTTCTGCTTTTGCTTATCAGGAAGCGCCTATGTTGCGGGCTAAAGTTGCCGCAGGTGAACTGCCTCCGCTAGAAGAAAGGCTTCCTGAGGAACCTACAGTAATAGAACCAATTGAGGAGATTGGTCAGTACGGTGGTACCCTATATGTCCTTGCTACTGACAATTTTCCTTGGCAAGATATGGGAAGCGGCCCAGAAAATAGTAAACATCTATTACACGCCAGTAGAGATGAGGATGGTAACATAGTAATAGAACCTGCGATAGCTAAAGGATATGAAATGTCCGATGATGGAAAAACCCTCATCCTTTATCTTAGAGAAGGAATGAAATGGTCAGATGGATATCCTTTTACAGCAGACGATTTTCTGTTTATGTTTGAAGATATGGACCGGAATGACCAAGTAAGCACCTGGGATGTCTTTCCGCTTGTAAAGAGAATAAAGAAAATTGATGATTATACAGTACGCTTTGAAATGGATGATCCCTATTTCCTAATGCCCTTGATGATGACATGGTGGAAAGGTGGTGAATGGGGCATGTTTCATCCCAAACACTACCTGGAGAAGTGGCACATAAAGTACAATCCTGAAGCGAATGAGCTGGCCAAGGAGGAAGGATTTGAGACTTGGGCGGAGGCTTTCCAATATCACTTCTGGTGGTCACCCGGGACAGTAGGTAAACCCACTTTAATGCCATTTGTCCTAACAGAATTCACTGACACCTACAAAGTGCTCGAACGCAACCCCTATTACCCCGTTGTAGATTCGGCCGGAAACCAACTTCCTTACATTGATAAGATAGTTTCCACTTTTGTTGATAAAGAAGTATATCAGATGAAGGTAATAAATGGAGAGGCTGATGTTGCTTATATGAAGACAACTTTCGCTAACTATCCTTTATACAAAGAGAACGAGAAGGAAGGAGATTATCGGGTTGTATTAATCCCTGGTGCTGATGGATCAAACGCAGCCTTTGGTGTTAATCTAAATTCTCCGGATCCGGTCAAGCGAAAAATCTATCAAGATGTGAGATTCAGACGAGCCCTATCCCTTGGTATTAACAGAGAAGAAATTAATGAGACTGTCTGTTTTGGCCTTGCTACTCCCCGTCAAGCAACAATTATTCCTAGCACTAGCTACTACGAAGAGGAATGGGGAGAAGCTTATGCTCAATATGATCCAGATGAAGCTAATCGCCTTTTAGATGAGATGGGTTTAACCGAAAGGGACAAAGATGGTTTTCGCAAACGCCCCGATGGCGAGACGCTACTCCTTATGGTTGAGTACAGTTCTGATATTAGCCCTTCCATGCTAATACCTATCCTGGAATTGGTAGGAGAGTATTGGCAAGATGTGGGGATTAAGACAACAATTAAGTCAGTAGGTTTGCTTCTCTTTTTGGAGCGAATGTCATCAGCTAACCATGATGTTTTGGCAGCTGATATTGATGTCTCCGAGGAGATTAACAACTTTTCTCAGCTAGCAGGACCCTGGCGTCCTCATGGAGGTAGAGTAGCCTGGGGTAAAGATTGGAATATATGGTTGGAAGCAGACCAACGTGTAAGACGAGGATTACAGACGCTGGAAGATTTCGAAGGAGGAAAACTGCCTGGTGAGGAACCACCTGCTGAAATGAAGGAACTCTATAGCTGGGTGGAATTAAGAACGTTTACTGAGATCGGTTCAGAGGAGTATATGGAACTGTCCCGCAAGATATATGATTTCAATGCGGAACAAGTTTTCGTAATAGGTACTGTAGGAATAGTACCCATCCCTTATATAGCCAAAAACAATATAGGGAATGTTCCCACGGTTCTTGATCCTGGTTGGATGAACGCTCTTGCTCTGAACTACCATGGAGACCAGCTTTTCTTCAAACAGTAAGCAGAGTAATTTAGAGTCAAAAGACATATAAAGAGTGAGCCATAGTCTTAGTTCCTTTTAACTATGGCTCACTTCTATAAGTTGTGCGAGTATAGGTAACAACATACACAGTCACTAAGGCAAGGGAAATATCTAACGAAACTTCTCAGTTACAATAAACATTTGGCGTTCCAGAAAAAATCAGCTATTATTTCAAGAAAGGGACATATCAATGAAAAGGAGAGGAATTTTTATGAGAGATGCTAATGGGGTCGTCAGCCAAAAAGAGAAGCTTCAAAACTCCTTAATATTTGCTCTAATCTGGCCTGGAATGGTTAACCTAAGGGATCCGTATCCGATGATTTTTTTCTTGAGAAATAAGCCAGACTTTATCCTAAGGGGATGGTTTTTTCTCGGTGGTGAACCTATCTGTTGTGATCCAGAAGAATATGAATTGATTGAGAATCAAACCGACTACAAAAGGCAGATTGAGAGTCTTGCTGATTTAATGCATGCTCAGGGAAGCTCATTCTTCGCGTGGGGTTTTAAGCCAATATGTAAGAAGGGCTCAATGCGTCTTAAGCCTGGAGACGAATTTTGGCCAACTTTTCCAAAGGATATACTTTTAAAGATGGGGTTTTCTGAACAACATTACTTGGATGCAGCAGCAGGGGACAAAGAAGGAAAAATTCCCAAATCGCTTCCGTTTATGACTCTACCAGCTGTTCTTAGCCCAGTTACACAAAATTGGTGGTTGTATAAACTAAAATACGTAATTGACAGGGGAAGTGACGGGTTTCATTGGGACGTGGTGCAGGAGACTCTATGTGATGTCACTAGTGATTACGTCCGGGAATATTTCAAAGAATTCTTACGGAATAACTTTACTCAAGATGAGCTAAAAGAAAAACTTGCCATAGATGATATAGACAAATTTGACTATCGTCGATGTTTACAATACTTAAAAGAGAATAATATACAGAGGAAGCTGGATAAATTAGATTACTTCTATTTGCTCGCAAGACTTAAGGGGAATAAAGAAGCGCTACAAAAGGTCTATGACGAAGCAAGACAATATGCCAGAGATAAGTATGGCAGAGACTTCATAATAACGGGAAATCACCACATGCTCACATTAGATCACCTTGCAGCATCAGACATGCTGATGGCTTGGGAGCCATTCAACTGTATGCCTTCAGGAAGTGAAAAGCTTACTCGTTGGGATAACCCTATAATGCCTGGGCAAACTCCTACAAGAGGCTCTAGAATTGCTGAAAATAAATGGTGGAATAATATATACCCTGGAAAAAGGGCGGTAATATTCCCTGACCATGGTTGGTGGCCGGACTGGAAGGCGTATTTGCCAGAGGAGAAACCGGACTGGTCTATGGATAAAATGACAGCCGAATCAAAAATAGAATATGTTAATTGGTATTGTGCTGAGAGTTATGCAAATGGTAACGGCTTTGTCTTTGGGCCCTGGATGGATTTCGATGGCAGCGTAGATAAAATGATGGATTTTCTTAGATCTCATAAAAATTTGCTCTTAGATTATGAACCTAATGCGCAGGTTGGGTTAATATTCTCCTATTCTTCGTTCCTTGCTGGTAAAGATAGAGTTATAGAGCCATACCAGGAGCTGGAATATAAAAAGACCGGTCACTACTTGGCTACCAAGAACATTCAATGGGCGATGGTTCCCTTATTTGATGGTTTTGTAGAAAAAGATTTGTTTAACATAGAAGACATAAATAAATATGATCTGTTGATTCTCAGTTCGGTTGTAGTGATGACACAGAACCAGAGGGATGTTATCCAACAGTTTATTGACGAGGGAAAGCAGGTGATCACAATTGGAGACGAGCCTGCGCTGGATGTAAAGCTCAACCCACTAGAAAGATTAGAGATTTCCGAGGTCAACCACTTATTCAGTCTAGAAGAATTGGGGGAAAGGATTAGCGAAGTAATTTCCAGAAAGTGCAAGAGCAACCTGTCAGAAGAGAACATCAAAGTCATAATAAACAAAGACAGTAATTCAGTGGTAATGCATATGATAAACTACGATTTTGATGAGGAAAGCCTAAAATTTAGTAAAAAGAAGAGCGTTAAGCTTTCTTTCGAATCTAGCGAAAACTTTAAACCCTACGTTAAGATATTCAGTCTTGGAAGAGGAGATGAGATGACTATTCTTAGGAAAACAGGAGATCTGTATGAGATGGTGATTCCTGAATTATATATTTGGACCATCATCAAGCTGGAAAGGTGTTAAGCCAAAAGAACTTATATATCGTGAATTTTGATCCATTGGGGATCGATACGTTCCCCCCTATTCCCCTGCGTCTCTTTGAATCGTTTTTACCAATTCCTCTTGACTTCTTAACTCCTTCTGTGCTACAGTTTCCATGTGGCTCATTCCCCCTTTCTTGTTTCTGTTTTTGCCTCGTGAAAAAACAAACCATTTTTTTCTTAACGGAAATCCCTAAACAACCGAAAAGTCTTTTTAATGGTGACTTTAATAAATGATGGTGTTCTTTGACAAATATAGCAAGTGGGCTTTTAGTAAAGAATATATCCCAAATAATATTTGAGAATAGTCCAGGATTTTGCCTAATAGTTATGTAGTAGTTTTTGATTTTTTAGTAAGGAGGATAACTATTATGCAAATCAGAGATATTGAAATTGAATTCGAAGGAGATTCTCTCACCAGGTATGGACTCTTTGCGCTTTTAGCCTGGTTTCTTGTTGATATTATCGAGCTTTCTCAAAGATTCAAGATAGTTACCGTCAATAAGAGACGTAATAGAAGTAACCCTATAAAGAGAAGGAAAAAGCCATTTCCTGACTATAAGATGTGCTTAGCAATTGTAGTGATTATTCTTTTGGGTATCACGCTTTGAGAAAATTCCCCGCCTTCTTTATACAGAGACAAAACTAGCTGAACTCATTGGATTTGAAAAATTCTTTAGAGTGGCCACCGCAAGGAACTTCATTAATGAGTTTACTCTCTGGCACCTAAGGCAATTAGATAAGATAAATATGGGTATCCTCAAAGATTTTGGCCAGGCTACCTTGCAAAATTTTCCCATCTTAGATATAGACAAATCTACTCATTCTTTAGAGAGTAAGAAAAGAGAAAAGGCAGTCCCAGAATTCAACAAGAAAAACAAGGGCAAACCTTGTTATCAGTGGTCTTGTGGCTTCATTAGAGAAGAGGTAGTTACCCAGAAGCTCCATTCAGGAAAAACTAAAGCGGACTGTTTCAAGTACCTTGAAGAGATAGTTTTTGATACTCAGAAAAAGCTCGGAATTGATAATTTTATCATCCGCTCAGATGGAGGATATCTTTCCTTCAAAGCCTTAGATTTTATAGTTAATGCGGGACACCAAATAGTTATTGCAGCTCGTTATGATTGGGTTCTCGCTCAAGAAGGAAACGAACTCGATGAGACTAAATGGATCAGGCACGATGATAAGACTAGACTCTATGAGTTAGGCTCAGGAAAGGTAGTCTCTAAATGCCAGTATACTTTTAGAATAATTTTGGTTGAGAAAGAGCAAGGGGAAATAAAGATAAGGAAAAGAGAATCTCTTGAAACAGTTAAAGAGCAGTTAATTTCTCACGGTGCTCAAATAAAAAAGAAAGATGACAAAATTTGGACTATTAGAATAAATGAAGATTATGAATATAAACAAGAAGCAATAAGCATTTATAGAAGCATTAAGAAAAGAGCTTACTTCAAACACTATGTTAAAATACTCAATAATAATGGGCTTTTATAAGAATTGCAATTAATTAGGGATTTCCGTTAAATCAAGCCCTTCTGAATTTACACACCTATCATCCCAAATTGGGCTAGGCTTATTCTTAAGCTTTGACGGTGAAAGGATTGGACGGGTAGAGGGAAATAAGTTCGTGAAATACATGTAAAAAAAGGGACTTTGAAAAAGTGGTTCCATGGACATTCCCATTGCATCTGTTGAGCATAAAAAATGTCTTCTGCGCTTTTTTGTCTGAACACGCTGGTAGTGATTTTGGAATGTGGCGTGAGAGATATCGTTACAAAGAACTTTATGAAGGAACATGTTCTGGGCCTCTCTTCGTATTTTGCATTTTCCAGTTCTAAATATTATCTGTAAAAATAGAGGGTAAAAACATAGAGAGAGAAAAGATAAAATT
>SDBS01005849.1_pt1 | contig 11963 bp, 5 predicted proteins | sample 2277091 | NCBI WGS metagenome assembly SDBS01 (sample SAMN10404972, study PRJNA504765) | marine sediment metagenome | isolation source: marine sediment core GS10_PC15, 163 cmbsf | place: Arctic Ocean: Southern Knipovich Ridge | collected 2010 | reverse complement strand
AGCAGGAATCGTTCAAATATTAGAAACTGACACAAAAAAAGCTTTCCTTGATTATTTATTCAAACCTACTTTTAATATTTCAACTTTAAAATCCGGTTACCTTGAAGAAGGTACAAAAAATATGGTCGCCAACCAAGCTATTTGTAATGTTGACATTAGATTCGCACATAATGTAACGGTTGATGAGATTTTTAAAGAAATTAATGCTAAAGTAAATGAATTTTCAAAAAAATCAAATTGTAAAATAGAATTAATTAAAAATATTGGATATGAAGGGTCCAGAGTAGATAAAAATTCAATTTTAGTTAAAAGTTTAATTGAAAGCAACAAAATTTTAGGAGTAACTACAGAAATTTGGCCATTTAGTGCTGCAGCAGCGCCTTTGAGTAAAATTAAAAATGAATTTGAATGGATGAATTTTATCGTGGGATGTTTAGGAATAGGAGGTTATGCTCATGCTCCTAATGAATTCGTTCAAGTCGATTCAATAGGAAGAACTAGGCTTTCAATTTTTCATTTTCTTAATATATATTCTAAATTATATTCTAAAATCAGTTAATACTAATCTAGGAATTATATAAGTTCATAAACTTCCATAATTTTATTGGCTATATCTCTAAAAATTAATTCAACATTCTGACCTGTTTTAGAAGAACATTCAATAATTTTGTATACATTACGGGATAGAGCAAAGTGAGATGCATCTTCTGCAGAAATTGTCCTTCTCCCCTCAAGATCTAATTTTCCGCCCACCATTAAAATGGGAACTTGTCTTTCTCCAAAACTTGCTCCTTTCATAAATATTTTGACCCAGTCATCAAAATCTAGTAAAGTGTTATATCTTGTAATATCATACATAAAAATCCCCGCAAATGCTCCTCTAGCATAAGGAGGCAAAAAAAATCTGAACCTCGCCTCCCCTCCAAAGTCCCAGATTTGAAGCCTTACTTTCCAATTATTAAACTCTAATTCTTTTATAAGGATATCTGCACCTATCGTCATCTTAGTACTTTCCTTAAATCGTCCAGTAATATATCTTTGAACCAAAGTTGTCTTTCCAACTCCTCCTGCTCCAAAAATACATATTTTAAAGGTTGCTGATTGCATTACTTTATATCTAAAGCCGTTAAAATTCTTAATTTTTCTTAAATATATATCAAACTGATTCTAAAAATGTATATGCGATATTCACAAAGGCATCATTCACATTTTCCCCTGTTTTCGCTGAGGTAAGAATATAAGAATGGAATCCGTAATGATCCGCAACCTTTTTTATATCTTCCTCACTGGTAATTATTTCATCTGCTAAATCAGACTTATTTCCTATTAATACAAAAATAATTTCGGAAGTGGCATGATCTTTAATATCATTATAAAGGTCTCTAATGCTTTCTATATTATTTGGACGTGTTCTATCTAAAACTATAAAAGCGAAATTTGCTCCTTTGTAGAATTTCTTCCTATATGGAGCAATGGATTTTTTTTGGCCAGCAATATCCCATATTATAAATTGAATATCAGTATCTTCATTAAGTGTTATTAATTTTTCTGATAGATCTACTCCAATCGTCGACTGGTAGTCTGCCTTAAAAGTATTTCGTACGAACCTATTAATTAAAGAAGTTTTGCCAACTTTAAAGTCTCCTACTAATATGGTTTTTAAATAAAATTTTCCTTTTGGAAGCTCTCCACCTTTAGTTTTTGCTATTGTTTTTATCACCTGAGGAATATCAATATCAATATTTTCAAATCCGTCCATTATTAGCTCAACTTTTCCAGCAATATGTTCAGAAAAAGCTCTTAATTCAACATCCGTAATTGATGGCAATGCGATTGTAGTTAATAATGATTTTGGTCCTTTTGAACAGTATGCTACTTTTTTTTCCTCAGTAGATATAACATTGCAGAAAACATCTGTAGCATTAATTTCATTTATAATTTTATCTAAATGTCTATCAAATTCGTAATCTACCATTTGATATCCACGTACAGCTAAATTTTTATCAACGAATACTTGAAAATGATGATCACAAACTAACCTTTTTGGAATAGAAAAGGTAACCAGGTTTTTAGCATCCTCAATAATGTATTGTGGAATAGATATTCTTTTATTTTGTTTGCATATAGGACAAATAACCCTTATATCACTCTTTTCAATTTTTTCACTTTTCTCTGTTTTATCCGGCAGTCCAATTGTGGTCTTTCTACCATTTTCCATTTTACTTTCTGAAATAATTAAAACGCCTTCTCGATTGGTTATAATTACAGATGAGACACTTTCGATCTCATTCATATAATTGTCTATAAGTGATTTTAAAAGTTTTTCCCTTAGAGGTATATCTCGTGTAGTTGTTTCTTTGAAGGATTTAGTTTCTTGTATTATTCTATTAATCTCTTGACCCTTCTCATAGTATTCAATTCTCAAAACTTCATCTTCAAGATCGGTACAAATGGTTGTAATATTTTCAATAATCTGAAATGCTTTCTTATAATTCTTCTCAGATATAAGATGCTCGAAATCTTTAATCAGTTCCTCCCTTTCTTCTAATAATTTTAACTGATATATAAATTTCTCGTTATTTTCTAAGAGATGTGAAATTGTACCAATTAAATTCTCTCTATATTCTTGATCTAAAGCAATTAATGGATACGAGTTTAACCCTAAAATTTCCTTAATTTGATCAGGTTCTAATGCATTATCTAAGTCTTGTTTATTCCCGATTACCACAATATTTGCTTGGGTGGACTGATGTTTTACGATCTCTAAAAAGAATTTACTTTTTTCTACATTTTCTAAAGTTGAATCTGTAACTATTAAAATTAGACTACTTCCTTTAACAAATTCTTCCAATAAGAAGCTAAATTGTTCTTCTCCTGTATAATCCCAAAATTCTAGATAGATCTTTCCGATTTTCAGCGTACCAATATCAACATTTATCGTAGGAGTATGTTTAATAGGAATTTCTTGAGATCTTATTAAATCTGTTATAGTAGTTTTTCCAACATCTGGGTACCCTATTAGCGAAATCTTTATTCTAAAGTCTTCTTTACTATTTATTCTTATTTACACCCTAAGAGTTCCTTTTAAAAATTGATAATTATTCTTTTATTGATTAATTGTTAATATTAGTTAATCAAATATCTATTAATATCGTAGTTATTTATATTTTCTTTTTTAGATAATATCAGAATTACCTTGTTAAATTCTAAACCTATATATATGATAATTTTTATTAAAAAATCATAAATTTCTTGTTGTATTTTTTAATTTAACATATTTATCTAAGGATTTAATTTATAGTAATTTCCATCATGAAAGTTAATAAAAGAAAAGCTGAGTCACTAATCGTTTTAACATTTATTATATCATCCATTATTATAACTCCAATTTTAATTTCATTGAATAGTAGCAATATTTTTTTTAATCAAAATCAAAATTTAAATCAAAATCACGATAATCTTGAAGATTTTTTAGAAAAAGATCCTCCTCCTATTTCCACTTCTTCGAATTCTCCTCCTAATGCCAGTTATTTTAATTTCTATAAAAAAATAACAATTAATTCTGATAAAGTATCTGATGATCTTGTTGATTTTCCTTTATTAGTTTCAATTTTAGATACAGAATTACATAATAATGTAATTGTTCAGGCTGATGGTGATGATATTGCTTTTTCTAACGGTACAATATGGTTGGATCATGAAATAGAATTATTTAACCAAAATTACAACTCTAAAGACGCTAAATTAGTAGCTTGGGTTAAAATTCCGTTGCTATTAACTTCTGTTGATACAATTATCTATATGTATTATGGTAATTCAACCATGACATCTCAACAAAAACCAACAGGAGTTTGGGATTCAAATTTTGCAGGAGTTTGGCACTTAAATGAAACAACTGGTGGTACAAATGCAATCAAGGATTCTACAGCAAATTCTAATGATGGGACGACCGATGATAATTCGCCAATTCTAGGTGAAAATGGGCAGATTTCTAAAGCAACAGGGTTTAATGATGCAAGCAATCAGAGAATTGAAATTGCAGATGATCCAACTCTTCAAATCACAGATGAACTTACAGTTGAAGCTTGGATTAAACCAAACGATTTTGCAGATTGGGAAACGATCGTTTCTAAAATGGGCGGTTCTTTGGGCAGCGGAAATACAGCAGAGGAAGATCTCTATTTTGCAACAGACTATGATGGAGATTTATTTGTTGGGCTAGCAAATTCATTAGAATCTTACGAATGGTATTCAACTGTCCGAATAACTACTGGAATTTGGCAACATGTGATACTTACTTATAATAGCTCATCAAGTTATGTGGAACTTTATTATAACGGTGAATCAATGCAAAGTCAATATTTTGGACTAGGCACATTAGAGACAAATACTAATCCATTTTATATTGGCTTTAATAGAGGATGGTTAAACGAGGTTTTTCGGGGTACTATAGATGAGGTTCGTATTTCTAATGTAATTCGTTCAGCAGGATGGATTGCTACTGAATTTAATAATCAATATGATCCAAAGAGCTTTTATTCTGTTAGTGGACGTTTTGAACTAAATCCTCCAAAACCTGAAGATTTTAATTACTATAAAATAATTACGATTGATTCAGATAAAGTATCTGGAAGTAATGATCTTATTGATTTTCCTTTATTAATTTCAATTTTAGATTCAGATTTGCATGATGATGTTCAATCTGATGGTGATGATATTGCCTTTTACAATGGTACTACATGGTTAGATTATGAGATTGAACTGTTTGACCAAAATTATAATCCTACTCACGCCAAATTAACTGCATGGATTCGAATTCCAAGACTCTCTATATCCAGTGATACTGTTATTTTTATGTATTATGGAAACTCTACTATGGAATCCCGCCAAAATCCTACGGGTGTCTGGGACAGAAGTTATGTAGGTGTGTGGCATTTAAATGAAGATCCAACGGGTATTATTTTTGACAGTACTTCAAATAATAATGATGGTGAGTCAAGTGGAATGAATTCACTTGACTTGGTTAACGGAAAAATAGGTGAAGGATTAGATTTTGATGGGAGTAATGATTATATCCAAACAACTAGCGGTGAATTAAGAAATGCGACAGATTATACAATAGAGGCGTGGTTTAATGCAGATATTACTAGTATGTCACATATTATTTGGCAAGGAGAATCTAGAGGAAATGGAGGAGGTATAGAAGATGAAACACACATAGGAACAGGAGATTGCACTGATGGTGGTAGCAATGAAATCTCTATTTTTTTAGACGGCCATTACGAAACTGATATAGATATTGCTATTCCTTTTTCAGATACTTCAAATTTCAATCACTTAGTCGGAGTCTTTTCAGATGTAGATACGGCTCCTAATGGTGAATTATTTTTAAATGGAGTATCACGAGGGATGGATTCAGGAAATGATATTAGAAGGTCAAATTGGGATACAGATCTAAGAATTGGTCGACCGGGTTTAAGTCAAAGATATTTCAATGGAATAGTTGATGAAGCACGTGTTTCTATTATTGCCCGTTCTGATGAATGGATTGCTACAGAATACTCTAACCAATACCAACCAGATAGTTTCTATTCTGTTAGTGATCGCTTCGAAGTACATCCTTCAATTCCAGAAGATTTTAGATATTACAAGGAGATAACAATTGATCATTTATTAGTTTCCGGAACAAATCATTTGGTAAATTTTTCTGTACTTTTGTCGACTCTGGATGAAGATTTACATGATGACGTTCAGCCAGATGGAGATGATATCGCATTTTTTAAAGATGGGCAATGGCTAGATCACGAAATAGAACTATTTAACCAATCACATAGTAGTACACATGCTCAATTAATCTCTTGGATTCGACTTCCTTATATATATTGTACAAAAAATACAACTCTTTTCATGTTTTATAGCAATTCAACTATGAGTTCACAGCAAAATCCAGCTGGAGTTTGGGATAGGAATTATAAAGGAGTCTGGCATTTAAATGAAGATCCCTCAGGTACGCCTCCACAGATTAAGGATCGTACTGTGCTTAACAGTGATGGATCCAGTTATGGTTTTATGACATCTACAGATCAAGTTTCTGGAAAAATTGACGGATCTTTAGATTTTGACGGAAATAATGATTATCTTGATTTTGGAAATCCTTCTGAACTGCAAATTACTGGAGCAATAACTGTGGAAGTTTGGTTTAAAGCCGATTTCATAGGCAATGATTATTTGATAACGAAGGGGGGATGGGAAGGGCAACGCTGTTGGGAAATAAGCTTCGATGCCGGTGGGGCTGCTTATGGGTATATTATGTTTCGATATTCTCCTAATGGATTTAGTACTGAGATAGTCGGGTATGAATATGTAGAACTAGGGAGATGGTATCATGTGGTTGGAGTTTTCAAACCAAGTGAATATGCTAGTTTCTATGTCAATGGTACAGAAGTGGATTTAGATACTACAGGTATATCTCCTATACAATATGATTCTTCCCTCCCTGTACGGGTTGCTAGAAGATCTGATAATGATCTAAATTTTTTTGATGGAATAGTCGACGAATTACGTATTTCAGATATAGCTCGTTCAAGTGATTGGATTGCTACAGAGTACAACAATCAATATGATCCAGATTCTTTTCATTATATTGGAGTGGAACAATTCGCTAAAGAAGTGATAGGGCTTGATGTTCAAATTAATGCCTTGGACCTATATGGCAATTTGATACCTAACGTAAATGTTTCAATGATAAAGGATGCTGTGTTAATAAAAAATGGGCTAACTGAAGCTGATGGTAGTATTTTATTTACGAATATATCCTTAAATTGGTATAATTTTAGCGCTTCAATAGAATCTGACTTTGGAAGTATTGTTGAAATTGTGAATCAAACATCTGAAGCAATCTTAATTGACAAAACATTTCAAACCGTTAATCTAACCTGCGATGTTGGTTCCAATTTCTTTAAGGTGATTGACATTGAAGGAGATCCGGTTGATTCAGGATATATTTTAGTGGGTACTACATCGGAAGTATTAAGAAGTTGTGCCATAGATGAGAATGGGAATTCTCGATTCTGGTGGGTAAATACTACACCCTACGAATACAATTTTACAGTTAAATATTTTGACACTAATTACAACCCAAATGAAATAATCTTAGCTTCAGGGGATATTTCTGCACCAAATTCTCCAAATACTCCTATTATTATTAATACAAACTTAACAACCGTCAATTTTACAATATTAGGCGGTGCTGATAAGAAAGTAGTTTCGGGAGCAAAATTACTATTAATAAGATTTGATAATTTCGATTCTATAGTAAATCTAACCACAAATCAGTATGGTATAGCAACAATGAAGTGGGTAAATTCATCAGGATTATCGCTGGGAAAGGTAATCAATTATTCTTTACAAATTGATTTTTTTGGGCTAATAGAATTTAATTACACGGTCGCTCCATATTTGTACACATTTATGTACAATTTTACGGTAATAGCTAAAACGGCATACACATTCATTATTAAACTCAATCCTGACGATTATCAGACTGAACTGGTGTCATTAAATCCAAACGATTATACAGAACTTGAATGGGGTAGGAAATTGAAGATTAGGGCTTTATTTACGGTGACTAAACCTGCTCAATTCGAAGGTCCAATCTATGCGGATTCTATGTCGTATGATATAACATTAGTAGGTAATATTGTTCAGTCAGGAACCATGTCAATTGAAGAAGGATATTTAGGAAAACATTTTGCCATCATTGATACATCTGAATTAAAAAGTGATAATTTCTATTTAATTGTAGTCTCAGCACAAAAATCTGGTTTTACTCTACCTTCTGATTTAATTCTCCAATTACGAGTATTAAAGAATGATATGATTTTAAATCAATCAGTAAATGGCGAGGTCCAGGATGAAGTTTATTGGCTTGAGAATGCTAATATGTCAGTTCAACCGTATGGTAAAACTTCTGAAGAATTGATTCTAGAAGACAGTATTTATAAGGAAGTTATAAGTGGAGATCACTCCTTTGAACTTTGGATTCCAGATCTTCATATTGAGTGGAATTTAACTAAGATAGTGTTAAATGTAGAAGGAATCACTTTTGGAGTTGAGGAGGATGATATTAATATTACAATAAAATCAGAAGATTATGGTACCGAATATTTTTTCAATAAATCTAATGCTTCGTATGAATATTATGGTAAAAATGCTGCAAATGGTACTTGGAATAACTTAGTTATTGATCTTAATTCAAAAAGTCTAAGTAATAATAATACCTTTAACTTTAACATTAGCGGTACTTTTATTGGATCCATTGATATTATAGTAGATACTGAATTTACAAGGGATAAAATTTATACTGAATATTATGAATCTAATATAACAGATTCAATTATTCTTCCCTCTGATGGTAATGGATGGGCAATTAAAAATGTAATTTTTGAATTATTAAACTGTCAAAATCTTACTGGAGATTTAGTAAATCCTGCTAATTATATCGATAATATAACAACCTTTGAAGGGCACACTACGAAACAATTTTATGATATACGTAACGGATATTGTAAGATAAATATCAATGATACAATTATTAATCCATTAAATAACCAATTCTTATTCTATATCGGAAACACATCAGAAGTTATCTTTGATGTAATTATTAAGATTGAATATATTCAAGAGTTTTACCAAAGTCAATATTTAGAATCATTCAATCTCTCAAAAAGAATATCTGATTTTAACACCGTGGCGGATACAATACAAATAAGTCCAAATGAAGTAGTTTGGATTGATAAGGGGCCAATATTAAAATTAAGTGGAATAAACAATGGTTTTCAATATTTCCTTCCCTCGGAATTAGCAATGAATATTACTCTTAATGGACAAAAATTTAGTGTTTCTGATACTGTAGGTGGCGGAGAATTTCTCTTAACAAACATTTTAGGATTTACTAAAAATACTAAATATGCAGCAAGTATAGAAACAAACCAGCCAGTTAATTTTTCTATTTCTTTTAAGGCATTTTATCTCAGAACGGTTTTCTATGAAACTAAAGGATCAGTCGTTTACAATCTAACGCTTGATGTAAGTGGTATAGTACAATATGTTGAGGAATTGGAACATTATCAGCAAATAATCGATACTTCCTTGCTTAATGCTGGTGAATATACTACCAGATTCTCTGTTACTAAAGAACATTATGGCACTGCTACCCTAGATTTAAACTTAAAAGTACAAGAACGTTTGACATTAATCAGTGGTTCTTCTATTAACATAGAGGGTTATCCAATTATCTATGTACAAGACACTACAAATTTTACTTTTATATATACAGATGCTTTAAATCCCTCCAATGTTACAAGTCTTGATACTCAAAGTTATACCGTATCTAAGATAGATTCAGGTAGTCAAGTTAGCTCTGGAAATTTAGTATTTAATGCGAATAATGAATATATTTTAGATATTAATAGTGAAACATTGCAAGTTGGAAGATATTCTATATGGATTACATTAGAAAAACAAAATTATCAATCTAAACAGGCGCATATAGTTTTAACTGTAAATGAAAGAACGATTGAATATGATCTTGGGGATATGTTTGAAAAAAAACAAACAAGTGTAGTTAAAGGAGAAACCATCACATTGTCAATAGAGTTAAGTGATCCAACCAAGAGGGATATTCCATTGACGGGAGCTAAAGTAACTCTAGAGATCGACGATGATGAATTTGAGTTTGAGGAGGTTGAGGATGGAGTTTATGAATTAGAATTTAAAACTGACGAATATGAGGCGTTTTTTACTTCAATGACTTTAACAGGTACAATAAAAATATCTAAAGCGAATTATACTTCTGAGGATGTAGATATTACGATTGTTATCGAAATAGAAGAGTTAGAAGTAATCCCTGAAGTACTAAGTATACCAATCTTCTATCTTCTATTGGCCATAGCAGCTTTCGGTTCAGTCGTTGGCAGTCTTAGCACATATAAATATATTCAAATAGCTAAAATTCCAAAATTCGTCAAAAAAGCAAGAGTTATGAAAAAAGCTATTAAAGCGGGAAATAAAGTACCTGACTCTTTATTAACCACATCAAAGGAAGAATCGATTTTAAAACAATTTGAGAATGAATGGGAGGAAGTTGGAATTTCTTTAGGAGAGATCCTGAGAATTAAACCTAAAAAAGATGAAGTTATTTCCAATGGAGAAGGAGGTGCAAAATAGGTGCCAGTTGGATTGTTAGTTATGAAGTGGGATGAAAGAATTGGCACAGAAATTCTAGGAAAATATCCAGAAGAGATCATTTTAACAAAAAAGACTTTAATGCAGGTATATAGTACACATGAGTATACTGGAGAACCTGGTATGATTAGCTTAATGGTAGCTAATTTGAATATCACATCATATTTTACAGGTCCTGAAAGAAATCTTTACATTTTACTACTATTAATGCTAGACGAAGACCCAGATCTCTATGAGGGTGGATTAGTAGATGTTTCACATGTAATTTTACAAAATTATGATGATGATTCATTCTTACAAATGATTCCTTCTCTTTATCAACATTTATCTATTTTTCCAACTCTTAATGAGGAACAGCATCTTGCCATGATATATCATAATGAAATAAAGCGGAATATTATCAACCGCCTTAGGGAGGAAGGCGTAGTTTCTAAATCAGAATTGATGGTATGGTTAAAGGAATCATATGATAATAGTTCTATAGATATAGATTCCGTCTTAATGGAACTTATTAGAAATGAAATTGTAAAAGAAGCCTCAGTAAAAGGAATGCCTTCTGAATTAATTTTTCTTACTAAAGATCTTTTGTTGATTAGAAGGCCCCCCATTAAACTACTAAGAAATTTATCTGAAAAAAGATTATCTTCACGATTAATAAGAGATTATCGGTCTTCTGTCGAATCCTTTTTCCAAGATTATCGCCCTTCAGAGATGGATAATCTTAAAATAATTAATGCTTTAGTTAATCCTCAAGTTTATGAAACATTACGATTATTAAGAATTAAAATAGTAAACAGAGAAGAACTCCAAAAACTTAAAAAAAAAGGTGTAGAAGATACTGCGGGTGTTCTTAAAGCTTTATACGATTGCCAGTTAATTAAAGTTTTTCAAGGTAAAGATGGAAAAGAGCATTATGCTCTGATCTCTGATTTCTATTTAGGATATATGTTTCCAAAATATCTTTTAAATATTATTAAAAAAGACTATGAGAATAAGTCTAAAGCAAATCCTGTATTAATTGAGTGTTTAGATGTATTAGAAACAACATATTTAAATCTAAAATCCAAAAAAAAAATTAAAAATGTAAAAAGTGATTAATAATGTATGATGCTCTTTTTAAGGTATGTCTTTTTGGTGATGGAGGAGTCGGGAAGACTAGTTTAGTTAATAGATATTTAACAGGCTTGTTTAAAACGGGTACAATCATGACTATAGGAGTCGATTTTTTGGTGAAAAGTCTCGAAATTCAAGGAAAAAAAGTTGCTTTACAAATTTGGGACTTTGCTGGAGAAAAACGTTTCCAATTTCTTTTGCCAGGATATGTTAAAGGAACTTCTGCCGGTATTTTTATGTTTGATATTACCAGAATGTCTAGTTTAACGAGTCTTAACGAATGGTTAGAAGTTTTTAAAAAAGGGACTGATGAGGAAGGGGAAGATGTACCCATAATGATTGTTGGTGGAAAGATAGATCTTAGTAATAGAAGGTCTGTTTTCAGTATTGATGTTAAGGAGATAGCTCAATCACATAATCTTTTAGAATATATTGAATGCTCTTCCAAAACCGGGGAAAATGTAGAATTGATCTTTAACAACTTAGCACAATTTTTACTCAAAAATGCAGGGATGCTATAAAATTATAAGTATAATTTTTAAAATATATTTGAGTTTTTATTAATATGCTTAGGTATTTCAATAATATTAAAAATACTGAAGACT
>SDBS01005848.1_pt1 | contig 11964 bp, 10 predicted proteins | sample 2277091 | NCBI WGS metagenome assembly SDBS01 (sample SAMN10404972, study PRJNA504765) | marine sediment metagenome | isolation source: marine sediment core GS10_PC15, 163 cmbsf | place: Arctic Ocean: Southern Knipovich Ridge | collected 2010 | reverse complement strand
GATTTATTTCGAGCGGACTAAAACCAGCACCCCGGGCCTGTCGGTAACTTCATGACGTTTTTCCGGCAACTGTGGGCCATAATACTAAAGGATCTCCTGTCTGAACTCAGGTCCAAGGAGATGGTCATCTCCATGTGCCTCTTCGCCTTTCTGATCCTGATTATTTTCAATTTCACTTTTGACATCGCGCCTGATGCAATCGTGGGCAGCGCTCCGGGTATCCTATGGGTGGCTTTCATCTTTTCCGGCCTAATGGGTCTGGGCCGGGCTTTCGGCGGTGAGCGGGACCGGGGAACCATGCCCGGCCTGCTTTTGTGCCCGGTGAGCGGCTGGGGTATCTACCTAGCCAAGCTAATCGGCACTTTCATCTTCATGGCCATTATTGAGGTCTTCACTTTTTCCCTGTTTTCCGTCCTTTATAACGTGAGTCTGATTTCCCATTTTTTTCCTATTGTCTTGATCCTCTTCCTGGGAACCCTGGGTTTTGCCGCTGTCGGTACTGTCTTTTCGGCCATGTCCGCCACCACTAAAGCCCGGGACGTCCTGCTCTCCATCCTTGTTTTTCCCATCTCGGTTCCCATGATCCTGGCTTCAGTCAAGGCTACGGGCATGGTTCTGGATGGGAAGACGCTGGCCGAGGCTTTTTCCTGGCTGAAGATCCTGATCGCTTTTGATATGCTCTTTCTGCTCCTGGCTTATTTGACCTTTGATTATGTTTTAGAGGAGTAACCACCGAATACATATCTAGGAGGAATGATGTCATCCGGTAAAAGGAACCTTTACTTGATTTTTCAGGGCCTGACGCTAATCTTGATGTTGGCGGCCCTGTACTCGATTTTTATCTACGCCCCCATCGAGAAGACTATGGGTGTCGTCCAGAAAATATTCTACATCCACGTACCCTCCGCCTTCCTGTCTTTCTTCGCCTTCTTTATCACCTTCGTGTGCAGTATCATATTTCTTCGCACCAGAGCAATGAAATGGGACATGATTGCCTACAGCGCGGCCGAGATCGGGGTGGTTTTCTGTACTATCGTCCTGATCACCGGTCCCATCTGGGCCAAGCCCATCTGGAACGTCTGGTGGACCTGGGACCCGCGGTTGACCACCGCGCTGATTCTCTGGTTTATCTACGTGGCCTACCTTATGCTCCGCAACGCGGCTAAAGAAAGCCAGAGGTCGAATTACGCCGCCGTATTCGGGATCATCGGCTTTGCCAACGTGCCCTTAACCTTCATGGCTACGCGGTTGTGGCGGTCCATCCATCCGGTGGTCATCACCAGAGAGGGTATAAACATTTCCGGTCCCATGCAATTTACACTGATGCTCACCTTTGTCGCTTTTTGTTTTCTGTTTTTAAACTTGCTCATCGCCAGGGTGAAACTGGAAAATCTGAAGCAGAACGTGGAAAATATGAGGGCCGAGGCTGATGACAGACTGGCCCAATTATAAAATAAAGGAAGGATAATATAGTGTCTAATTCCTGGTACCTCTTCGCGGCCTTTGCCGTAACCGGGATTTTTCTTTTCGGTTACATTTCAACCGTCCTCCAGAGGGAACTCTCGCTGGAAAAACAGGTCGATAATCTTAAAGAATTATTTAAGACGGAAGACTAAATTTTATAGCCGTTAGAGTCTTGGAATATGCGGTTAAATCGAGTCTCTGTTTTTCTTAAGGTGAGATCTTGGCCAAGCTGAAAGGATTTTAGCTTCTAGTATCCGGTCTGGTTTTTTATCGAACAGAAATCTGTGCTTTATAATATTTATTTTCGCAATAAAGTACTTATCTGGGGGAAAAATAATTAAATCGATTCCATACCGTGTCTTTCGCTTAGCCCCGGTCTGGCACAACAGAGCGGGAAGAAACCCGTCCCCGACCCGGCTGGCTAAATCAGAGCCGGATCAGGAATGGACAGGGGTTGCAATATTAATGTTTAATTTTTTCGAAAGCCGCTTTAAAGTCAAATCCCTTAAATGACGGACTTTTGTCGTTATGGCATTTCACGCAGGCTTCTTCCGTGGGTAATATTAAACCCGCTGCTATGGATTTGGCCCGGGACGCCTCAGGGTCTTTCTTGTATTTGGATTTGCTCATAATTTTTGCGCTCTTATACAGACTGCCCGGTCCGTGGCAAGCCTCGCATTGAACGTTTTCCAACTTAGCGGTCGAAGAGGCCGGTTTTCCGTATCCAGTGGTGTGACACCCCAGACATTCCGGGTTTTTCTGTTCCTCAGCGCTCAATACTGATAAGGCCTTGGCGTGTGACGAGGTGAGCCAGATTTTATGCTGTTCCTTGTGACAGGTTTTACATTTTTTCACACCAACATATTTGGCTTCCGCGGCAAAGGATGATCCAATACCAAGGAAAAGAAGGAGGCTCAAAGCCGAGCATATAACAAAAAGATAAAACCGCGTTCGTCCAGATTTCATTTTTTTCATAAAAAAACCTCTCTGCTAGGATGTTTTTTTTGACCCATCCGCAATAACCATGGGTCAGAAACTACCCAACGTTTTTGACTCACAAAAAAAGATAATTTATTTAATTATCTCGTCATTCCCTGGGGTCTTTTGGAGCCACTCTGTCTAACTTTTAATTTTAAAGCACCCCGGTCCATGAGTCAAGGGGAAATACCACAATGTATTAGGTGACCCACTTGGTGGGTTGTGCAAAAGGAGTTTATCACGGTGAGCCGGCAAGTAATAAAAACTACAGGAGGCAACTTATAAATGTTTTGAGTGACAAAATTTATAATGATAATAAAGTGTTACGATATAAAATCGCGGTAAAAGGGGAACAGACTGGCCTTAGTTCAATCCAGCCCGAATTTTTTAATCTGATACCTGAAGGAGTCGTAGGATATATTCAATAATTTAGCGGCGTTGGAGCGGTTATTATCAGCCCGCTCAAGGGCCTGGCTCATCAGGCTTTTTCTCCCATTTTAACTCAATGATTTTATTATGTTTTAAAATCTGCCCGGTAGCGCTGAACCGTGAGTGAGGCAGTGTCTATTAAAGTTGGGCCAAAGGACGAAGTTTTACAGAGGTCTCAAGATATAAATCGAGCTTTGTATTCCTCAGGTCATCAACGATGATTGGGAAAAGCAAAACGGTTTCTCAGTGCTAAAGGCGCGGGAATACTTGCAGGAGCCATTCCTACTGCTGATGGCGAACCACCTCCTTATGTTTCCCTTTTAGATGAAAAATTTATTTTAGTTCCTACTCGTGGAATTCATTTTAAATTCCATGAGAAAGCTTGAAAGCCGGAAATTCTCGGTCAGTGGCTAGGCCTTAAATGCTTTAGCCACTAGATTGTAATCTCTTTTAGTATCGCGAGATTGTCTAATGCTTTTCCAGAACCGATTACAACTGTTGACAGAGGGTTTTCAGTAATGGTTATGGGAAGATTTGTTTTTTCTCTCAACAGGACATCCAGATTTTTAAGCAACGAACCTCCTCCTGTTAATACAATACCTGTATCCACAATATCGGCTGCCAATTCGGGAGGTGTTTGTTCCAAGGCCATACGAACGGTTTCAACGGTTATCTCAACCTGTTCTGAAATGGCTTGTCCTATTTCGTCTGAGTCTATAGTCAGAGACTTGGGAATTCCAGTGACTATGTCTCGTCCTTTGACTTCAGCTGTTTCAATTTTTTCGTTCGGCAAGGCATTGCCAATGGTGGTTTTTATGATCTCTGCTGTCCCGATCCCTATTAAAAGGTTATATTTTCTTTTGATGTATTGTAATATAGCCTCATCCATCTTATCTCCAGCAACCCTGACTGTCTTGCAATAGATAATCCCGGCAAGTGAAATGACAGCAACTTCAGTAGTTCCCCCTCCAATATCAACCACCATGTTGCCTGTTGGTTCAGTAATCGGCAATCCAGCCCCTATGGCTGCCGCCATAGGCTCCGGTATGAGGTACACCTCCCTTGCCCCTGCCGACTCGGCCGATTCACGAACAGCCTTCTTCTCGACCTGAGTGATACCACTAGGTACACAGATAATAATTCGGGGCCTAATGAGTGTCCTTCGGTTATGTACCTTTCTTATAAAATGACGAAGCATTGATTCCACAATTTCAAAGTCAGCAATTACTCCGTCCTTCATCGGCCGGATAGCCACTATGTTTCCCGGTGTCCGGCCCAACATCTTTTTGGCTTCTTCCCCCACCGATAAAATCTTGTAGCTACCCCTTCCATCCTTTTTAACAGCCACCACAGATGGTTCACTCAAAACCACCCCTCTCCCCTTGACGTAAACGAGGGTGTTGGCAGTTCCGAGATCGATAGCTAAATCAGCGGAGAATAGACCCAGAAGGGGATCAAAAATCATATTTTTCTCTTTCCCTGAATATCTGCTTCCGCACGATTAATAGAATTCCTAAAACATCCTGTATTAAAAAATTTTGGTGTTCCAGATAGAGGGTGTGAAACAGCGTGCTCATTATTTACAGTGAGAAATTTGTGTTGATATTAAAAAAAACGCACTTTATTTAAAATACCCATTCCGTCCTCATCTCAGCTCACCACTGAACGGGCTTCCCGTATCGCCTCCTGTAAAAGCTCAGTCAGTTTTTCATCCGCGTATGTCATGCTCTCAATAATCTTTTTCCCCCGTGCCGAAAGCCTGCCATAACCCCAAATACAACGGCGCTTGGTCTCGTCCCAACCTTCACGCTGAAAATAAAGCGGCAGGTTGACATCGAAATAGGAGATGCTATCGACCTTCTTGATCAGGTCCGCGCGGGGGTCGCCTCCGGTCTCGTGCCGGTAGACCAGCAAGTATACCTCGTTGGTCATTGCTGGCGGCGCCCCACAATCTTGCATGATTCCCCTGAGAATTTCCGCACTCATTCTAGCGTGAGCAGCCTTGAATAATTCATAGTCTGAGTAATCGGCCCGCTTTACCCCACGTACCTCGAGGGCTCGCTCGATATCATGTCCGAGTGCGGCAATCTGTAATGCCTCATCGGCGTCCGGTTTGAGCTTTAGCAACCAATCAAGAGTATTCTCGGCATGTCGGGGATCCTCCGGCACTCTGGAACCGCCAATCACAGTTCTGCTCTTTTTTTTCGTGCACTCTATGCTATTCATACTCACGGCAGACGATGACGCGTCGTATGGTTTCAATATTCATTACGACCGCTATCACAACCAGTGTCAGGTAAACTTGATTGAATATGGCACCGAGAAATATTAGAAACACACGAACGTCACGCCCCAAACGCAAGACCTTGTCGTGACTGATACGGCTGGACATGAGACTGTCATATTTATCAGCCGTATAACTCAACATGAAAGAACCAATAATCGCCAGAAATCCAACAAAAAGTACTGAAAAATCAGGGCTATCTGAGTATGCATGCCAGGTGAATCCGAATAATAAAAAGGCATCCGCGTAACGGTCCAACACGGCGTCCAGCCAGCCGCCATACTGGCTGTCCAGGAACTTGAGCCGGGCTACTTCACCATCGCAACCATCTATAACCGAGGCTAACTGTGCTAGAAAACCGCCTATTAAAAGGCTGATATAACCGCCTGACATGAACAGGCCAGCGCCTAGTATGGAGCACAAGAAAGAAAAGAGAGAGATCTGATTTGGACTAACCGAGTACCTTACCAGGCGGCGGGAAATTCTTAAAGACAGAGGACGGTTAAGGTAGCGCGACACAGGACCGTCGTTGGGTTTGTCCCGTAAACGATCCAGGAGCATGTCTTCCGCCCGGCTATAAGCTACGGAATCATCCACATCGATCCAGAAATGGCCATTGATATCAAACGCTCTGGCTTGACCCTCGGCAGCCAGGATACGCATTGCTCCGGATAGGCTAGTATCACCATATTTCTCTGTGCTGCGGTCAAGCGCTTTAAAGATGGCGGAACTACATAAAAAAATACCGGTGTCAAAGCCGTTGAAGTCTGTTAGGCCCTTTTCGATGTCTAGTATCTTCTCACCTTCCGTTTTTACTCTGGTTACATCCTCCATATCAATCAGGTTGTTCCGGATATCCTTATCCACGGCAAGGACAATCTCTTCCCCGGGCGATTGATGCGCTATCATCTCCCGGGCAATGGAGGGATCAAAGAGGTGGTCCGCCATCAGCAGTAGGAATGGCTCCTGCAGATATTCCCGTGCCTTTAGCACTGAGAAACCGTTTTGCTTTTCCCAATCATCGTTGATGAGAGGTGTGATCGATATCCCCAGACGGTCGGCGAGACTTCCCAGGAAGGTTCGAACACGTTCCCCCTGGTAGCCGGTGACCACATAAAATTCGTCCACTCCAGCCTCAAGGCCCGAGCAGATAACCCGCTCGATCAGTGGCACACCAAGTAGCGTTGTAAGGGGTTTACTTTGCCCCCTCTGCCGCAATCGACTGCCTTTCCCTGCCGCGATAATCAAACACTTCATATGGATGTTTTCCTCTAATAAACGCTTCGGTCATACTGTAAGCCACATCATCTGTGGACTGGCGTGGAGGGTGTTTGCAGAAGAAAGACGACGGGGCGTAAAGAACCCCGCCCTTTTTCCGCTTCAGAGCTATTTTAGCACAACGGATAGCGTCGATAGCAACACCGGCTGAATTAGGGGAATCCTCAACGGAAAGTCGTAGTTCCAGATTCATAGGCACTTCGCCGAACAGTTTTCCCTCCATGCGGATAAAGCAGACCTTGTTGTCCTTTTGCCAGGCCACCCAGTCACTCGGTCCTATGTGTATGTTTTCATCACTCAAGCGCTCATCACCTAGCTGGGACTGGACAGATTCTGTTTTGGATTTTTTCTTGGATTTTAGGCGAGTGCGGTCAAGCATGTTTAGAAAATCTGTATTACCCCCTGTGTTTAACTGGTAGGTTCGATCCAGTTTCACTCCCCTCCTCCTGAAAAGATTAGTCAGGACTCTGTGGGTAATAGTGGCGCCAAGCTGCGATTTGATGTCATCCCCGATGAGCGGCAGATTCGCCTCTTCAAATCGGGCTGCCCAGGCCGGGTCACTGGCGATGAAAACCGGAATATTGTTAATAAAACCGAGGCCTGCCTCCAAAGCGCAGTCGGCGTAAAAATGCGTGGCCTCTTCCGACCCCACCGGCAGATAGTTCAGGAGTATTTCCGCACGAGACTCCCTTAATATACCTATCACATCCTCTTTGGATGGCTCAGGTTTGTCGCTAAGCACAAAGGTATATTTCTCATCGTAATTATTCATGTGTTCAGAGTAGCCATCCAGAATTCGGCCCATATGTGTAACGACCCCAGTGGGTGGAATGTCATTGCAGAAAACTTTTGTACAATTGGGTAGCGCGAAGATAGCCTCAGTTACATCCCTGCCTACTTTTCGCCTGTCGACATCAAAAGCCGCGACCACTTTAATGTCTTGTGGTTTGTAACCGCCTAGGTCGTAGTGCATGAGGCCAATGTGTTCCTCGTCTGCTTGACGGCGGCGATAATATTCAATTCCCTGAATTAGAGAACTGGCACAGTTTCCAATGCCTACGACGGCGATATTGATCTTGTTCTTCAATCTGCCTCCATTATAGTGTTCAGGCCACCCCAAATAAATCGAGTTTGAGTGTAACTATAGCTTTTTGGGCTCAGTTTGATGCTTTGGTATCCCCTCTATGCTCTAGGAAATAGAAGTTACAAAGGAGGAAATCGCTATAGATTCAAAAGGTTAAGCCAGGATATTAAATCTGCTGAGAAGAAAAGGACCCTCCTTTGCATCATCAAAGTAGCAGATGGGCGTGAAGACCACAAGGATAATATTCCCTGGTAGAAATCTTGAGGAAATGAGTTTTACAAGATAAAGGCCGAATATAGCAGATGAGCATCTTTTTCTGGAATGACTCAGCGTTTTATCATCCTTTTTTACGATGTTTTGGCTTATTTTTCTTCCAGTGCGAGTTCATTTCCGCCAGCCATTATCTCATCAATCTTTCGGGCAGTCAGTTTACTATAATCCCTCCGCTGGGCCATGTCTTCACCAGGGAATATCTGTTCAAAAAGAAAATTTTTTATTTGACTAATTCATAATATTTTATGGATAATAATAAGTTCGGCGTTAATCGGCTCGTATCAATACCCCGGTAGGTAATTCGGCGGCATAAACCGAAGTAATCCTTCGAGACCTGACCAGGAAAAGACAGGATGAGCACAGGAAAAAAAACTTGACATGTCTTACAAATAGGCACCAAATTGATTATAAGTACCTTCAATGCCGTTTAATGATTTCCAAAGGAGGCTAAAATGACTGATTATATCGAATCAAGGCAACGCGGAGGAGAAAGTTATAGTAACCTGTTGCTGGTATTGTTACTTCTGGGATCAATCGTATTATTTGTAGGTTACTGGTGGATTGTGAGGGAGAGATATTGGTCCTTCGAGGCCCGGGGGCAGTTTGGGGATATGTTTGGAGGTCTCAGTGCGTTATTCTCCGCCTTTGCTTTCGCCGGGATAATATTCGTCATATTACTCCAAAAACAAGAACTCAGCCTCCAGAGGCACCAGTTAACTCTGACGAGAGATGAATTGAGCTCGATCAGAATGGAATATGTTCGGTCTTCAGAGGCACAGGAAGCTTCTGCCCAGGCGGTTATATTGAAAGAAGTTTTTGATAAAGTGGATGCGACCTTTCAGGCCAGACAGCTTGCGCAACAGAACTTTGAATTGTTGTCCAATCTAAAAAATGTTAATGATTTGAAAGACTTAATTAATAGCAACGAGCCCTTGTCTAACGCCTGCCGTGCGGTTGTATCCTGTTATCATTACATCGGTTTCCTGATTAATACCAAGGTGTTGCGGTATGAGAGGGAATATTTCGAGGAAGCAAGCTCAAACGTCTGGCGCATGTGGGTTTGTCTTGAGATGTACTTAAAATTTGAGCGAGAACTGCAGGAGAATGAAGATTATGGAAAGCATTTTGAAAAATTAGTGGAGAGGATTGCCGGGTATGAAAAAAGGAACGTGGCCAGCTCAAAACCTGGCTAAGGAAAACCCCATCGCAGGTCAGTGATGACCTTGAACGTAATTCTTTTCTTTTTGGAATAAGGAAGGAGGGTCTTTCTAAGTTCCCGGTCAAAATTCCGGGCCACTTGTTTTTCCATTACCTCCCGGCACACCGCGTCCACGCCCTTGATAATCTGTCCCGTAGGAGAATTGTTTCTGGAGTGCTGGTGCCAATCGAAATCCGGGGTGGTGCATTTGGCTAGTCCATCCCGGTCAGCTTTGAAATACGCTTTGCCGAAGACGCCTATAAGATTTTCCAGTTCTTTTTTTTTGCATGCCCTAGATGCTTAATGATACTTATCTCTGTTTCATATTGCCTGGCTTAAAAATTGAAAAACTGCCATTGGCCTTGGCCACCAGCCTGCCGTTATTGAAAATTTCAGATTCGAGGCTGGCTATGGTTTTTCCTTTATTTATCAATTTTGAATTACACTCCAGCATTCCATGGTCGACCGGTTTGAAATATGTAATCTTTATCTCTATGGTGGCGCAAAGCTCCCCCGTTTCCAGGTATGGATAGAGCGCGCCTCCCATGCCCGTATCGGCCATGGAATAGAGGACCGCGCCATGAACGACATTGTGTGGATTAAGAAGTTTTTCCTGAACAGCCAGCGTACACACACTAACGCCTTCATCCTGTTTCTCCATGGCCAATCCGATCAAATCCGCGAACGGGTGTTTCATTTTCATAAAATCTGCCTCGTACCTTTCTCTTGCCTTCTTGCTGTTAGAGCCGAGTTTCGGGCAGCAGCAGGCGCCCGGCCCCGGTCGTCCGCTTCCATGTCAAAATCAAAAATGAGACCTCTGTAAAACTTCGTCCTTTGGCCCAACTCTTTGTCGCGCTCGAATTTAAGTCCTCGAAATACTGCAAGTATTCCTGCGGCTTAAATTTTCGTGCTCCTCGATTTGACCTCAAATTACTCGTTTTGCAGAGGTCTCAAAATATAAGTTCGTCAATAGTTGCATATCCTAATAAAAAGATCAACTCACGCCTGATTGTACACCTTTGTCCTGGTTAAGGTCTCGAAAGTATCCAGAAGGGCAGCCGTTTTAGCCAACTTATTTTTTATTAAACAGTCTCCACGACGGAAGGTGTTTTTTGTCCCCAATTCGAGGAAACGCAGGTCAGAGTGTGCGCAAAAATCGAAACCAAGTGCGCAAGAATTGGAATGAACAAGGGAGGGAAGAATTAATACAGTCGTTAAAAAATAATACGATTTCAAGTACTTAAAATCTTGGTACAGATGTTGCGCTTAGACGAATACCGATAAGCTTATGGCGTAAATCACCCACAACTTAAAGACGGAGGCTGCAATGAGAGAGAAGAGTGCAAGCAGAAAAGTTACACTTGTCTTATCCCTGACCCTGGCCATTGTTATCGGATATCAATTAATAGCCAACGCTGAGCCCATCTACTGGGATCAGTTCAATGCTAATTACGGTACAGCGGGCGCATTTGACTATGATCCGGCCGGGTCTTTAGGTAACTGTTTGACCTGTCATACATCTGGATCGACAAAAAACAGCTACGGCGCGGATTATAAAAGTAATGGTTTTGACTTTACCGCTATCGAATTCATGGATTCCGATGGAGATGGAGCTGACAATATCACCGAAATCCAAGCCGGAACTTTTCCCGGGGATCCGACCAGCACACCAGTAATAACGGCCCAACCCCCAGTGGCTGAAGCCGGACCGGATCAGACGGTGAATGAAGGAGTGTTGGTCACTCTGAACGGCTCTAATTCGACCGACCCGGACAATGACATCGCTTCTTACTTGTGGGAGCAGACTGCCGGGCCGGTAATCTCCTTGTCCGATTCGACGGCAGCGCAACCCACTTTTACCTCCCTGGATGTCGGACCGCTTGGCGTGGCCCTTACGTTCCGGTTGACCGTGACTGACAGCGGTGGACTGCTGTCGACCGATACCTGCATCATCAACGTTACCTGGGTCAATGCCGCTCCAACAGCTAACGCCGGACCGGATCAGACGGTGAATGAAGGAGTGTTGGTCACTCTGAACGGTTCTAATTCGACCGACCCGGATGACGACATCGCTTCCTATCTCTGGGAACAGACCGCCGGTACACCGGTAACCCTTTTCAACCCAGCCTCCAGTCAGCCCAGCTTTACCACGCCGGATGTGGGCCTGGATGGGGCTTCATATACCTTCCAGTTGACGGTCACCGATACCGGAGGCCTCCAATCCTCTGATACGGTCATTGTTAATGTGGCTCCCGTTGTTAACGCTCCTCCTGCGGCCGATGCCGGACCGGATCAGACGGTATACGCCGGCGCGACAGTGATGCTCGATGGTTCGGCCTCCTCAGACCCAGATGGCAGTATTGCCTCGTATCTGTGGACACAGACCAGTGGTGCGGCCGTAACACTATCCTATGTGAACGCGGCCACGCCAACTTTCACCGCTCCGGATGCTGGATCTTTCACCTTCCAGTTAACGGTGACCGATAATGGGGAACTTCAGGCCTCGGATTCGACGATCGTCAACGTGCAATCAATTAGCGGAGGAGACGAGGCTCCCATGGCCGACGCCGGGCCGGAACAGGTGGTGATGGAGGGAGAGACCGTGACACTTGACGGATCCGGTTCCACCGGCTCGAACGGAGAACCGATCACCTATTTTTGGACCCAGGTTAGCGGCCCCTCGGTAACCCTTTCCGATCCAACGGCAGTCAGGCCGACCTTTGTCACACCACCGGTCAATTCTGATGACGATGACGGGGACGACTCCGACGATGAGGCCGACGATGACGGGGACGACTCTGACCATGAGGCCGCTGATGACGGGGACGACTCTGACCATGAGGCCGACGATGACGATGACGACTCTGACCATGAGGCCGGCGATGACGATGACGAGGCCGACTCTGCCCATGAGGCTGGCGATGACGATGACGAGGACGACTCTGACCATGAGGCCGACGATGACGGGGACGACTC
>SDBS01005847.1_pt1 | contig 11964 bp, 12 predicted proteins | sample 2277091 | NCBI WGS metagenome assembly SDBS01 (sample SAMN10404972, study PRJNA504765) | marine sediment metagenome | isolation source: marine sediment core GS10_PC15, 163 cmbsf | place: Arctic Ocean: Southern Knipovich Ridge | collected 2010 | reverse complement strand
TTGGAAAACGAATACTACAACCAATGCTGGTTCTAAACCTTTAGATCAACTGTTTTTTCATTATTAATATTGATAAAAATTATTAATATAATAAAACCATGCTATTGTTGCACTTATTTTTAAATAACTACAAAATTGTTTAAATGTGAAAGCTTGTACAAAATATGATTTATTTGACGTCGAATAAGGATAAAAATAAATGGTTTTAAATGTACCAAAATAAAGAAGCAATTATTCATCGATCATTGCTGGGAGTATTTAAAGAATATAATGCAAGAACGAGTTTTTTATTATGAATTCATGAAATTACATAAAGATATAATTAATAAAAGGTAATTATAGTTATGGATCTAGATGACATTGATAAGCAAATTTTACTTGGATTATATTTTAATGGGCGCGAAAGCTTAACGGGAATGGGAGAAAAAGTACGCAAGTTAAACAAAGAACCAATGAGTCATACAGGAATTAGTAAGAGGATAACTAAATTAGAAAGTTCAAATATCCTTAAAGTTCAAGGAAATATAAACATTAAAAATTTAGATTACCATGCTGCTTTTATACTTCTTGAAATGAGAAATTATGAAGAATTAAAACAAGTTTCTGTTGCTTATAAAGATTGTCCAAGAGTTTTTTTACTCGCCAATGTTAGTGGTCGTTATAACGTAATTTTAGGTATAATAGGTCAGACTATGGAAATCCTGCAGAGATATATAAATCTCTGTGGCCCATCCAATAAAGAAGGCGTTTTACACACAGAAGTTTTGTTTATTGGCGGATTTGATACTCCTAATTTTCTTCCTATTAATTTATTTAGTAGAATAAGCAAGGAAAATAAATGTGGGAACGTTTGTAAAGAGTGTGAAGCATGTTTAGATGGTAGATGCGAGGGTTGTGGCACTTTTTAATTTTTCTCTTTTAAGGAAAATTAAGAAAAAAGGAAAGAAATTACATTCATCTTAAATTCATAATATTAATTTACCATCATCTTTAATGTAGGGAGCATAAGCACTAATATACTTTAAAGCATCATCCGGCGATATAATTACAGCCAATCCCTTGTGATTTTTTGCATAATTTAACGCTACAGATAGAATTGAGCCTGTTGTAGGTCCAACAAGAATACCACATTTTCTTGCTAATTCGATTCCTGTTCGATACGCTGCTTCATCCTCGACTTCTATAATTTCATCTATAATAGATCGGTCTAAGATTTTAGGAATATATTCTTCTTTGAGATCTGTTATTCTCTTCATTCCAGGCAAGTTATGATCCTGATTTGCTGGCTCAATACCAATTATCTTTACAGAAGGTTTCTTTTCTTTCAAATATTTACCCACACCTGTTATAGTACCACATGTTCCAAGACCAGCAAAGAAATAATCTATTTTCCCCTGAGTTTGCATCCAGATTTCAGGACCAGTATTTTTATAATGAGCCTGTACATTTAACTGGTTTTCATATTGGTTTGGATTTGCAAATTTCTCACCACCGCGGCTATTTAATATTCCGGTCACTAAACCTCTTGCGCCCTCGTTAGGATAAGTTGGGCATAAACTATCATCTGCCTCCCATAAAATTTTTACTCCTAACAATCTTAATAATAGCTTCTTTTCTTCAGGTATTCTTTTTGGAACAGCTATTTCTATAGGAATCTTTTTCGCATTGGCTATGGCTGTCAATGCTATTCCAGTATTGCCTGAAGATGGTTCAATTATGGTTTGTCCGTTTTTAATATCAAGTCCATTCAACATTTCCAAGGCTATTCTATCTTTTATAGAGCCAAAAGGATTGTATCTTTCTAATTTAATATAAATTGGAAAATTCAAGTTTGGATTAATACTATCATTTAATTTAACCATTGGCGTTGGATTTGCTGGATTTGTAATTAAATCAACAATGCTATCGTAAACTCTTAACTTATTACTTGAATTCATAGTTGTTTGTGTAATATTTTTATCTCCATTAATTAATAATTAAAATAAAATTTGTTTTTAAAAAAAAATTAGTGTTACCAAATAATTTCTTCTTGGATAGGATAGAGCTTCAAAAAAAACTACTTATGAAATCATTGTTTTTGATGTAGTCCACATTCGCGCTTTTCTGGTGTTTCCCACCACCACCTTCCTGCTCTCCTGTCTTCACCAAGCTTAATAGGGCGAGTGCAAGGAGCACATCCTACGCTAGTAAAACCTGTGTCAAAAAGTTTATTATATGGAACATTATTTTCCTTTATATACTCTGTAACATCAATTACACACCATTCATTAAGTGGATTAATTTTGATGATATTGTTGATTTCATCCCATTCAATTTTTTTTATTTCTGTTCTAGTCACTGACTGCTGTCGTCTTAATCCTGTTATCCATGCACTAAAACCTTGTAAAGCTCTAGTTAGAGGTTCAATTTTTCGAATTTGACAACATTGATGTCGTAAATCTATTGACTTATAAAAGGCATTTGGTCCATTTTCTCTTTCAAATTTTTCCATATCTTCAGCTTTTGGAAAATAGATTTTATATTTAATATTATACTTCGCCATACTTTCTTCAAGCAAGTCATACGTTTCTTGATGTATTCTTCCCGTATCAAGAAAGAATATATTTACATTTGGATTGATTTTAACTGCCATATCAGTTAAGATTTGATCTTCAAGGCCAAGGCTACTTGCTAGTAATACTTTATCTCCAAAAGTTTCAAATGACCATTTCAATAAATCCACGGCATCCCTACTTTCAAATTCTTGATTTAACTTATCAATTCTCTCTTTAATATTATTAATATCAATTTTAACTGTTTCAGTAGTCATTTTTTAAACCTACAAATAGTTTTGTTTGTTGAGTAACCCAGTCAATTTACTAATAAAACTGACTTAGTCAACATTTATATATATTGCAATATTTATAAACCTTGCTCTAATTTGCTATAAATTTTCTTTATAAATGAATATATGAACAACAATTGTTTTTCTGTTAATGTAATAAAACTTACTATGGTAATAATTTAATGAAAATTTCTTTGGATGATATCGGACAATTTGTTGGGAAATATTCACTCGGTCGTGATAGCAACCCGACAAATATTACAGAATCTCTTCATTTTTTAAGGATTAAAGTTCCAGGGGGTTTTATAACTTCCGAACAACTTCGTAGTGTGGCAAAGTTAACAGAAAAATATAGCAGAGGATTAAGTGAGATAACAGATAGACAAGATATACAATTACATTGGATAAAGGCGGAAGATTCATTAAACATTTTTTCGATCATGGAAGATTTAGGTTTCACGACAGATATGTGTGGTCAAGGTTTTGGTGGAGCAAGATATGGAGATGCTAGGAATATTGCGTGTTGCCCAGTTTCTGGTATAGAAAAAGATGAAGTAATTAATGGTCGATCTCTTATGGAGAAATTAACTAAGTTTCTTGTAGGAAATCCTGACTTTTTAGATATGCCTAAAAAATTCAAATTTTCTATTTCAGGTTGTGGATCTGATTGTGTAAGAGGAATTACAAATGATCTTGCATATGTAGGGGTGAAACGTGGGGAGGAAATTGGATATACTCTATTCATTGGTGGGAGTGCCGGAAGCACCCAACCTGGACCTAGATTAGCTAAGCGTCTAAATGTTTTTATAAGACCTGAGGAAGCTTTTGAAGTAGGTATAGCAATGATAGAAATTCATAGAGACCATAGTAATCGAGAAACTAAGGCAAAGGCAAGATTTAAATGGTTAGTTAATGAATGGGGCGCAGATAAGATTAAAGAAATGGTGGAAGAGAAACTTGGAAGAGCATTTGTACCTTATGATGGTCCAGCTTTCACGCAAAATAGTAATCATGAGGGAATTCAACCACAGAGCCAAGAAGGAAAATACTATTTCAATATCCCAATTGTTGGAGGAAGATTATCAAGTGAAGATATGAATTTTTTAGCAAATTTTGCAGATAAGTTTGGTTCAAGCGAACTACGTCTTACACCGACACAAAATATAATAATTCCTGATATTGAAAAAAAGAATGAAGCTGAAGAAATTCTGAATGAGCGAAATTTTACTTTTGATGGGCCTAAATTAAAATGGTCTAGTATTGGATGTGCATCTGATTTTTGCGGTAAAACCTTAGAAGTACACGCTAAACAAATAACTTCAAATTTAGTTAATTTTCTAATTGAAAATTATAAACATGAGTTACTCAATGAATCGGGGATAATAATTCAGGCAAATGGATGTCAAAATCATTGTTGCGCGAGTAGTCTAGCAGAAATTGGTCTTAGTGGATCAATAAAAAAGGTAGAAGATGAATTAATGCAGGTTTATACTATTGTTTTAGGCGGTGGGGTTGGTCCCAAGGCTATTTTAGGGAGGGTAGTCGAAAGATTTATCCCTCATAATCAATTAATCGAAAAAATTTCTCTTATTATTAACAGTTACATAGCGGAAAGACAAGATTCTGAGAAATTTAGAGATTTTTGTAATCGTTATTCAGAAGAAGAGTTAAAAAATTTACTAGCAATAAAAAATGAGTAAAATATTATGTCAATAAGTCAAATTAAAGGTGAGTAAAGTTTGGAAAATATAAAAATTCAAAAAATAGATGAAAATCTTTATGAGTTGGATGCTCGTGGACTTGTTTGCCCATTTCCAGAGGTTTTAATTTCGAGAGCCTTAGAGAATTTAACTTCGCAAGAAACTCTCGAAGCTATTATTGACAATCCTCCATCAGCAAGAGATATTCCTCTTTCTTTAGAACAAAAAGGATTTAAAGTAGATGTCATACGTTTGGATAACTTAACTTGGAAGATTGCCGTTAAACCAAAATCAAAGTGAGTAATTTATTGATTCAAAAGCAACAAACAAATTGTTGAATTAAGTAAAAATTTGTTAATTTTTATAAAATTACGTCAATTAGATTACTCATATCTGAAAAAAAAGCCTTTTCTGTAAGAGGTTCTCTTCATTTACAAATTTTTCAATTGTATCATTAAATAAATCTTTAAATTTAACTTCTATTTCACGCCAGAATGATTTAATTATTTCAGTATTCTTTGAATAATCAACAATCATTATTGGGCTTTCTAAAGCCTCAATAATATCAATTACTCTAATCTCACTTGTAGATTTTTTTAATTTATAACCACCTTGAGCACCTCTCATGCTTTCAACGAGGCCTGCTCTTTTTAAATTAATAAGAAGTTGTTCCAAATAATTTTGTGGGATTTTTTGAGCCTCAGCAATTTCTTTAATCTGGACATATCCTTTATAATCATTCTTAGCTAATTCAAATATAGCTAAAAGTCCATAATTAACTTTTTCAGAAAAAACTTTCATAGTTTTTCTTTAATTCCAATAAAATATACCATTTAAATGTAATTGTAGAATATTTAATAATTCTTTAGATATTTTTTTTCTAAACATTACTTTTTGACAAGAAATCGATTTATTGAAAAGTTAAAAATCTAAAAATATAGTAATTAAATTCTTATTAAGTGTTTTCACTCTTTAAGTTGATAAAAACTAAATCAAATTTTTTGAAAAATAATTTTTAATATACTTGTTAAAGAGTCTAATATTATTTGTTAGCAACTTTAAATATCGAATACGTTCCCACTGCTTTTGCAACTAATCTTTTATCATTTAAAATTTCTGATTCAAGAAAAGCTACACGTTTACCTTTATGTATAACTTTTGTGTCGCAGATAAGCGTGCCCAACCTAACACCCCTAAAATAGGTGATTTTTATATCTAACGTTGCACAAAGTTCATTCTTATTTAAATATGTATAGGTTGCTCCGCCCATTCCTGTATCTGCCATCGAATATAATACACCTCCATGTATTACTTTATGTGGATTCATTAGTTTATCATTAACTTCCAGGGTACACTGAGAATATCCTTTCGCAAGTTTAGTAAATGTTAGACCAATTAAATCTCCAAATGGATTAAAATTTTTAGATATTAGAGTAAATTTTTTAGGCATTACGGATCTTAAATGCTAAAGATGTTATAACATTTATTTAACATTTAACTTTTTTTTAATAAAAGCAACGTACCAAAATAGCTTACGTTAGAGATTTCGAAAACGAAATTATCTTTTTAGACAAAAAAAAAGAATGTAAATATTTTTAAAGATTTAAAAAGACTAATTCTTTAATTCATTAAAATAATTTTGATTAAATCATATTTAAGGTCTAATTATAATGGTATCTATTATTGGAATTATAGGAACCTTCCCAATTGCTATAGTATTTGGAATATGTTTCGTATTATTTTTAAAATCTTATTTTAAGAATCCAAATCGTACTAAAATATTTTTCCTGATATGGACTATGGCTGTAGCTATAATATATTTAAATTGGGGGTTGAGGGTGTTATTTATCCCCCAATTTGAATCAGATAAAACTGTTCTTTATCCTTTTTGGGCAATTTCTTATGGATTTGGAGCAACAGCTCTAATTGCTTTAGCAATGGCATCCCTTGATCAAACTAAAATGAAAGAATCAGTGATTTCCATAATTATTAGAATAGTTATAATTGCTACTTATGCTTTAGTATTGATTATTCTTTTAATTGGTGGTTTTGAGCAACAATTAGTGATATTTATGGATGTTACAGATCTGACTATTGAAAATCAATTTGTTTATTATTATTTTACTATCCTAATTTTATTTTATATATTCTTTCCAAACGCTTTATATATAGTGTATCTTATAAAATCATCTGAAAAAGATACATTAACTTACAAACGGGTTAGAATTATTGAAATGGGGATATTAATCTGGTCAATTTGTATACTTTTAGATGGCATGAGATTTCCGAGTAATATGGGGATCTTAATAATACGAATAATACTAATGATTGGCGGGCTTATTACAATGAAAGGATTTTTAATGAAACCCGCCTCAAATTAAAATAAGTTATTATTATTCTTTCTTGTGTAAATAAAAATTAAGAGTAATCTTGACCTAGGTTTATTAAATTCCAGAGCCATATTCTCCGTAAAGAATTTCAATGTCTATTTCTTTTTTATCTTCTGGGTCTAATAACTTTGATTCTAAATATTCCATTCGAGAATTCAATTCTGAAAGTGCTATAGATATTGGATCTGGCAAATCTCCATGAGACAGATCTATTTTTTGTATTTTTTTTCCATTTCTCGAAACTATTTTTCCTGGAACTCCAACTACAACTGAATTTGGTGGAATATCATTTACAACTACAGAGTTCGCTCCAATTCTCACATTATCACCAATTGTTATAGGCCCCAAAAGCTTAGCTCCAGTCCCTACAACAATATTATTACCTAAAGTAGGATGCCGCTTAACTGGATCGATCGCTACACCACCTAAAACGACGCCCTGATACAGGGTTACATTATTACCAATCACAGATGTCTCTCCAATAACAAGACCGCCTCCATGGTCAATGAAAAAGTCACTTCCAATTTCTGCCCCAGGATGAATTTCAATGCCTGTTAATTGCCTAGCAATCTCAGAAATGTATCGAGGAATAAAAGGCATCCCAATTCTATAAAAAAAGTGTGATATCCGATATAATAGAACAGCTTTTATCCCTGGATAACTTGTAAGTACTTCCAAGAGAGATAGAGCCGCGGGATCTTTCTTAAATGCCGCAGATACGTCAGAAATGAAGAAGTCTAAGATTCTCTGGAGATTTTTATCTATATCTTCTCGATTTAAATCTTTTGATTCAAAATTTAAGTCTAAAATACACTCAGTACAATAATTATGACGCTCATTTTTTTCTTTAGAATCTAAACATTTTCCGCAATTCATACATCCAGTATCTTCTTCCATTCTTAATCGATTATCTTCTTCCATTATCTTCACTAGAACACTTCTTATTAGGAAAAATATGTAGTTTTATAAATATAAAATTATGTGTAATATTTTCCTATTTCTATCTTTTTTAATTAAACATCCCTATTGAGTTTTATTTATCGTTAAATATTTAGAAATTGCATGTATAAATCTATCTTTTATTTTTTCTGGAAGTAATGGAATATTTTCAACTTGAGCGTTTCCGGGCTCCGTTTTTATGAGTACAAAGTGGCATCCTATCCCTAAATTTCTTAAAATAGAATAAATATCCTCTACTTTGCTAACTACACTAACTGATTTAAAGCCTGCTCCTTGAGCTATTATCTCTAATTTAGTTTGTAAACTAGTATGAGTTTTTTGGTCACCAGTAGAGCCATACGAACCATTGTCTATCACTATCAGCGTTAAATTTTTAGGATTAATGTTAGCAATAGTACTCAAACTTCCGAGATTCATTAACAAAGACCCATCACCTTCAATACACCATATATTTATATTTGGTTTTGAAACAGCTAAGCCAAGAGCAATGGAAGATGCTAAACCCATTGAGCCTAACATATAGAAATTTTCGTCTCTATCTTTTAAATGATAAAGTTCTTTAGATGGAATGCCGAGGTTACAAACCACTAATTCATCCTTCAAAACTTTTACAACTTCTATTAGTGCATCAAATCTCTTCATCTTTAGGAACTCCACAAGGATCTAGTTAAGATTAAAGCAATTGAATTATTTGATGATCGACTATGTTCAATTTCTTTTTTGATTCCATTGATTTTTTCAGCTGAAGTTATGAAATAACTATTAATATCTACTAAATCTAATAGTTTAGGAGTTAATTGTCCCATTGGAATCTGAGCAATTATCTTTTCTCCTTCTGTTCCTCTATGACTTAAAATAAATATGATCGGAATCTTATACAATTCCACTAAAGATTTTATTGCATTTATTGAATTGCCTAATCCGGAGTTTTGCATCAATAATGCGGGAGTTCTTCCCCCCAAATATGCTCCAACAGCAATTCCTACTCCTTCTTCTTCTCTAGTTACTGGAATATGCTGAATTTCTCGCTTTTCATTTATAATTTTCATAAGTTCCTTAAGCATAATACAGGGCACCGAGAGAATTAAATCTATACCTGATTCTTTAATTGCTTTATAAAGCGAGATATTTACATTCATTCTTATATTAAAATTTGTAATATTCATATTTTTATTATTAGATAAAAGGATTCATTTCGTATAAAGGACTCAACATGGCAATTAAAATTTTCTCTTAATAATGTTTCAAAATAACCTGCCCAAAAAGTACTATAAATTTCGTTTAGGTCATGATTAAACCTCATTTGAAACACACCCTTGTTGAATGAAATTCAGCAAAAAAAATAATATTTATACAAATAAGTTTAAATTTAAATGCAACTTACTTTTTGATCTGATGGTTTCATTTTGAAACAATAAAATTAGATTTTTTATATAAATGAAACCTATTACTAAATAATTGTTTAAATTATTCGATCTTAAAAACAAATAAAAGTAATGCAGTCAACACATGAACTGAAAAAAGATATTGATTATCTTAATAAATATGGTATGAAATGATATGATAGTTAGTGAAATATACACTGTTGAAGATTATGATGGTAGAAAGAAATTAGTGCAGTTATCACCATCAAGTAAATTTATCTTGTATCTTTTAAAACAGAGAGGTCCTTTAAAACAAAAAGAGATTTTAACTAAAACTTTGCTTCCAAAAAGGACAGTTGCCTATTCACTTAAAAGACTTCAGCAAGATAATTTTATTAAGAAAACTACCGATATTAAGGATAAACGAATGAGAATTTATGAAGCAACGATTTGATTATTATCTCTATTTCCTTTTTTAATTATACACCTTATTGCTTAATAATTTAATATTTTTAGGTTAATCAATAGAATATTCATTTGCTTTCATCGATTCAGCAACTTTAGCTGCACATCTTAGAATGATCATTAAAAGATACGTCGCTATTAATTTTCTCCAATCCCTTTTTAATGATCTATGTTAAATTTATGGTTTTACTTGATGTTGATGTGTAGTATCGTTGTCCTTAACATTGTAAGATCCTAATAAATACTTTCCACCAAACGAATTTAATAAAATTGTAGTAACACTCAATGCCATTGCAATCATAGCCCATATTGGGTGGACTATACCGGCAATAGCAGCAACAACACCTATTGCATTAAAGGAAAATGCTAAAGCTATATTTTGAACTGTTTTGGAATAACTAGATTTACTTATATTATAAGCTTCCAATATAGATTTTAAGGTATCTCCAACCAAAATTATATCCGCAGATTCTATTGCGATATCAACTCCCGCACCAATGGCTATCCCAATATCGGCTTGCATAAGAGCAGGAGCATCGTTAATTCCATCACCAACCATCGCGACCTTGAATCCTTTTGATTGAAGTTTTCGAATCTCTTCTGATTTTTCTTGAGGTAATACTTCTGCAAATACTTCTTTGATTTCTAACTTTTTAGCAATTGCATTAGCAACTCGCCAATTATCACCTGTAATCATAATTAGATCGAAACCTGCTGAGTACAATAATTCAATTGTTTCTACAGCATCTTCCTTTAATTTATCTCCCACAGCAATCAGACCAATATATTTTGAATTTTCGGCAACAATGACAATAGTTAATCCTTGATCCTCCAATTCTTTAGTATAATCACTTATTTGATCAATATTAACTCCTTCTTGTTTAATAAAGCGTGAATTTCCAACAATTATATTTCTGTTCTGTATTGTACCTCGAACTCCTTTGCCAGGTATAGTTTGGAAATCTTTGATTTCATAAAGGGGGACATTCCTGGAAAGTGCATAATCAACTATAGCTTTACCAATAGGATGTTCTGAACCAATTTCAATACTCGCTATTAAAGTAAGTAACTCCTTTTCGTTGTAAGTCTCAATTGGCTCAATTAATACAACCATTGGCTTTCCTATCGTTAAAGTACCGGTTTTATCTAGCATAACTATATTAATATCTTTAAATACTTGAAATGCTTCTCCCGAACGCATTAAAATCCCTTTTTGTGCTGCAATACCTCCTCCACGGATCATTGCTAACGGCGTAGCCATTCCTAATGCGCATGGGTATCCCATGACTAAAACTGCTAAAGTAGCAAATATTGCTCTAGAGATGTCCATTTGTCCAAAAATTAACCACATACCAACCGTCCAAATCATAAACGCTAAAATCGCTGCGAAAAGTACCACTCTTACAAAATAATTTAATACTTTATCAATTAGAATCATAATCCCCGGTTTAAGAGCACGAGCCTCCTGAAGATGTAAAGCAATTTGCTGGAGAAAAGACTCTGATCCCTCTTTAGAAACTTCTATTATTAACGTGCCTTGTTGGTTAATTGAACCACCTATCACATCATCTCCTTTCTTTTTTAGTACTGGAATTGATTCCCCAGTTACAATACTCTGATCTACTGTTGATATTCCCTTTTCTACAAAACCATCTACTGGAATACTTTCTCCAGATCGTACTCTAACATGATCACCTATTCGAATTTCTTCAATAGGAATTTCTTTTTCCATTCCTTCATCGTTAATAATCCGAGCAGTAGCAGGTTGAAGAGCCATGAGTTTATTAATTGCTTGTGAAGATCGAGTTCTAACAAGCAAAGATACATATCCAGATAAAATATGATAACTAGTAACAAATACAGATACTGCAAAAAAGTCTGCCATAGGCCATGGTTGCACAAAAAATCCGTAAATACCACCTAATAATCCACCAAACGCCGCAAATTCTAGCAAAACATGTTGGTTGAGAATTCTTCTACGTAGGGACGCCCATGTCATTCTTTTAATATACCAACCAGGTCCGAACATAGTGAAAACTGCAAGAGTTATCATTATCCAAGGCATCCAAGCTATCTTATATCCTAACCATATGAATATCATTAATCCTAAAGAAATCAATGTAAAAATTACAACAATAACTAGTCGTTTATATTCATGCCGTAATTCTTTCTCTTCTTCCTGAAAGCTTTGGATTTTGTTAGGATCTCGAATTTTAAAACCTAAACTCTTGAGGGTATCTTCAATCTTTGTTGAAGACACT
>SDBS01005845.1_pt1 | contig 11967 bp, 11 predicted proteins | sample 2277091 | NCBI WGS metagenome assembly SDBS01 (sample SAMN10404972, study PRJNA504765) | marine sediment metagenome | isolation source: marine sediment core GS10_PC15, 163 cmbsf | place: Arctic Ocean: Southern Knipovich Ridge | collected 2010 | reverse complement strand
GCTCTCGGCGGTCTTCACGACAGCCCACGGCTCCAAGTTTCAGCCCTTGCGGCTGGGCGGTCATCAGGTCCTTCAGCGAGTGCACGGCCAGATCGATTTGTCCGGCCAGCAGCGCCTCTTCAAGCTCTTTGGTGAAAAAGCCTTTCCCTTCCATTTTATCAAACGAAAGGTGATTGATCCGGTCGCCGGTGGTTTTGATGACCTTGATCTCCACCGGCACATCGAAATCAGTCACGAGAACGTCTCTAACGCGCTGCGCTTGCGCCAGGGCCAACTCTGATCCCCGTGAACCCAGTATCAGTCTGCTTCTTTTCACACCGTTTTCCACTCCAGTAGGAAGGATAAGACATGGGGAGTCTATAGGAAACTAGAAACGATTTAGCTATTCGCTTGATAAAAATGAGGCTGCTGGGCGTTTATTCAATGTAGCAGGTCGGGTTCCTCCGCCTGCGGCGGATGCCTATGGCGGGGAGAAACCCGACAATATCTTCTTTATTCAACACTGACCGGCATGGAAAAGAATGAAGAGATTTTCAGGTTGAGAAATGGTATCGACCGCTTGTCACCCGGCGTACGGTTGAAATTGCTCACCCAGTCGACTCCGACATCAACGTCAAAATAGAAATGATCCTTGAAGAAACCCTTAACGTTAAACACGGTGGAGGTGGTCTTCTGGACAACGCCGGTTGGAAACGGCTCGCTGTAATCGCCTGTGATCAGCAGCCATGGGGCAGTCCACTCTTCGGTCACGCCACCTTCCCCCTGGCGAGCATAGGCAAAATTAAGCGACGTCGCCAAGTCGTTTTCGAACCATTTGATAAGTGACACCTCTGTCAGATCGTAGTCGTTTCCAAGAGCGCCGCCAATGAGTTGATTTTTGAAGAGGTACCGGTTGCGCTCATGCATCTGGTTGAATGTCCAGTTGGTAACTCGACTGTATTCTGCTTTGAGATCGAGGGTTGGTAGAAGATTCGCAAGGTAGGCACCGGCAAGGAAAGCGATTTCATCAGGCTCTTGATCCCCTTGCGTTTTGCGGTCGATCTGAAAGTCATCGACCAGCAGTTGCCCGTACAGCTTGACACCTGCCTTCGGTTTGACGCTGAAATCAAAGCCGAGGAAGGTGTTATCGTTCATCCCTTCGTTTAACTGGGCGCCATGGTAGAAAATAATCGGGTTAAGGTAAAACAGGTCTATCTGACGACCTGGACCTCCAAAGATGACCGTTTCAAAAAGACCGACCTGCAGCCGTTTGCTCAACAGGATATCGAGCCGGTGACCGGCGAAGTAGCGGTTTTCAAACTGTACTACGCTGTCGCGGTCGGGGTCGAGACCGTCCAGCCGCGCCAGACGATACGAAAGAGCCAGCCTTCCCCAGCGGAAGGTGTAGCCAAATCCGTCCATCGCCGTCCGTGGCGAAAGAAGCAGGGAGCTTCGCGGTCCCCAGAAGGAGGCAAAGCGACCCACGGTAAGGGCCAGCGGCCCTGACTGATAGTAAACAAAGGCCTGCTCAACGTCGCCGGCCAGACCGCGCCATTTCTTGCCGTAGTAAGTGGCATCCTGGGCCTTCTGCTCGTCAAGAACAAAGTTGGCATAAACAAATAGCTTCTCTGACGGCGCTGCCGCCAACCCGCCCCTAAAGGATTCAAACCCTCGGCCCGTCGCTTCTTTAGCGGCGCGGAAATCTTCCTGGACAAAGCTGAACAACTGCACCCTCTTTCGCTGAATACGTTTCAGATTCTCGAAAGGACCCAAAGCAAACTCGATCTTTTCAAATGAATACGGACCGAGTTGGTAGGTAAAGTAATCAGTGGAAAGGGCGTCAACCCGTTCCATCCGATCGTAGATGAATTCGTACTCGGTTCCGCCAACCGGGAGCACTCCGGCGGCAAATCCATTTGACCCGATGATCAACAAGAGGTGCCACGTTAGTGTTATTCTCACTACTTTCCAGTTCATACCTGTCTCCTATGCATTCTTGCGGACGGCAGATGTCGAAAGGCTGTCCCACAAGTCGATTACTGCCGCATTAATCATTGTAACACAAAAAGTCTTGATCTACAAACCCCGCGTAGCGGCGGGCTTTACGTCCGCCGTCTACGGGCGGGAGACAAGCCCCCGCCCTACGCGAGTCAAAATGGTCACCTTTTGAGACAACCTCTCGACATCTGCCCCGAAAGGGTTGTAGTTGTAAGTCGGGTTCCGAACCGCCTAAGGCGGGGGAAAACCCGACCTGCGCTGTTATTCTTCTCACACCAGTTTATAAGCATGTTTACTATGATGCTCCGGTACCCTTGGCTACTGCCGGCAAGGTCCGAGCCAGGATTTTTGTGTCGAGCCAGAGCGACCAGTTGTCGATGTACTCCAAGTCGAGACGCATCCACTGTTCAAAGTCGATATTGTTGCGTCCGTTTACCTGCCACAGACATGTCACGCCCGGCTTGACCGACAGCCGACGGTGCTGCCACGGTTTATACTGCGCTACTTCCTTGGGGATCGGCGGCCGTGGTCCCACCCGCGACATCTCACCGCGCAGGACGTTGAAGAATTGAGGGATTTCGTCAATTGAGCACTTTCGTAAGATTCGTCCCACCCCTGTCACCCGGGGGTCGTTCTTGACCTTAAAGACCGGTCCGAACATGACGTTCAGTCCCTCCAGTAGGTGCTTTTCTTTTTCTGCATCGCAGCACATCGTGCAGAACTTGTAAAGGGAGAACTGCTTCCCGTTGAGGCCACACCGTTTCTGCTTGAAGAGGACCGGCCCGGGGCTGTCAATTTTGATTGCCAGGGCACTCAGCAGCATCAGCGGACCAGCAATAATAAGGCCGACAAGGGCACCAACTTTATCAACGATGCTCTTGATCAACTGCGATGAGCGTCCGTCGGGGACAGCCCGGTAGACTAGTGCTGGGGTTCCGTTTACCTAGGTCGGTCTGGCAGTCGCCAGACGAGGACTGTAGATGTTGGGCATGAAACAGACCGCCACTCCCATCTTTTCGGCTGTATTGAAGAGCCGGCGGGTACGTGACAGATCTTTCATATCTACGGCTACGACTACTGCATCGACCTGCTCGGTCGCAACGACCTGACTGAGCATGTCCGGATGTCCCATCAAGGGGATGTCCCGGTAGCGCCACAGGCCGTTCTCATAGTAGTCCATAAACCCCTTGATCGAGGTCTCCAACTCCGGCGAGTCCAGGATCGCATCGGCTACACTCAAGGCTCTTTTCCCCGTCCCAACAATTATGACTTGTCTTTCGCCGGGTCGACTTCTGTGGCTTGCTGCATCTCGCGACAGAATCCGAAGGATCGGCCGAGTGAAAAACAGGGTTCCCAGTTGAAGGATCAAATTCCCGAGGAGGAAAATGCCTGCCGTCGTGCGCGAGAATGGCCATTCCAGGACATAAGCCGCTGCTGTCAGCACGATGGCGATTTGTATTTCATCGCTGACAACATGCCGGACGCGTTTTCGAATCCAGAGTGGCGAGAGGATCTGTCCGGGATCACGTATGATACTGTAAACGGCACGGATTAAAACGAGTAGCGCCAGCAATGCATAGAGATGAGGTCCCGGATTGCCGACAATGAGCAGGGCCGCCCAAAGAGCAGCCGTCGATACGACAGTTGCGCCCGTGTTTCCCAACGGAAGCAGCAACAGTTTTCTAACGTGACAGCTCAGAGAGCCGCAGTACCAGTCTACGGGCAACGCCCCGGAGGAGCGGCCAGCCTGATTACGCCCCCTATCCTGGTTTCTGTTGAACGGGATTTAAGAACCAGCAACAGCTTTGTCTCGTTCTGAATCGGCGTCCCTGTCAATACGCCCGGCAACGGCACCAATCGTCAAAGTGTCAGTAGCGTTTCCGCCGTTGTCGTCGGATACGATCTGAGTCCTAACCTGGACATTCGTTTTTTCTGTACTTTGGGTACCCTCAACCTCTGCTTCGTTGGCGTTCTGATACCTTTTACCCGCCCTTTCACCTGATTCCATTGATATAGCCTCCCTTTTATTCTTATTATTCTTTTTCGGTCACTACTCCTCTACTCTTTAGCCATCGAGAGCACTGCTCTGAGATGGAGTCTTGTGAGAATACTTTTGAGACATCTCTTTTCGTTGTCTGATCTTCGGGGAGCTTAGGCGTCGGCGAAGAGTGATAGCGCGGCGGTCATTTGATTTCATCAGGTAGTAGGCAGTTGGCATTTTCTTGAAGGCTTCAATCAGCCGGTCGTTGGAATACGGCGGTTGAATATGGTACCGTTGATAGTTTCCCAACTGGAAGTAACCGTCGAGGTTGTCAACTGAGGCTTTGTAACGGGCCAGGTAATTTCCCACGTTCTTAGGATCGGCCACCCGCATAAGTAAAAAGTCGGCGGTCGTAATCCGGCGTTGCACCTTCAGGCGGATGAGGGCAGTGGCAAGGCGCAGCGACTCCTCGTGGACCTGGTGAAGATGCGAGGACAGCGCTTCCTCGTTGGTCAGGGTCGCAATAATGGTCTTGCGCACGGTAGATGAGATCGGCTCTAACAGACAGGAGTCTTTGATGACGTTGATCGTCTCGGGATTAGTTAGGATATAACCGGCCTCGGAGGAAGATATGCCGAAGGCAGCGGTAAGCGATCTGAAAATGACTACGTTGGTTAAAAAGTCCAGCAGTGCAAGCCTGAAATCTTGTAGAAAGTTTTCAGCAGCTCTGCCATGAAGACCGTAAAGTCGACAGATGGCAAAATCGTTCTTCTCCTGTTGCCGGTGTTTGCAAAGGGAGTGCCCGCCTGTGCATTTATTGCACATGGGTAATATAACTTATTGATACCCAATGGAATAGGCTGGTAAGGCGGGAGCTCTTACGGGCATATGATTAGCCTATAGCCAGCTTCATATCCTCCCTTTTTTCCGACCGACCCTGAAAAGAATTCCAATTGGTCAAGTAATATGTCGTTCCATGAACAACTTGCAGAATAACCTGCCTATTCTGTGGTGGGGTGATCTTCAGATCGCCCCGCGTGACAATGGCTTTCCAGTCGGGTCTGAAGACCCGCCGACCACAGAATGGACTAGGATTGTAAACTATTTGAAGCTCTTTTATGATCTTCTTCAAGCTCTTTGAGCAGTTTTTCATGGGGGCTTCCGGGCCATTTTTTTGCGTATGGGCGAATAAGCGCCACAACCTCTCTGAAGCTGTCAACGGTCTCTGAGTTCTTTTCCATAGCAAGCAATGTCAGCTCCATGTTATAAAGACTCGTGGCCAGGTCGCGGGTTCAAACGGGGCAGAGTTGGCCTCGACCAGACGGGGTGCCCCACCCACCTCGGGCGGGCTGTGGGTTCTGTTCGAGCAGTCACCTGTGTTTTTTATCCTGTTACTCCCCTGCAAACCCATCCTGAACCTTAGACGAATAAGTGGGGGATTTGGGATACATGCCGAACTTTTTTGATGTTGCTTTAAGAGATGACGTCCGGTAGGAAGCGCAAAGCGCAAAATCAGACTTGTCTGTGGGGGATTTGGGATACATATCGAACTTTGATTCTTCAACTGAAAGTGATCGTCTTAAGGCGCGAAGCGCAAAATCAGACTTGTCTGGCGGAGAGGCAGGGATTCGAACCCTGGGTACCAAAAGGTACAACGGTTTTCGAGACCGCCGCTTTCGACCACTCAGCCACCTCTCCGATTACTGTATCTGTCCCCTATCCAAGGTCTCCCTAAGACGCCAGCAATTTAATTGCAGAGATTTGATTGTAAAGAGATTTGTGTGGCTGGCTGCTCTCACCGGGCAGGATCCAGCTTGTCCTGTTATATAAGTTTTTGGTTGAGACAACTCATATCTCAATCGCGTAGGGGCGAGGCTTGCCCCCGCCGATGGTGAGCACCTATTAGATGGGGCGACACAAGGCCGCCCCCTACGCGGTGGTTGTCTATTTGAGCAGTATCATCTTCTTTGTACCGACAAAGTCGTCGGTCTGTAGGCGGTAGAAGTAGACACCGCTGGCAGCCTCGCTGCCGTCCCACTGGACTATGTGCTCTCCGGCTTCCAGTCGCTCATTCACCAGAGTTGTCACCCGCTGGCCCATTATGTTGTAAATCTCCAGTTTAACATCCGCCGCGCTGGGTAGGCTGAAGCTGATTTCGGTGGTTGGGTTGAAGGGGTTCGGGTAGTTCTGGACCAGGCTGAATGTCAGGGGAATCTCAGCCTGCTTGTAAGCGATGTTCTCAGTACCGAGATCAATCACGCCCGCTGCCACTTCCTGGTTCTTGTTGATCTCCTTACAGATATCCCTGGCTAAATGATAGTCTCCATTGGGATCATCGATGATGTTGTCACAATAGGTGATAGCCTGAGACACCGTGGCGCCATCCACGCTGATAATTGCTGTCTGGCTGAGTTTCCCACTGGCTACGTTCAGCAGCAGCGCCATGAGTTGCTTTCTCGCCTTCGCAACTTCCGCACTGTCGCCCCGGGCGTTCAGAAGGTCCCCGGCGACAAGGAGCTTGTCCATGCACACACCAGACGTAGGAGGTTCATAGACAACCACCTGATTGATCACATTACTGTTGAAGTGGCCCGCGATCATGTCAAGATAGCCACACAGTGTGGCGGCATCTATGTCTCTAATCTTTCCTTTCAGCAGTTTCCCAACCTGGCCCTTCCAGTAAGCGGAACTCAAGGTGTGAATAAGACCCGGAGGAAGAGAATCGATGACGATGCAGGTGAGCGAAAAATCAACTATCTCGGTAGCTCCGCCCGCGAGTGTGATGGGAACCTCGTCCTCAATGACATCAAAACTGAGAGGAATTATACCGGTGACTATGTAGTCGCCCGGAGTGAGATCCTCTATCAGGTAATTGCCGTCGACATCGGTTAGCACGGAGATGACCAGATCGCCGGTCCCCTGCTCGTAAAGATCTATCATAATGCTGGCCAGTCCCGTGTTGGGAGCCGGGCAATTGGCGGTCACGCTCCCAGCCACAGACGTGGTGAGCGCGGGAATGGTAGCCACCCAGCCCTCGCTATAACCATCGGGGTTTGTGCCCAATCCAACGATTTTCTGGCCATCGGCTGAGATATCATTGGCTACTTGCAGATTCCATCCGGTCAAATCTAATCCGAAATCGTTGACCAGCACGTTCTGGAGAAACCTCATCCCGTTGACCTGATCCCACACCCATGCTACTTGGCCCAGATCTTCGGTAAAGCAACGACCGACGATTATCGAACCGTCATTGGACACTACCCTTGCATCTATCGCCACCACACCAGGAAGCAGACCCAGGCTTACAGGACCTGTAGCAGCCGTCCAGCGCAAAGCCTCCTGATTGGCCGTACCCACGATTACAGAGCCATCCGAATTTATGTCATCAACGGCACCAGTGAAACCGAGCCCGACCATACCGGTTGCCGCTGTCCAGCGATAGGCTTCCCCACTCGTTGGACTTCTTCCGACAATCACCGATCCGTCAGAAGATACATGGCTGACCCTGCTATAATTTGGTCCCGGCACTCCCGGCAGTCCACCGAGCATGACCATGCCCGTGGCCGCCGACCATCGGAAGGCTTCATAACCGACCTGACCGACAATCACAGAGCCATCAGCTGAAATGGCCGTAGCGCTGGTGAGACTATTACCGAGGGCCACCACACCCGTCGCTTGGGTCCACCGGAAAGCTCCAATGGCATTGGCGTTTCCTATAATCACCGAACCATCCGCGGAAACCCCACTGGCTCCGCCGCCTACCCCCAAACTCTGAACGTTGTATTCCGGACCAACCCAGAAACAGGCTGAGTTGTTTGAGTATTGTGACCTCGTATATCCCACCATGACTCCGCCATCGGCAGATTGGGCGGCAATTCCGTTGGATGAAAACCGTCCTACCGGCAAGCTGGGGAGTCCCTGGTAACCACCCTCTTCAGTCCAGCGCCACCCCCACCAAACGCCAAGTGTCAAGTGCCCCGACCGGCCAATCACGGTTGAGCCATTGGCAGAAATGCCGTTGGCGTGGCTGTAAGTATTGTAATAGGCTCCGCCGACCCCCTGAAAACTGGCGTCACCGAAGGCATAGGAAGCCCCTAACGACGTGATCGCAATGATGACAGTTAGCAGCTTTCTCATAATTCCTCCAATAGGTGTTTAAGGTTTACATATGTTTTCTACATAGAGAAAATCCCAACATTGCAAACAATAGCGGGCCATTATGCGCACACGTAATTCTCTGGTGATTGTAATAGGTTTGAAAGCTACCTAAATCGTCCATTCGCAGTAACTCTGCTCTCGAATCCCAAGTTCTCGTTTCTCTTTACTGGACTGAAGCAAATATAACCCCGCTACGGACAAAGTCAAGTGAAAAATGCTGATTTTATGCGGTTTTCAGCCCCCTGTTAGGGCTTACGTCGTGACGGCTACCTGAGCAGGAGCATCTTTTTACTGGAGCAGTGCTCTCCGGTGATTAGGCGGTAGAAATAGACACCGCTTGAAACGGGACGACCCGCATTGTCTTGTCCGTTCCAGGGAAGCGCTATGCTCCCTGGCCCGCCGACACCGCTGAACTCAGAAACTACCTGCCCCTTCAGGTTGATAATCTCAAGGCGGCAGTCGGTTCTTACAGGTAAGTAGAACTCTATAGTCGTTGAGGGATTAAAGGGGTTAGGATAATTTTGCCTCAGGCGCGCTGTCGCAGGAAGGTTTGTCTCATTGCCCGGATTTTCAACGACATCCGTGAGAGCTTCAAATTCGATTTTACCGCTCTGAAAACGAATAGCGTGCACAACCACTGTATCTCCGGATAACGAATCAAAGCAAGTGGCATCGGGCCCGGTAAAGGACGGTAGCGTATCGCTTTCGTCCGTGATATCAGCGCCTTCAGCGTCAAAAACCTGTGAGGCTAAAAGACAGAGAGTTGTGTCCGGTTTCTTCCTCCAGATCATGTTGTCATAGCAGTCCTCCCAGTAGAAGTCAAGGTTAGTGGAAGTGCCATAAAGTAAGGGATCATCTTTTGTACTAAACTGCAGTGTAATCGTCCGTCTACCTGAGACGAAGTACTCTGTCCCCAAGGTATCCTCCTTCTTACCGTAGAGCCACAAGAGCTTATTCGGTGGCTCGGAGCGATCAAGATAAAAGAGTAGAAACTCTAAAGACCACACGTTGTCCTCCTTCAGCCCGTTGTCTAAGACATCAAACAACTGCAACACCAGTGTGTCGTAGGCGACAGCGAAGTAAAAGCCGTCAACAAAAAGGGTGTCGAGGCTGTCCGGCCACGTGATCTGGATATCGACCTCCACGAGCGAGTTCGGCAGGGCGCTATTGACGCTATTCAAAGTTACATCTATGGAGGTCTCTTGAAAAGCTGAAGCCTCTATATTTGAGAAGGCAAGCATGGAAGAAACACTCAGCCCTGCCGAGAGACACATCCCTGCCCAAAGAAATGCCGAGCGATAAAATGAAAATAACCCTTTCAACATACTATTAGCTCAGCAGGGCAACCCCACCGTTATTTTGGAACTCCGGGCAGAACCCGACACCCCTCACCCTCTCTCTGAAGAGTGAACGGCGCCAATAAGCGCGCCCAAAAAAGCCCGCCGTTGTTGGCGGGCTTTATGGTATCAAAACTACTTGACGACCTTGAAGGTATAGGGTCCCAGCCAGTCCGGTTCTTCCGTTCGTCCCGGCGGAGGAGAGGAAAACATCCATGTCCCACCGGGCGGGAAGAAAGAGGAATCAATTGTGATTTCCCCAGTCTCGGGAACAATCATCTCAAAGGATAGGACCTTAGCCAGTTCATGCGGCTCATATCTTTTCTTGATGCACAACCCGCCGAATCCCAGAAGTTCCGGCAACTCGCCGTCCCAATCGCGCTCGACGACAAAAACGCCGCCAAAATCCCAGATCGACTTATCATCCCAGCCGTTGTATCCCTTGATGTCGCCACTGTCGTTGAGGCCATTACCACTGTCGACAACATGGACAATAGTTTTGATCGTGGGCGACTTGACCGTAAAACCGAGCGAGTAACCCCTAAAAACAGTGTCGTTGACGATAAAGATGTCGACCGTGACTTTTTCGCCGACTTTGATCGTGCTGTCGTTGACGGCGCCCGGTCCGGAAATCTTCATACTGACCGAACTGGCCAAAGCAGAACTCACACCGAACGCGAGAAAAAAGAGTGCTGTGCACATAACTCTTACTGCATTCATAAGCTGCTCCCAAAATCTAAAGGCTTACACTTTACTTTTCATTTTCAGACTCAACTGAGCGGACAACATACCGCCTACGGAGTCGGCTGTCAAATGGAATTTCGGTCTCTCAAAGATGAGATTTTGTCGACCTGCAGCCCGGTTGCTATTACCCCGATTCCGCCTCAAAGAGAGGTCATGCAGGTTTTATCTGTGGAATTAAACTACAGTCTCCCTTGTCTGGCCATCGGCCTAAGGTGCTGTCACGCCGTGACTTCGACCCAGTTGTGGGCGGGAAATATCTCCAGCTCCTCGTTGATATCGTCAATCGCCTTGACGAGGTTTTTCCAGCTTACCAAGTGCTTGGCTTTTTCAGGCGGCAGCCAGCGGTACTCGCTGTTCTCCGGCGAGAGGTTCACCTCCGTCTTCTCGGAGACCACCGCCACAACAAGTGGCAGTATCCAGATGGTGTCATACTCCGGCTCGTAGAATTGTACCAGGTACTCGGTGGCCCACATGTTGGTTGGTTTCAGACCGGTCTCCTCCTTCAGCCCGCGGACAACGACCTGGGCCACGGTTTCGTCACCCCGCTTGCCGCCGGTCATAAATCCCCAGAAACCGGCGTATGATTCCCCCTCAGCCCTTTTGAGTACCAGGAACTTCCAACCGTCGTAGTCCTTTTTCACCACGGCTACGTTGACGCCCGGCGACTCGATCTTGATGTTTGTATGCTCCACCATCTTGATTTCTTAGCTCATTTTATATTTTTCAATCGCAACCATCAAGTCCTAGTTTCCAACAGACTTCCGGTGCCCTCTCACAATTCTGGGGAACGGACTACCCGACTTCACATATAACCTCCCTTTGGGCGCCCTCTGTCTCTTCTGAGTGAAACCTACGTTACAAAGACGAGTTATCATATTTTGCTCGATAACGTAAAACTGAACAATCGGTAAGTCAATAGATTTTCACAACGACCCGACCGCGCCCAGGTTCCGTAGCCATACTCTCACCGGACTTGGAGAAAGCCTGTGGAAATAATTTGTAGGCTTCGGCCTAACTCACACCAGCAATCAAGTCTGCATCGGATTGCGAAAAATGAGCAAGAAAGTTATCGGAAGGGCTTGATTATTGAAACGCCGTACCGATATTTTAACTACAACCAAATTCAAGAAATGGCCAAGAATAAGGTGAAAATATTAGTAATTGACGACGACCCCAAAGTGTCGTGGATACTGTCCGAAGGGCTGTCAAAGAAGTTCGACTTCGTCTCTGCCCGCGATGGAATCGAAGGCCTACAAATGGTCTCCACCGAAAAGCCGGAGCTGATCCTGCTTGACATCAAGATGCCCGGAATGAACGGCATCGAAGTGCTGGAAAGACTGAACAAGCTCGAAACCCGCCCTGAGGTTATCATGATTTCCGGACATGGAGAAACCGATTACGTGGTGCAGTCGATCAAACTGGGAGCGGCGGAGTTTGTCAACAAGCCATTTGATGCTCAAGAACTTGAAATCCACATCAACGGCGTCCTGGAACGTCACCAGCTCAAGCGGCAGGTAAAAGACCTCAAAACAGAGTTGGAGGCCAAAGGGGGGCAGGCCAGCTTTGTCGGCGACTCCCAGGCCATGCAAAAGGTCAAAGATGTAATCGAGCAGGTGGCCGATTCGGAGTTAACGGTTTTGATCCTGGGTGAATCCGGCACCGGCAAAGAGATAGCCGCCCGCTTGCTGCACCAGCTATCCAGCCGCAAGGGTAAGCCGTTTATCAAGGTCAATTGCGCCGCAATACCGCGGGATCTGCTTGAGTCGGAAC
>SDBS01005844.1_pt1 | contig 11967 bp, 9 predicted proteins | sample 2277091 | NCBI WGS metagenome assembly SDBS01 (sample SAMN10404972, study PRJNA504765) | marine sediment metagenome | isolation source: marine sediment core GS10_PC15, 163 cmbsf | place: Arctic Ocean: Southern Knipovich Ridge | collected 2010 | reverse complement strand
TAATATACTGCTGGGAAGGCGTTCTTAATTAGCTTAACATGGTTGGCTCTATTGTTATCCATCAAAATGCTTACCACATCAAAACGGCAATTGGCATCTTTTATCCTCCGATGAGCAAGATAATTCAGAGCTAATTTGGTAAGTCGGCACCTTTTATCATGAGGGCGAATTATCTTTTAGATAAATTCATTAAAGGATACAATACCAAGCATGTCCATTATTCAACAGGAGTAGTTCCAAGACAAAGATTTACTCCTTCTGTGTGTAGACCTTTTCCCAAAAACATCAATTTAGACGATGTATTCTGTTAGGGAGTCGATTTTTGCAAAATCTTGAGGGGAAGGACATATCCGTAAGGACAAATCGTCAAACTCTTAAAGAAGAAAATTTTATCCGCAGGTTAATTACTTTTGAAAATCACTTTTGTGAATAATTCTCTTGCCTTAGAGGAAATTTAAAGAAAATCTTGGACTTGACTGATTTTAAGCAAATCAAAAAGGTAGCTAAGCGGCAAGTTCCTCTTTTGCCTTCTGATAAATTCTATTTAGCTCCTTTTGAACCTCGGAGGTAAGTTCAAACTTATGCTCCTTGATTTTTCTTTTAGCTATATCTCTAGCTCTTGCCCGAATAGACTTTTCCCCCTTATCCTGCCATTGCCTTAACGTAAGATGCTCAAAGAGCTCAGGTACCCAGAAAGCTTCCCGAAAATGATTTAGAGTACTCTGGTGTGAGAGAAAATTTTCCTCCCCCAATACTACTTCCTGGATAATCTTTGTAGAGAGAGTCTCTTCACTGAAATCAAATCCTCTTAAGGATTGCATAGCATACTGGACAATTTCATGGTCAATCACTACCTGCTCGGCACTGTAAATATCATCTATAGCTAAAACTCCGGCATTAGTGTATCCATCTACTCCAAAAGCTGTAGCTAAGATTGTATGAGCTGCCTTTTCTGCTGCTGCCTGGGCATCAGGGAAAGATGATGAGGTGAGAAGGGATTTAGCAATAACCGGAATCTTGTAGTATCTATTTAGTTGCACCTGGAGTAAAGTTCCCCATATATCCTCAGGAGAGCCATAGACAAAATTCCCATATTTCATATCAAAAGGATAAGCTCTGATACTATCAATAATGCTGCAATAAACATAAGTTTTAGGATTGAGCAATTTTAACATAGTATATCCAGCAAAAAGCTCGGCCAGACTCTGGATGTAGGCCCCTATCATATAAATAGGAGCAGTAGCCCCGGCAATGGGCATAGTGGCAACCCAGAGAGGAACATCCTTATCTATAAAATGATGCAGTACTTCTAAATCAGCAGGAGAGATGCTGAAAGGTGAGGTTATCCATACCCCAATAGAGAAAAGTTTATCCGCAACCCGGGACATCTCATAAACATAACTTGCCACTTTGACTGAAGATTTAGGATTAGCCTCTAAGATGCTATTACATCTTGTTGAGCTATTTTCCCAGGATATCTTGTGCATAGCAATCTCTGCCAGAGGTGGGGGAAGATCCATAGGCCTTACTGGAGCAGAACCAAGCATCCCGTAAGAGTCAGCAAGTTTGCTAAGTTCTACCAGATCCCTGGATGTAGCTTGCCTTATCTGTCCTGTATCCATATCCAGAACATTTTGTTCATAGGCTCCACTTACCAGGATTGGCCGGGGAGGGATTCTCTCATCGGGATAGGAGAGTTCTTTCAGACACTCTTCCACTAAAGATGCATCAAACTTCACCCTCTCTTTTTCTATTCTTACTCCTTTCTTTCCAGAAAGGCGCTTTATTATTCCCTCATGGGGTACCTTCAGTCCTATCTTTTCTATTAATTCAAGAGCTTCCTGGTGCATTTTCTTGATTTGATCTTGAGTTAAACCTTCACTTAAGTTATAAAGTATCTTTGCCATTTATATTAGTCTCCATTTATTCTGAAAATTTCCCTGTGAATGGCAAACATAGAGGATAGCTAATCATAAGAGCCTTCTTGTTAAACTATTGTTTGTAAAACCCTTTTCCCTATTACTCTTTTATCCAGAGCCATATAGGCTTCAGCATATCTGACTCCACACTGAAATCCTCTAAATCTAGCCAAGGTTAGTTTCATCTCTCCATGCTCATAAAGAGGTATTTCTTCTTCACCTAAATAGTCAATTTTAATTCTTGACTTAGCAACTCCCATGCTCCTCAAAGGTGGATATTCTCCATATAACTGGTCAAAATAGTTTGGGGCATCAACTGCTTCTTTAATTACATCACTGATATCTATGTAAGTATCGGGTTCAAACAATGGATATGGAGGTGATGGTCGCAGATAAAGTTCGTAAGCATACATTTCTTGACTATAAGAAACTGTCTTACCTCCTAAAACTGTATTTGCATTTCGCACAGCATGCTCAGCGATTGCTCCCAATATACCGTGGTCAGAAGGAGAGGTTTCAAAACGGTAGTTGAATAAAGTAATATCTGGTTTAACATCTATTATAATCTCAGCTATCTTCCTTATCGCCTCCAAATCAAAAGGAACACTCTGGTATCCATAGCCAAGAAATCTCTTTTCTACCTTCATCTCTTTTGCTTTCTTTACTATTTTTTCTTTGACCTCTTTTTCTCTTCCTTTAGTTACACACCAGGTAGAATAATCACTGGCTACATTAACCAACACTACCCGATGCCCCTTTCTTACTGCTTTAATAACTAAACCTCCTACTCCAACTTCACAATCATCCATATGAGCCCCAATTACCAATATTGTCTTTTTATCCATCTTTATTTTCTCCTTTCGTAACTGTTCACCGCAAAGATCGCAGAGTACGCAAAGATGAATCAAAAAGAAAACTTAATGAGATATAAGGATTCAGCGGTTAGCAACTTATTGAACACTGATGGCTGGATGCTCAAAATATGACATTCGGAGAGTCGCTAATAATTTTCCTGATTTCCAGCGTTCTCGGCGTGCTCTGCGGTAAAATATGATAAGGCTGAATAAGCTACCTCCTTTCTAAAATTGAGGAAGAAGTTCCTTTGAGTTGGCCAATAACTCCTTGAGCATTGCTTCTGCTTTCTCTGGGAGAATTGCCATTTGATCAAGCATAAGAGCCTGAAGAGCAAGACTCTTATCTCCTTTTATACCAGCATCTACCACTAACTCTTGCCAGGTAATTATTTTCTCAAGCAGTCCCTTTAATGCAAGAGGAGCTTTTTCTATATGTATACTCCGTATGCCGTGAGAGTCAATAACTCCTTCAACTTCTAAGACTGCTGTATCAGGAAGGTTGGAAACAGCACCCCTATTGGGTATATTAACGATATGTATATGCCGCTCTCCTTTGGCAATAGCTTCTATTAACCGACCAACATTCTCTCCTCTTAATGAGTCTTTATCTTTTTTGGGAAGAGTAGCTTTATTTAAAAAATCATTAAAATCCTTAAGGATTGTTTTTCTATCAGATTTCTTTGGCTCAAATGCTTTTGCCGGTTTATCACCAAGTCCATGTTGAGCATACATCTCGGTAACAATACGTCCCTTAGGGCTTTTGGCAAGTTTATACGGCAAATGTGCACCATCTTTAACCTGGGCAAGAAATGGATAAAATTCAATAATATGATCATCCTCCGGGTAGGTAATTTGGTATCCATAAATTTTGGATAATTTTGTGCTTAATATTTTATCCTCATCAGTCTTAAGTGAAGCTGTTCCTTTTCGAAGTTCAGGATAAAGGTCTTTTCCTTCATGGTAAATTCTCGTAAACCAGTAATAGTGATTTGTTCCAATCCAGATAGTATCAAGTTCTTGAGGATTAACTTTAAGGATTTTCGCTATATATTCTATCCCTATCTGAACTCCATGGCATATACCGATGATACTTTTGAGATTTGTATACTTATTCATTGCCCGGCAAAGAATAGCCATAGGATTGGCATGATTAATGAAGATGACATTGGGACAGCGCTTCTCCATTTCACGGCAAATGTTAAGGTAAATGGGAATACTCCTCAATGCAGCCATCATAGCTGCAGGCCCAGCGGTGTCACCCACAACTTGAAAAATTCCATAACGAGCTGAGATAAGAAGGTCCTGATAATGAACTTTAGATTCATAATAACCTCCTCCTGCACCTCCTGCACCTCCAATATTAGCAATAGCAAAGTCTGCTCCATCTATAGCTTCGGTAAAATCCTTGAGGGCATGGATGCGAAAGTCTATTCCTGCAAGCTCTGATAGGTTTTTCCCACATTTTGCCATAAGCTCTGCCCTTTCTTTATCAATATCATAAAGAACAATTTCGCTTCCCTTAAGTCCTTCTTTTAGCACTAAATCAGCAAGAATATCTCTAAAATAAAAAGACCCTCCGCCTAAACAGACTATTTTCTTACCGGGCATAGTTTTTCTCCTTTATTTTTAACTCTTTCCTATCTGCGACTCCAGACTAAGGCTAACTTTACTAAAGGATTTTTCTTATATGTTCGCACATACACTTCTCCATACCTACCAACTCCAATTACTGCTGCTCCAATCCTATTTCTCACTTTAATCATCTTTCAATCTTAATTACTTTTTTCTCCTGGATTGACCTTACAATTGCTTCAATTACCCTGGTAGCTATCAATCCATCTTCTCCAGAACACATTGGCTCTTTATCCTTATAGAGTGAGTCCACAAAATGAATAATTGGTTCTTTAAAATAGCCAAAGCTCTTCCCGTGAGCATGCTGAAGTCCCAAGATGAAAGGCCAATTGAGTCTATCTGTAGCGATATCTATTCCCTGGTGATCTCCTTCTATACCAATTCTTCCTTCACTCCCCAGAAGCATTAATTTAAAATCAACTAAGCTTGGCCAGGAATCAGGAAGAATCCAGGAGGTTTCAAAAGTAACGAAACTTTCATCTTCAAATCTAACCAGGGCCTGGATAGCATCATAAACATTAATTCCCTTTTCTTTTAAAATCCCTTTTCTTCCTGTGGCATAAACTTCTTTTGGTTCTTTGTCAATTAACCAACGCATAAGATCAATAATGTGGGGAAATAAAAACCACTCTGGCCCAGATTTTGATGCCCAGGGAACCATCTTTAAAGGAACAGATAAGGGATTGCTTAATCGAGCATAACCCATCACTGGTTTACCTATATCTCCCTGAGCTATCGTCTGTTTAGCCTGGATAAAAAGAGGATTCCAACGGTTTTGAAAATCAACCATTAGCTTAACCCCTTTCTTTCTAGCTGCATTTACTATATCTTGAGCATCTTTTACAGAGGTAGCCAGGGGTTTCCTCTATAAGAATATCTTTTCCAGCCTCAATCATCTCTAGAGCAATTTCCCTGTGAGTGGCAAACATAGAGGATAACTAATCATAAGAGCCTTCTTTTTCAAACTATTGTTTGTAAAATCCTTTTTCCTATTACTGTTTTATCCAGAGCCATATAGGCTTCAGCATATCTGACTCCACACTGAAATCCTCTAAATCTAGCCAAGGTTAGTTTCATCTCTCCATCCCCATAAAGAGGTATTTCTTCTTCACCTAAATAGTCAATTTTAATTCTTGACTTAGCAACTCCCATGCTCCTCAAAGGTGGATATTCTCCATATAACTGGCCAAAATAGTTTGTGGCATCAACTGTTTCTTTAATTACATCACTGATATCTATGTAAGTATCGGGTTCAAACAATGGATATGGAGGTGATGGTCGCAGATAAAGTTCGTAAGTATACATTTCTTGACTATAAGAAACTGTCTTACCTCCTAAAACTGTATTTGCATTTCGCACAGCATGCTCAGCGATTGCTCCCAATATACCGTGGTCAGAATTGGAAGTCTCAAAACGGTGGTTGAATAAAGTAATATCTGGTTTAACATCTATTACAATCTCAGCTATCTTCCTTATCGCCTCCAAATCAAAAGGAACACTCTGGTATCCATAGCCAAGAAATCTCTTTTCTACTCCCATTTCCTTTGCTTTCTTTACTATTTTTTCTTTGACCTCTTTTTCTCTTCCTTTAGTTACACACCAGGTAGAATAATCACTGACTGTATTAACCAACACTACCCGATGCCCCTTTCTTACTGCTTTAATAACTAAACCTCCTACTCCAACTTCACAATCATCCATATGAGCCCCAATTACCAATATTGTCTTTTTATCCATCTTTCCTCCTTTTGGAAAGTACAGTAATATCAAAAGTTTTTTAATGATTTTGTTCCAAACTCTTTATTATCAAGTGTTTTGGTGAAAGTGAGTTGCCTCCCCCTACTTCTTACAGTAGGATTTGGAAATCGACCAAAAAAAGGAGGCAAGCCAAGTGAAAAAGACTGCTCTTCTTTATCACAAGTGCATCCTCGTTATCGAAACAAGAATCGCTATCTTTGCCCTCATTGTGGCCATTCGCTTTATCTTTGGAAAGAACGAAGGGATGTCTCTATCTATAAACGCGGCAATGATAGGTGCCCACATTTCTTAAAGAATAAAGCAAAGCTTAATTGTAGGGAAAGGATTTTAGCAAAGATCAAATCCTCTTGAATTTAAGCTCAGATATCAGTATAGAGAATATCATTTCACCGAGGAGGAGCTGAAGCATTCTGGCCCCAAGGAAAAAGATTCTTCCTCTCTTTTTAAAATCCATAATTCTCTTAATACTTTATGTCTTGCTCTTACTTTTCACGAACGTCAAAGCTGCATAACGCTCTAGTAAAGAATCTTTGGTAAAATGGCTTTAGGGGGAAGTTACTTTCTTGTATCTATTTATCCTTTAACTCCGGTTAGGACTATTCCTTGAATATAATACTTTTGGGCTATAAAGAAAAGAGCCAGAACAGGCAAAAGAGAGATTGTAGAAACAGCCATTAGGAGCTCAAAATCAACTCCTCCTGCTGAGGCTCCCGCAGCTGCTGTTGCCTGAAAAGTTAACAATCCAAGACTTACTGGAAATTTTTCCGTATCATTTAAATAGATAAGGGGATAAAGGAATCCTTGCCAGGTTGTAGTAAAGGTAAAGATAGCAATAATTCCATGGGCAGGTTTACTTAAAGGCAGAATAATTCTTGAATATATGCTGAAAAATCCACAGCCATCAATTTTAGCTGCATCATCCATTTCTCTAGGTATGGACGTAAAGAATTGCCTTAGTAAAAATACATAATAAGGACTGGCAAAAAAAGCTGGGATAATTAATGGTTTGTAACTATTAATCCATTTGATCCGAGAAAAGAATATAAATAAAGGAATCATGGTAATTTGACCAGGAATTATCATTATAGCCAAAAGAAAGAAGAATAAGATAGTACTTCCTCTAAACCTCAATCTGGCAAAGGAAAAGGCTACCAATGAGGAAGAGATGACCATACCAATCATTACCGTTGTAGCATAAACAAGAGAATTTTTAAAATAAAGGACTAAAGGTAGAGATTCCAAGCGAAATATTCTAAGATAATTTTCCCATCTAACTGGGTTAGGAATCCACTCGGGTGGAAAACGATATACCTGGAAAGGGAATTTAAGGGAAGTAGATAGCATCCAGAAAAATGGAATACTAAATATGATGGCTCCTACAAATATAAGTATATAGACAACGGCTTTTATCAATTTTTCTTGAAATTTCCTGCTGGTCCACAAGTTTATTTTTGGAGAGACTTTTTCTGTTAGTTTCATCATTTTTTCCCTTTCAAAATTCCACTCTCATAATAAAGCCAGGCAGAGGAAGATTTAAATATTAGAATGATGAAGCCCATAATTATCCCAAAATAAACCCAGGCTAAAGCACAAGCATATCCCATCCTATACTGCTCAAAAGCCAGGTTATATAAGTAAAGGACATACATCATAGTGCTGTTATTAGGCCCGCCTCTAGTCATAACATAGCTTGCTACAAACACTTGAAAAGAGCCAATAATACCTGTAACCAGGACGAAAAAAATAGTTGGGGAAAGCATAGGTAAAGTGACTTTGAAGAATTTTATCCACCTACCAGCTCCATCGATTTCAGCTGATTCATATAGTTGAGTGGGGATACCCTGTAAGCCGCCCAAATAAATAAGCATCCCTCCTCCCATTCCCCATAAACTCATTATAATTAGAGCTGGCTTAGACCATCTCTCACTAAAAAGCCATCGTGGGCCCGGGATGTGGAGTGAAGACAAAATATGGTTAAGAATACCGAAGTTGGGATTAAAGATCCACATCCAAAGTATACAAACTGCCACTCCAGAAACTACTGCAGGAAGATAGTAAATAGTTCTAAAAATTCCTCTTCCTATTATTTTTTGATTCAATAACATAGCAATTAATAGACCTACAATAACGCTTAAGGGAACACTCAAGAAAACGTAATAACCTGTATTCCAGAGAGTTTTCCAAAAAAGAGAAACTGCTTCATTGAATGAGAACAAACGAGAATAGTTTCCCAAACCTATAAACTTAGTAGGTGTTAACATATCAGTCTTGGAGAAACTAAAGTATAGAGAACTAACCATAGGTCCAGCTGTAAAAGCCAAAAACCCAATAATCCAGGGCATTAAAAATATATAACCGGCAATCTCTTCTCTTTGTTTTTGAGACAAGCGTTTAGCATTGGAACTTTTTGACTTGTTCTTTGGGAACATTCTACATCCTTTCTCAAGACAAAAATATTTTTTAGGGGGGACCTCTGCCACACTTCCCCACTCCCTTTTTCTCACCAAATAGTGAGGAATATGCCAAAAACAAGTAAGTTGGCTACATTTAGGGAGCTCACTTTAGAGTGAGCTCCCTTTCTTCCTCTCCAGTTTACTTATATACTACTTCAAGACTTTTTACGAGCTCCTTGAATCCTTCCTCTACACTCATTGTATTCAACACAAATATTTTATCAAGAACAGGCCGTAGAATTTCTAGAACTTGAGCCGACTTTATGTACTGGACTGCTGGACCAAGTCTAGCCACCTCTAATGCATCCATTGCAATTTTTGTATTTATATTGCCTCCGTATTCTTCCCAGCTTTGACCAAGAGATTTTCGCAGTGGTTGTAGCCCTCTTCCTTCTAGCCTGACTTTACCACCTTCATAAGAGGTAATGTGCTGGAGAAACTTGAAAGCTTCCTCTGGGTAGCGTGTATTGCGGTATATTACAAAGGCATCGCAAGAAACGACTTCCCACTTCTTTACACCTGGCTTAGGTTTACCTCCAGCAGGAGTAGATACAGGCATGGGATACCGACTAATATCGAAGTTAATATCATACTCATTGTAGTCGTATAGATCTGCTGTACCTCCCATTACCATTCCTACCCGACCACTAGCAAATGCATAGTATCCACCCAGGACATCTATATCGCCTCCTATAGGTGCTACTTTGTCCTTCCATATGAGATCTTGCAGAAAAGTTTCAGCTTCAATAGTTTCAGGTTGGTCAAGAACAAAAAGCTTTGGATTGTTTGGATCAATTATCTCTCCCCCATTTCCCCAGATAAAGGCAGCATCCCAGATAAGACCAAGCTGCGTAACATAAAGCCCCCACTGAGTTATTTTGCCATCCTCCCGTTTGGTAAGTTTTTTAGCATAACTACGAAAGGTATCCCAGTCCAAAGTTATATCTTTGGGGTAAGGAAGGCCTACCTCATTGAAAAGATCCTTATTGTAATACAAAACTGTTGTATTGGCATATTTTGGTAGCGCCCATTGTTTTCCATCCGCATTCATACCATTATAAACAACAGTGTAAAAATCTGCTACATCTTCTTCGCTCATATATTTACTAACAAATGGATCTAAATTTAAGAGTTGACCTTTCTCTATCCATGTACTGAAATGAGTACCCCATCCGGTGAACACATCAGGAGCTACACCGGCTGCCATCTGGGTCATTATCTTCCGCAGATCGTAAGCTACCAAAGGTTCAGATTTAACCTTTATAGAGGGATGTTTCTTTTCAAAGGATTGGATAAGCACTTTATTATACTTTACAGAGGCTTCCTCTGGCCAGTCTGCGAATCTCAAAGTTATCTGCTCTTGAGCAATTACCTGACCACTACCCATTCCTAGGAGACCAACTAAAACTATCAAGCATCCTATCAAACTAAACTTTTTGTTAAACATTTATTTTCTCCTTTCGAGAGATGGTTTATTCTTTCTTGAAAGCTTTTCCTTAAAAAAGAGGAACTCATCCTTCTTTCCCTCTCTTTTGGAAAACTTTTTCTTTACTCAAGCTATCAGGCCTGCCTACTTTCTCACCTCCCTTTGGCCTTATTTTTAGCTTTTTCCTTGTCAAAGGCACCATACTTCCATGTTATATAGTAGGTAGAATGTCCCCTTAAACTTTGTAGCAAGAATGTCCCATGCAGGGGCCTAAAGAAAAGGGAATTTTTGAACAAACCGCCTTTTTTATCCTCCATAGGATAAAAGTTGCGACAAACTTGAGCAACACCCGGCAACCTCATTTTGATCACGACTGAAGAGAAACTAATTGATGAAGACTTTCAGTGCTTCAACTAGATTTTTTTCTCCGTCGATTACCCTGATTTCCGCCAGATTGAGAAGAAACGCGTAAATAACGCAAGAACTTTTATCTACTTTACCTTGTGTGAAATTACCCGGAACTAGAAAGCGACAAGAGCAAGATTATCCTTGCTGATTAGATAATCAAATGTTCTGTTTGGTGCAATTGCTAGACAAAATAAAATAATCATAAACTCATTCTATGTCGACTCTCTCACTACCAGCTCTGTGGGTAGTATCACCTTCTGAGGAGAGTCTGCCTCACCGGCCATTTTTTTTGTTAAAAGCTTGAACCCTTCCATTCCCAGCTCATATTTGGGTATTCTCATCGTAGTCAGAGGAACCTCTAGAAAGGAGACAATATCTATATCATCGTAACCTATCAACGCTATATCCCGAGGAATCTTAAGATTAGCTTCCTTTAAGGCCTTCATTGCTCCCAGGGCTACAAAATCACTGTAAGCAAAGATCGCTGTAAATCGACGTGGTTTCTCCAGTTCTTCTTTTGTAATTCTGTAGCCATCCTCCATCTTTATTCCCCCTTCTCTGATAAGAGATTCATCGAGTTTCACGCCAGCCTCAAATAATGCTCTCTTGTATCCTGCCAGTCTCTCTTTAGCACTGGAAACGTAAGTTGGCCCATTTATGAACAGTATCCTTCTGTGCCCCTTTTCTATTAGGTGTGTGGTAGCCAAAAGTGCACCTTTAACATCGTCTGTGGAAACATAATCTAGCTCTACTAAAAGCTCAAAATTGAAATGCCGACAAATAAGAACAAAGGGAATCGTTTTCTTCTTAAGCTCGACTATATCCTGAAAACTAGTTTGAACAGGAGTTATCAAAAGGCCATCCACCCTTCTCTCTATTAACGTTTCCAGGGCCTCTTCTTCCATTTGATAATTCTCATCTGTATTAGAGAGAATCAAATGATAATCTTCTTGGCGAGCTGCCTTCTCTATTCCCTTAACAATAGGAGCAAAAAAAGGGTCAGAAATATCGGTAATGACCACACCTATAGTTGCACTTCTACTAGCTTTCAAACCTCTGGCTACCGCATTAGGTGTATAATCCATTTGTTTTGCAAGTTCCAGTATCCTTTTCCTGGTAGAAGGACTTATAGCATCTTTATTATTTAGAGCTCGCGATACAGTAGTAGTTGAAATGCCCGCTTCCCTAGCTATATCCTTCATGGTAACGTGAGGCATAAAAGTAACTCCAGGATTTCTATTTTTGTAATCATTTGCGGTAACGATAAAAAAAGCTTTACATAACCTTTTCCTCATTTAAGCAAGCAGAAAGCAAAACAAGTATTCAGGTATTGCAAACGTTTACGTCAACGATTGTAATTATATTATAATACAATAAAAAAATATGTCAATCCCCCGAATTGAATCATCTATAATCTAACCGAAGGAGGACCGATTGAATCATTTAAAATCTAACCCAAATCTGATATGATACTCTCTAACTCGATATGGAGTAGGGAGGAAAGGATAATGGATATG
>SDBS01005842.1_pt1 | contig 11968 bp, 10 predicted proteins | sample 2277091 | NCBI WGS metagenome assembly SDBS01 (sample SAMN10404972, study PRJNA504765) | marine sediment metagenome | isolation source: marine sediment core GS10_PC15, 163 cmbsf | place: Arctic Ocean: Southern Knipovich Ridge | collected 2010 | reverse complement strand
GTTCGAAGTCGGCGGCCGGTACCTTGGGGAAGTCGAAACCCCCGGGCACAGCTACCTCGGGTATTTCAACACGTTTGTACGCGGCGACACCGTGGTCGCGAGAGTTGAAAACGAAGCCGGCACGGTCATGGTGAAGCGCTACCGGCTGGTGCTGCCGGGAGAGGAGTAGATTGACCATGCGAATGGCTGTTGCTTGCCTACTGCTTCTCACCGCCTGCACCTCCGAGCCCCTTCAATTCGCCGACTGGACGATCCCCGTACCAGAAGGCACACCGATCATTGAGTATGCGGCCGTGCCGATGGAAGAGCGGACCGAGCGGATCGAGTTGGTCGAGGATTTGGTGATCGGTCCCCAAGAGACGTCACCCTGCATGTTCTATCGGCCTACTGACGTCACGGTTGGACCGGATGGAAGGGTTTATGTATCCGACGATCGAAAACACTCCGTTCATGTTTTCAGCGATGGAGGGGACTGTCTCTTCACGATCGGTCGCGAGGGTGAGGGACCAGGCGAGTTCAAGCAGCCTCGCAAGCTCACGATCGCCGGAGATTTCCTTGTGGTGAGTGACGGAGCGAAGCTCTCGAAGTGGACTCTGGACGGGGATCACGTTGCGGATCATACAAGGGAGCCGCCCGAGGCTCTCCTGGGTCTGCTGGGCAGCGATTCCGAAGCCCTTGTTGTGCACTACGATGCCACGCCTCGGGTAGACTCGCCGATCGGAGTGCTGTCTGGCTACTCAACCGATGGCAGAGAGATGGTGCAGTACGCAACCGTCGCTCGTATTGCTCCTGAGCCATTCAACTCTTCCACCCCCCTCCCGATCTGGGTAGCTCAGGGCTCCGTGAACTTCGAGAGCGGCCCCTCCCTTGCATTCGTTGTCGATTCCTCCGGCTCGGTCTATTTCACGCGTTCGGACGAATACCAACTACTGCGCATGTTGCCTTCAGGGGAAACGAGTTGGGCCTTGCGCGTTGCATGGCCGCGTGCGACCTACAATGAGAAATTGATCGACCGACGGCTGGCACACACCCGCGAGACATACCCCGAGGCAATGAGGTCGGATATTAGGTGGCCCGATAGACAGAGAGCACTCGGGTCATTGAGGATCGACGGTCACGACCATCTCTTCGCATTCCCCATCGTCGATCTGCCCCCTGGAGACAATGTTGGAGATAAGCCGGTCGATGTCCACTCCGTTGACGGCGAGCGACTATTCTCAGGCTTCATCACGGACCTCTGGGACGCTGCTCACGGCGACTTCGTTTACAGGCTTCGCCTGAACGATGAAACCGAGGAACATGAGATCGTCCGCTACCGCCTCGTGGAGCCGTTCTAGAGATGCACCGTCCGCTCCTCACTGCACTCGCCCTCCTAATCGCCATCGGATCATTGGCAGATGCGGGTGCCGCCCAGCAGCCCCAAACGCAATACGACGTTGATGTCGATCTGGTGCGGCTTCACGTCGCGGTGACTAATCCCTCTGGTGAGGAGGTACCGCCGCTGACTGTCGAGGACTTTAGGGTCTACGACAATGGGGTTCGTCAACAGATTCAGTTCGTGCTGCAACCCTCCGACCTCCCCTTGGACGTCGCGCTCGTCATCGACTACAGCCCGAGCGTGCAGCCGTACCAGCACTCGCTACAGCGGGCAGCAATAGGCTTTCTCGGGGGACTCTCCGGCCAAGACTGCCCATACGTGCTGCCCTTTTCCGAGCAGATTGGTCCCGGCCAGTGGGGTCGCTTCAGTTCTCGCTACTGGAGCCGCTTTTTTCGGGAATCGGATGGCGAGTATGGCACTTCATTGTTCGACGCTCTGCTGATCGCGCTCGCACAGCTTGATCTCGCGGACGAACTCGCTGCGGCATACGTGGCGGGTCCCACAGGTGAATCGGATAGCGAGGCACCGTCCGAGCCTCGCCACGAACTCCTACTCAACCCGCCTGAAGAGATTACCCGCGACCTGCTGATGGCCCAGATCGCCCTGATCGTCGAAGAGATCACCAGGAACAACCCCCCCACCCAACTGGGAAACTGTTTCCCTGCCCAGCGGATAGATGAGGGCGCGGATGGCACGATCGATGCCTTTTCGAAAAAGGCGATTCTGCTGTTGAGCGACGGGAGCGACACGACCAGCAGCGCGAGCCTCGCTGACATGCTGACGGCGGCTCGTCTGGCTGCGGTTCCTGTCTTCCCGGTGGTGCTCGGTCCCGCCAGGCGTGACGCTCAACTGATGGCGAGGCTGAATACTCTCGCACGGGCGACCGGAGGGCTCGTGGTCCAGAGCGACGACGGTGCGGGCCTTACCGCTGCGTTCCACGAGGTGCTCGCTTACACCAGGTCGTCCTACATCCTCGCCTATGACCCTGATGCGACCTCGCCAACTGAGGATCTTGGCGGAAAGGCGGAGCCCCAGGCGCGAGGTCAGCAAGCTGGCGAGGGCAGTGCCGGCCCCGTGCTCGGGGCTTGGCACAACGTGAGAGTGGAACTACGAAGGCCGCTGCTGCAGGTCATCGTGCGCCCTGGCTACTACCGATGAGCACGGTGCACGCCTCGTGGAGCCGTTCTGAGATGCGCATTCGGCCTCCGATTCAGTTGGGCCTCCTAGCCTCTGCGCGGGGCCCTCAATCAGAATCTCGCCGACTTTTTTGCGGAGCACGGTGTCCTAATTATTAGGTTTCACTTCCTGTCTACCCAAAACCGACGAGCCCCAAATGAAACCCAAGTCATGCCTCGCGCCCGTCATTCTTTTGCTCCTCGTTCCCTGTGCCTGCACTCCCGAGTCCCTTGAGTTCGCCGACTGGACCATCCCCGTCCCAGAGGGCACACCGATTATCGAGTATGCGGCTGTGCCGATGGAGGAGCGGCCCGAGCGGATCGAGCTTGTTGAGGATCTGGTTATTGGTCGAAACTCTGATGATCCCAACTACATCTTCTACCGGCCCGACGAGATCCTGGTTGACACCTCGGGACGCATCTTCGTTCTGGATCAGGGCAACTATCGCATACAAGTCTTCGACTCAGAGGGACGGTATTCCGCAACAATCGGACAGGAGGGAGAAGGGCCGGGCGAGTTTCAGTCTCTGGCTGCAATGACCATCGTTGATGATCGGCTGCTGGTCAACGACTACTACAATTCTCGACTTAGTTCGTGGTCAACGGAGGGTGAGTACATCGAGTCGTGGCAACCGGAGCCACGGGTTGAGACGGGTCTGATGTTCGGCTTCCCGGATGGCACGATCGTGTATGTGGACACGATCAACACGAGAGGTCAGCCTCGTAATGCTAAGCAGGTGGTCGAGAGAGTGCCTATGCGTGGGGGGCGGCAGCCCCATCGATATGCGGCCATTCCCGTCATGAGCATGTTCTGGTCCAACAAGACGATCCAAGGGACTGCCGCACCTATCCAGATTCCCGTGCGCAGCGTTGACGTAGCTGTTGGCGCACAACAGACGCTCTATGTGGCAGCTTGCCCTGAGTATCAGATACACGCCTTCTCCCTGGACGGATCGGCCCTCTGGGCGTTGCGTGTGCCTTGGGAGCGGCAGCCGATCTCGGAGGAGTGGTTCCAGGCGAAGGTTGATGAGTGGACAGAGCGACTCCCCGATTTCACCCGTGCGGATTGGGATGATCCCGGAGACTACCCAGCCCTGTGGGCAATCAGGGTCGACGGGCATGGGCACCTCTACGTTTTCCCTGATGCGAGGGATTCGGGTGGAGATCAAGCTGTGGAGAGACCCGTCGACATCTACTCGGCAGATGGAGATCACATCTTCTCCGGGATGATCACGGATGTATGGGACGCCGCTCACGGCGACGTCGTCTACAAGCTGCGCGTGAACAAGGAGACCGAGGAGTATGAGGTCGTCCGCTACCGCCTCGTGGAGCCGTTCTAGGGGAAGACACCACGCAACCAGGGACCTGAGGAGACTCCTGCTATGCCGATTGCCAGACGCGATCACTATGCTCTGACCGACGAAACCCGCACAGCTCTCAAGAGGCGGGCAGAAGGCCGGTGCGAGTGCAGGATGCGCGTTTGTCGGCACCACGACCCTGGTGCGCGCTGTGGATCGGACTTGAACGGCGCGTGGCAGGCGCATCGGAAGACTGTCAAGGATCCATCTGTTCCGAGCAATCTGATCGCGATGTGCAGGTTATGCCGATATCGGCATAAATCACATTATGCGGAGCGGCGGATTATGCCGCGTGGGGTGGGTGCAGGCGCTTGGGCCGGGAGTTCAGTGGCTCGGGAGGCGGCATAATCAGAGATTGGCGAGGAAGGTGAGCAACGGCTCCGGGGGTTGGTAACGTCGCCTCCCGACGTGGGGTGGAGCAGTTCGAGCAATGGCTCTTTCCTTGATGGAGAGATCGGCGTCGACGTAGATGAGGGTGGTGTCGATGCACTGGTGTCCGAGCACGAGGGCGACGGTTGCCAGGTCGTGAGTGGCCCTCAGCATCCGCACGGCTGTGGTATGGCGGAGCACATGGGGCGTTACCCGCTTGTCACGCAGGGACGGGCAGGTGCTTTCCGCCGTGGCCGCGTGCTTGGTCACCAGGCGCTCGATGGCATCGCGGCTGATCTGACCGCCACGGCAACTGGGGAAGATGTGCGCCGAGGCGTCTACGTCTCGCTCTCGGAACCAGGCACGGATCATCGAGGCCAGTTTGGGTCCCAGAGGCGTGATGCGCTCTCTGCGACCCTTGCCCTGACAGCGGGTGTGAGCGCCGGAGCCGAGCACGACTTGGTCTGTGCAAAGGCCGGCGATCTCCGAGACACGAAGCCCGGTCTGGATGGCCAGCAGCATGAGAAGGTGGTCGCGGCGGCCGATCCATGTCGTGCGGTCCGGAGCTTGCAGCAGCGCCTCGATCTCGGGCTCGGTCAGGAAGGTTACAAGCTTGTGGTCGCAGCGCTTCGGGGGGATGGCGAGCACCCGCTGGATCAGAGCGCTGTGCGCCGGTTCCTGGAAGGCGACGTACTTGAAGAAGGAGCGGATGGCGGCCAGCCGCTGATTGCGGGTGCGAGGGCTGTTGTGTCGCTCGGTTTCGAGATGGTCCAGGAATGCGCCGATCGCCTCGGCGTCCAAGTCTTCGAGCTCCAGGTCCGAAGGGGCCTTGCCGAGGCGCCGGTTCGCGAACACAAGCAGCAGGCGGAAGGTGTCCCGGTAAGAAGCGACTGTGTGCGGGCTCGCCCGTCGTTGTCTCAGGAGCCGGTCGTGGAAGAAGGTTTCAACAAGGGGTGGCAGGGGTGTCATGAGAACTCTCTCAACTGTTCGATGCGCTGCGCCACCAGAGCCAGCAGTTCCGGTGTCGCCGTCAGGTACCAGTAGGTGGACGAGGGACTAACGTGACCCAGGTACGTGGAGAGCCGCGCCATGCGCGGCTCGATCTCGAGCCCTCGTTGGTACCAGCCAAGCAGCGTCTTGGTGGCGAAGGCGTGGCGCAGATCGTGGAGCCGCGGTCGGCGGGGGGCATCCTTGCCCACGCCGCTGATAGCGAGCAGGCGAGCGAAGGCGTGCTGGACGTTGCTGTACAGGAGCCGTGTCCCTACGGAAGAGAGCAGCAACGCCGGGCTTCTCGGGTGCGGCAACAGCCGGTCGCGCCGCTCGGCGTAGTCGCTCAACGCCGTTTGCACCGTGGGATCGAGGGGGATCTCGCGGTGCTTGCCGAACTTGCCGTGGCGGATCAACAGCAGCCTTTCTGTGTCATGCAGATCGGTGCGATCCAGCGCGATGGCCTCGCCTACCCGCATACCCGTGGTCGCCAGCAAGCCGATCAGCGTCGCGTAGGTCGATGGCATGAGAGAACCACGCAGCGTGGAGGTGGCCTCCATGAGCACCTCGACGTCCTCGTCCGAGTAGACGTACGGAACGAGGCGTCTGACCCGATAGGGAAGCAGCTCGACCGGAGGGACCTCGGTGCTCGGATCGAGAGTCTGCAGATAGCGCGCAAAGCACCGTACGATGCCGAGCCGGTGAGCCCACCATGCCGTCGAGGCCCCGGCAGGGAGCATCGCCCAGGCCAGGGCAATAGACGTGGTGATGCGGGAAGCTCCCGAGCGTTCGACGAACTGTGCGAAGTCGGGTAGCAGGTGACCCTCCCGCTCGAGCTTGAAGCCGAGGGAGCGCCGCACTGCAAGATAGTCCTGAACCGCCCGGTGTAAGGCGCTCATGGTCGTCTCCTCGGCCAGCGACGGCACAGCGGCCGTAGAGCTTCACGGTCCACCTTGGCGTAGATGGCCGTTGTCTCCAGGCTCCGGTGCCTGAGCACCTGAGCGACCTCCGGCAACGAAGACCCGCGGCGCAGCATCCAGGTGGCTGCAGTATGGCGGAGACAGTGAGCCCCGAACTGCGCAAGTCCGGCCCTGCTGGCAGCCCGGCTGACGATCGCCGTGACGGCACCTGAAGTAAGTCCCCCATGAGGCGCCTTCGCTGCCAACAACAGAGACCGGCAGGATGAGGCCGGCCGCGCCCACCTGAGGTAGTCGGCCAAGGCTCCGCCGACATCGTCGGGCAGTGGCAACTGCCCCCTTCGGTTGCCCTTGCCCCGGACCGTGATCTCGCCCACCGCCCAGTGCACGTCGTCCAGCTCGAGGCTCGCCACCTCCAGGGCCCGTAGCCCGAGGCGAACCATCAGAAGCAGCGCAGCGTAGTCGCGCCGACCGGCCGGGATATCACGGTCGACGCTGCCGAGAAGCTGCTCGACCTGCTCGGGCTCCAGGGCCTTCGGCAATCCGCTCAGACGATGCCCGGCCACAGCGGGCACGGCTGCAGTCAGATCCACGTCGACCTCGCCGTCAACGTACAGGTAGCGCAGCAGCGACCGCAGAGCCGTCACCCGGTGCTTCGCGGTACCGATGCTCCAACGACGCGACTCGCGTACCACGAACGACGTGACGTCGGCCGGGGTGAGGCCACGGACATCCAGGATCCCACCGCTTCGTTGCGACAAGAACCGCCGGGCCACCGCAACATACCCTTGCACCGTGGTGCGTACGAGGCCGCGCTCCTGCACCAGGTACCGCTCGTACCGCTGTAGGAGGCGATCCAACGGCGTCGACGCAACCTCCCGATCCTCGGCCGCCGGTACCACTCCGACGCGACGAAGGTGGTTAAGGATCGGTGTCAAGCCGCGGCGGCTGAGCCAAGCTGTGTAGCCGACCGCCCGTCGGTGCGCCAAGAACTCCTCGGTCCGCTCCTCCGTAAGCTCGGCCGGATCGAGCTCCTTGTCGGCAAGCCAGCGACTCAGGTGCGCCATCACGCGCAACTGGTTGGCGCTCGACAGCGGCGTGTAACCCTGAGCCCGCAGCTCCGCCCAGAACCCTTCACGATGACGTGCCAGCGGGCCTGTTAGCCCAATGCGCGATGGGTCGACCATGCTTCCTCCTTCTCCCCGCCCTTCCCCGCGGGAGGAAGCATCCCATCCATGCTGCCGTATTATGCCGCCTTCATGACCTCTCGATACCGCTCAAACCACCGCCATCCCGAAGCCGCATCAACCCCACGCGGCATAATCCGCCGCTCCGCATAATGCAGGCGATGCCATGTGAGGACGAGGAAACCCGGTTGACCGCTAGCTTTCACTCGTGAGAGTTCCGCCTGACAGGACATAGTCCTTGTTTGCCTAACATAGGCAGACCCCACACTCCAGTCTGTGATCGTAGTGATCCTAATGCACGCACGCCGGAATGAGCCCGATGACTGCGAGTGGGTGGACGCCATCTACCAGCGTGACGCAGGAGCTTGTGTGAAGGGCTGCATCAGCCAGCGCCACTACCACAGAGGATTCATGGCCGACCACGCGTATGCCCGTGCGCTCGTTGAACGGGCCGGAGAAACAGGGAAAGAGCCTGATGTGGCGAGCTGGTTTTGAGTACCCATCATTGAGTTGGAGCCCCGCGCGAATTAGGGTTCGGCTATCCGCATTTGGGGAACCACGGACCCCGAGAGGTGCCATGAAATCCACCCCAGTTCGCTGCGTGTTGGTGTTGTGCCTACTCCCACTCGCCTGCACCCCCGAGCCCCTCGAATTCGCTGACTGGACGATCCCGGTGCCGGAGGGCACTCCCATCATCGAGTACGAAGCTGTGCCGATGGAGGAGAGGACCGAGCGAATCGAGTTGGTCGAGGATCTGGTGATAGGGCGAGACACCCAGGATCCGAACTACTCCTTCTACCGTCCGCGCAGTGTCGCGGTTGACGACGCCGGCCACATCTACGTCGCTGACGCAGGCGACCATCAGGTGAAGGTGTATGACGAGAAGGGCAACCATCTTCTGAACCTGGGCCGCGAGGGACAAGGACCCGGGGAGTTTGTCGGACCTTTCTTCGCAACGTTTGCAGGATCGACGCTGGTGGTTGCAGACACTAGGCTGAGCCTCTGGGATTCGAGCGGCAAGCATCTCGGGGACAAGATCGTCGGTGCAAACACTCTGTGGGGTATGGCTGGTCGGGCGGACGGCAGCTTCGTAGTCCGTTACTCAGGTTTCGATGCGCTTGGCCACCAGGTAGAGGTTATCGAGCGATGGGATTCCGAGGTGCAGGTGTTGGGGCAGTATCCCGTGCTGAGAGATGCCCGCTCACTCTATTATCCGAGTGAGGACGTTCGGCCTCGCGTCTCCATCTCCGTGGGCACGCCGGTGCCAGCATTCGCGTCTGGGCTCGAGGGTCCCGTCTACCTCACTCCGTCCGAGATGAACCAGGTGTTCGCATTCGACGCGGCAGGCAAGATGGTGTGGGCGCTGCGAGTTGCCTCGCCGAGGCAGCCGCTTGCGCGGAGCGAAGTCGAGGGAGCGATGAATCGAGTCCGCTCAAGGTTTCCAGAGGCCAAGGAAAGCGAGATCGATTGGCCGGAGTATGAGCCGGCCCTCGGTCAACTCTGGGTCGATGGGCATGGGCACCTCTACGTGTTCTCGTATCTCACACCTGGAACCGAACCTCGGGATCAACGGGTCGATGTCTATTCAGCGAACGGCGAGCGATTGTTCGCGGGGCTGATCACCTCGACAATTTGGCTGGAGGCTGGCCACTTTGCCACACATGGCGATCATGTCTACGACGTTCGGCGAGACTGGACTACGGGCGAGGAGCAGATTGCTCGCTACCGCCTCGTGGAGCCGTTCTAGGTCCTGGGAAACAGGTCGAAGCTAGTTGCCTGGATGGCAGCGCTTGATGGCATCGGGATGCCCTTCAAACCATTCCTCACACTTTGAGGTGTCGAACCTCTGGCCTAGGAGCAGCTCCGAAATCCAACCAGTGCGCCCATTCAGTACACTCGTTACTTTCGCGAAGCCCTGCCCCGATACCGTTTGGACTTCGTCAAGGATCACCACGGCTTCCTGGCATCTGAGCCCCAGATCCTCCCGACCGTCGCCCGTGAGCTTGGCGATTACCTGCGCTCCCACAGCCTCACCCCCAGGTTGATCCCATAGGTCCACATTGGAGGCCAGATGTCGTTCCCAAAGAGTCACGAGGGGAGGTAGCGGATTGTCCGTTTCACATCCAATGATGAGGACCCTATCACCAATGTCTGCCGCGGTTTCGGCCTCGGCTGTGCCGAGGAACATCTCGTCCTCTTCGTGAACTCCAAACGTGACAGTGAAGAGGGCAACCACCGGTACCGGTGCACCGTCCTTTGTGCCCGGTTTGAACTTCCACTCGGACACTGCCTCCAGAGCGCGACGGTTAAGCTCATCGCTGGGCAGACCCCTGACTAGTTCTGGTTCCACGACCTCACCATCAACTGTGACGATGGCGCTGATGTAGACGCTGCCTTCAGTTCCGGCACGCGTTGCATCGGGCGTCATCTCCGGCAGGACCTGCTTGATCAGAACAGGCGGGACGACACCCTCCTCTCCCATGCGGTAGGCCTGCCCACGCTGTGCAGGCGGGTCCTGCGCGATGGCAGTGGCAGCGAGCGCTAACGATACCAACACGGAGATGGCCATGGTGGTTCTCATCAAATCACCTCCTGGAGCGGGGATACTTCCATTCTGGTCGATCCAGAGGATCGATTACAAGGACGGTGGCCTGCCTACTGCCGCTCCGTAGTGCACGTCCGGGCAGCCGTTCGGCTCGACGCCCGCATTTGCCCCTGAAGCGGGTCTTCGAGAATAGACTCACCAATAGCGACGACGGGAAACGGCCCACATGATCTTGTAGGCCACCGCCTGATTGGCTCTTAGAAGCCGAATTCCGCGTCCAGAACCTACGTATATTGCAGCTTCGAGCAGGGCGTGGTAGCGGCAAGATGAAAAGGGACCGCGTGGCCGGTTGAAAAGGGACCCCCTCCAGAGGATGGCAATGACCCCCCTAGGGGGTGTGACGCAGCCTTCTGAGGCACGCGGTCGATGGTCTTGTGTTCGTATTAGATACGTCCATTATAGCCTTTCATTCGTCTTGAGAGACGCGAACTCTAGCAAGGAGCGGAGCAATGAGGGCAAAACGACTTAGGCCGTTCTGGGGCGGCTGAGAGCCTCGTAGTCACTCTGGCAGCGTGGAACTAACGGACATCGCGTGTCGTGGGAGAGCGGGTTCCTAGTCCCTGAGGCCGATGCTGCCCCGGGATACCCGCCTCGACCCTAGCCCCCGCCGCCCTCGTGTCGGCTACACCTTGACGCCCGAATCACCATGCCGCCGTTGGCACGCGTTGTCTGATCGTCCTGGTGAGCCCCACACTTGATCCTGGCATCAGAGGACTATTACGATGGGGGTATCCCCTTTCCATCCGAGCATGAGCGCAGGGTCCGTATCCTGGCAGAAAGTGCCGAGGAGTGCACCGATGAGCAGGTTGCTGTCGGAGAGCAGCGGCGCTGTGATCTCAGCTCGATCCATTTGCAGCCTCTGTCTCGTCGCATTCTGGGCGGTTGTCCTCTCCCTATTCCAGATCGGCAGATCCTCAGCCCAGCAGCAACCTGTTTTCGAAGCCACCGTCGATAGAGTTGTGCTCGCGGTGGGCGTGCTCGACAAGGACGGGCTTCCAATCACAGGTCTCGGCATCGATGACTTCCGCGTGCGCGAGGACGGACAAGACCGGAGAATCACCAACGTACTCTCCTCGGCGGAGACGCCATTGGACCTGGCGCTCCTCGTAGACAGAAGTAGCAGAAGTTTGGGGTACGATGAGCAGATCAACACGAGTGCATCGGCGTTTCTCGATGCTCTCCAACCCCGCGACTGTGTGGTTCTCATCCACTTCGATGGATTGGTACGGCCTGGGATCTGGGGCCATCCTGACGGGCCCGTGCTCCGAGAGGCTCTGCCATTCAACGGGGAACGTCATGGGATGTCCGCCGTTTACGACGCGCTGATCGAGGGGCTTGTTGCTGTAGACCCGGACGGTCCCATTGCCGTCGCGCTGCGGGAAACCGGCTCCACAACCTCGCCCCTTGGGCCAGGCGAAGTGCCCACCGAGTTGGAAGGGTCGTACTGCCTCTTCGCAGAAGGTCGGACCGACGCGAAGCACCGCGCACGCAGAAGAGCACTAGTCCTCGTGACGCCTGGAAAGGACTTCGACAGCAGACATAGGTATCAGGACGCCCTGGCCGTGGCCTGGGTAACGAACATCCCCGTCTTCGTTCTGGCCGCAGGCTCACTGCGGCGGTCCTTTAGGACCCCCCCCTTCTGGTGGACACGAGGATTCACTGAGCCGCTCAAGGATGACATCACTCGCGAACAGTTCCGGATTCTTGCCGATCTCACAGGTGGGCAGTTGCTCATGGCACCGATGCCGAGAGTCGTGCAGCCCGCCTTCGACAAGATCCTCGACAGACTGCGCTCCTACTACTACGTGACCTTCGAACCCTCACCGAACGATGAAGAAGTCGGGCGTTGGCACGACGTGGAAGTGACGCTGCGGCCCCCAGGGCTGAAGGCCTTTCACGCATCGCGGTACTTTCGATCCGCTGTAGATACGCGTGCTGCCCGATCTTCCGTTCGCGGGGGACTAGAGAATCTGGAGGCTGGCCGCCTTGACG
>SDBS01005841.1_pt1 | contig 11969 bp, 7 predicted proteins | sample 2277091 | NCBI WGS metagenome assembly SDBS01 (sample SAMN10404972, study PRJNA504765) | marine sediment metagenome | isolation source: marine sediment core GS10_PC15, 163 cmbsf | place: Arctic Ocean: Southern Knipovich Ridge | collected 2010 | reverse complement strand
AAATCCAAGTCCTGCGGTATTGGCCACATGACCTATATCATTAATTTCTCCCCAAGTTGATCCTAAACTATAGATATACTCTGCCCAATATATTCCGGTTCCACCATTAAGAGAAATATTAAACAAACGGTGAATGGGGATAGAGAAAAATAATCCTACTCTGAGCGGAATAACGCTGATCTCAGGGAGACTTGTCATTTGATCGAGTTTAAAGCTTAAGGCCTCTTTATAAAATATGAGAGTGCTGGCGTGAGTCGCATGTATATAACCTGATCCGATTCCGATTCCCAAATTAGGGGTAATATCGATAATGAGATCTCCTGTAAATTCAGTATCAATATGGAAAGACTTGGGGTAATCGTCTAGAGAAAATCCTTGTGACGAGATAAAATCAGATTTCTGGTCATACATGCCTTTTATCCCGCTTCCTATGTCACCGCCGGAAAAATAGCCAAAACCCCCTGTCAATTTCACTCTTAGCCCGATTCCTTGAAATTGCTCAGGTTCTACTTCCCAAAAATCGGTCTCCTTACTTATTTTTTCACTTATTATTTCCACATCGCTGGAAAGAATGTATCCCATGGACACGAATCCTTCCTCGTCTGACTTGATAATGACCTTGAACCATAGCCCCAGCTTTTCATAAGATTCAAGAATCGTTTCTTTCGCCGCAGTCGTTACCACCGGGCTCTTTAGATCAGGTTCCAGCCGAATATTGGCCTTCTCTACCGAGACCCGCAGTTTCCACTCGGAAGAATAGGAATTCAGTGCAGCGATATTCAGCGGGAAAACACAGAAAACCAATAAGATTATCAGGGAACTTCTTTTTTTCATTAGACTCCCCCTTTCCATAATAAAGGACTCTGCTGCAATAAATATACCATCTTTTCCTAGGGGAAAGATAGATACAAAGGTCCGAAATTTGTCACATAATCAGCACAATTGTCCTGAATTTTATATGTCCGGCGAAACCTTCAAGCAGACAATTTTTTTAACGTTTGTTCTCTCGCTGCTCCCCCTGTGACAAATATCCTCATCTCAAGTTGTCTTTTTCACGACCTTCTTGGCCCAGAATCTATAAAACCAGGGCCAGAACCGGTAGATCCAAGAGAGAATGTATGTCTCGGCCGATATGCGGACAACGGCCCTGTTCCTGAGGATCGCTGGTGGGATTTTTTTTGCGACCTTAAACGGATCCACTCCCTTCTGTTTGGCATGTTTCAGGTAATTATTCAGAAATTTACTGGTCACTTCTGCTTCGGCTATACATTTTGTATTATCAAACAGATCTGTCCGGGTTAATCCGGGACAGACAGTGGTCACACCAATTCCGTATTGTGCGATCTCATTCCTCAGTGTCTCAGAGACAGAATGCGCGGCTGTCTTGGAGGCGTTGTAAGCACTGCTGTAGGCCAACGGGGCCAGGGCATTGGCCGAAGAGATATTGACTATGTGGCCCTGCCGGCGCTTTATCATATAGGGGAGAAAAAAGAGGATACCGTGGATCACTCCCCAAAAATTGATATCCATGGCCCACGCAAAATCTTCAAGCGATAAAAGCCTCATCTCTCCCAGGATTAAAACACCGGCATTATTGACGACTACGTCCACCTGACCGAACTCCCCTATGACTTTTTCAGCGAACGATTCCATCTGATCCCGCTTAGAGACATCCACCTTGAAGGCCTTTGAGAAACCGCCTTCGGATGATATCTTGTCGGACACCTCGGCCAGCCTGTCCTCTTTTAAGTCGGCCAGCACGACCTTTGCTCCCAGCCTGGCAAAGACAACAGAGGTGGCCCGTCCTATGCCGCTGCCTGCCCCCGTAACGACAACTACAGAATTCTGAAATGACTTCATGGATGCTTCCCGCTGTCTAATGGCTAGTGGTATTCAATACAACTAGCGATAGTATCTTATACCAATAACTTGTTTCTGCGCAATCGAAGATGCGATGATTTGGTTGATCTTGTCGTTTTGGCTGTAGTATTCTTATGAATATATTATGCCTTCGGATGCGGCTCCAGATTACCGGCGGCTCTATCGTCTGCCCTGGACGGCTTCGGACAACGCCATGGTCTGGCTGGAACCGACACGCATGTGCAATCTCACCTGCGATGCCTGTTTCGTGGAGAACATTCCGGAAAGCCATAAATCCCTGGAAGAGATCGGAGAGGATATTGATACGATTCAACGGCTCTGCCGCTGCGATTCGATCCTGATTGCCGGCGGCGAGCCGCTTCTGCACCCGGAGATCATGGAGATCATCCATCTTGTGAAAGCCGCTGGGGCAAAACCCATCTTGTTCACGAATGGCGTGGATATGGACCGTCCCATGCTTCGCGAACTGCGGAGTGCCGGGATCTATGGTATCAACATTCACGTAGACAGCCACCAGGCGCGTCCCGGCTGGACCGGATGCAGCGAGAAAGAGTTGAACGAACTGCGCCTCCAGTATGCCGAGATGATCTATGAAGAGGGGCGAACATGCTGTGCGTTTAATACCACGATCTTTCCGGACGCGGTGCATGAAATACCCGACATTGTCGAATGGGTGGTGAGCCATCCGGACAAGGTCCACATACTGAGCCTGATATGCGTGCGGATGGCGCATCCCGACGATCCGTGGGATACCTATGCCGGGGATAGAAGAGTGGACTTCCCCCGAACTTCAATGGTCTCCGATCAAGACTATAAACACCTGACAACCCCCGACATATATCACCAGATCAGGAAAGCTCTTCCCGATTTCGAGTTCTGCTCTTATCTGGGCGGTACGGTGCGATCCAACTCCCTGAAGTGGGCGTCGGGCTGCCGGATCGGTTCGATGAGACACTCTTACGGTAATATGGGACCCCTCTCGATGGAACTGATGCAGTCCGCCTCACATGTTTTCAGGAGGCGCTACCTGTCGTATGTAAAGGCCAGGACGAGCAGGATGGGAAGATCCACCCTGCTCCTGGGAATCGTGGACCCGGAACTGCGAAGAACGGCACGCAAATATCTCGCGGCCGTGCTGCGTAATCCACTGGAACTGTTCAGGCGGCTTCATATCCAAAGCATCAACGTTGTGCAGCCTTCGGATGTCCTTCCCACAGGAGAAGTGGATATGTGCGACGGATGTCCCAATAAAACACCCTGGAAAGGCCGTCTCGTAAGGGCCTGCCAGATAGAGGAGTATAGGGTATTCGGCGCTCCGGTCCGGCTTGTCCCCAGGACTCAGCCCGGTTAGGAGTATGCCCAAGCCGGGTGTGATTAGGGATCAGGGAATCTTTTTGAAATGAGGATATTCATCACAGGGGGGACCGGTTTTATCGGCAGCTCACTTGTCCGGCATCTCAGGTTAGAAAATCACGAAGTCAGGGTGCTTGCCCGTTCCAAGCAAGCCATTAAGAAAGTTCGCAGTCTGGATGCCATACCTGTCCCGGGAGACATCACAGAATCAGGGCCATGGCAGGAAAACGTTCCCTTAGCAAATACAGTAGTGCATTGTGCGGCATTAGCCAGTGACTGGGGGCGCCGCCGCGATTACAAACGTGTTAACGTGGACGGGACCGCAAATATCCTTGATGCCATAAAGAACTGGGGAGGGGATTATTTGCACATCAGTTCCATAGCGGTGCATGGATTCCGTCCTGGTGTTTATAACGAGAACTCCCCCGTTCGCAGGGGCGGTCATCCCTACTGTGATTCAAAGGCCGCCGCTGAACAGCTGATCGACAGAGCCGTTGCGGAAGGATTAAAGGCCTCGATTGTTAGGATAGCCTCAGCCTATGGTCCGGGTGATCCTCATTTCATAAAAAGACTCCTCGAACAAGCTAAATATGGACGAATATTCATCATTGGAAGAGGAAATCAACCCTCCAACCTAATCTATATCGATGATGTAACTGAGGGACTTGTGACCATTATCAAACAAGGTTGCGTACCCGGGAGATATATGCTGAGCAATCCCTTAGCCCCTGACATACTGAATGCAGTCGAATACGCATTGGCTTTGCTGGCACTTAATGTCCGGATCAAACGAGTGCCCTTGATGATCGCGCGGGGTATGGCCTTTTTGCAGGAGAGCAAAGGACACCTTACCGGGAACCGGCCACCTTTCACTCGTTATGCTGTTATGGCCTTAGGTAATGTTTGCACATATTCCACAGAGATTACCTCGCGAAAACTGGGCTGGTCTCCCAAGACGAGTATTGAAGAGGGATTCAAGAGGACAATCTCCTGGTATAAGATGCTTAAATCGATTGAATGAAGATTAAAGGACTCCTCTTATCTCATTGGATCGGAAGTCTTGTTTCTCGAACCTTCCGGAATCCTTCGACAATTTCTTTAAGAAAGGATTTATCCTGTGCGGCTGTTGCACAGAGTCTGAGCCGTGCACTACCTAGAGGGACAGCGGGATATACTATAGGTGTCGCAATTATCCCAAGTGCGAACAACTCTCTTGACAGACGATAAGCCTTCTCGTCAGATCCCAAAATGACCGGTATGATTTGAGTAGCAGCAGCACCCGTATCGTATCCAAGTTCATGGAGACATTTTCGTAGGTAAGAGGTATTGTGCTTAAGTGTAGTTAATCGTTCTGGTTCATTCTGAATAACTTGCAGGGATTCGCGAGCTGCAGCTATGGCCGCCGGACAGAGAGCGGCTGAAAATACGAAAGGCCCTGCGGTATGTTGCAGATAAATAATAAGATCTCTGGAACCAGCAATAAAACCCCCATTAGATGGGATTGCCTTTGAAAGAGATCCCATCCAGATATCTACATCATTAGTTTTTAAACCGAAATGCTCTTCTACTCCCTTTCCTTTAGAGCCAAGGACTCCAAATGAGTGCGCCTCATCCACCATTAGATAGGCTTCATACTTTTTTTTCAACTCAATTATCTCCGGCAGCGGACAGATATCACCGTCCATCGAATAAATTCCCTCAATGATTATCAATGTCCGACGCCCAGGAGAATTATTTTCTAATTTTTCCTGAAGTGAAGAAGGATCATTGTGATTGAATGTTGTCATTGGAACACGAGATAGTCTACAGGCTTCAACTATACTCCGATGTGCTTTTGAATCTATTATTATGCGATCACTGGGATCCAAGAGAGTTGAGATGATACCAATATTGGCCAGATAACCAGAGCTGAATGTCATTGCAGCTTTGGTCCCTTTGAATGCTGCAAGTTCTTTTTCGAACTTATAATGCAAATCTGTAGTACCAGTGAGTAATCTTACTCCTCCGGTGCCAGTGCCATATTTCTGGATCGCCTTAATAGCTGCTGATTCAATGGCCGTATGTCCAATAAGTCCAAGATAGTCGTAGGAAGAAATCATTAGGAATTCATGGCCATCCAGATGAACATAAGGGCCCGATTTTCTCTCAAATGCTTGCTGATATGTATAAAGATCGTTTTGTGAACCCCAGCACAAAAGATTAAGCAACCCTTTTGCATTCGACGAACCCAATAATCTTCCCGAATGAAACACCCTCTTTAGGGGCGTTCTAAAATAACCATCAAATGGATCTCCAGGCTTCTTCAATAATGAATAATTTCTTTTTTTTGATGCACCTTTTTTTTGCATCCTACCCCCTAATTCGCCATTTAATAAATATAAAAAATCAGATTAGCTAACTCTCTTTTGTCAGTGCCTTCAATTCTGTGAAATTGCCCCTCACCATTTATTAAAGCCTTGGAGCAAACATATCACACAAAATCACACTTGTCCAAAATAGGTATAACCTCTAAGCAGGCATATATCCGCAGGGAGACATCATACTTCCGATCTAGATTTAATAAGATTTTTGATTTCAAAATGGAAAAACACGTGACCCTGGTTGTGGCTTCCATGGATTTCCAGATGAAGAAGATTGGCTTCCTTGCAATTGTAGATTTTCTTATTGGCACAAAACAAAAAATCAAATGAAAAACCCCTCTTAGGATTGCATTTTTTCCCCCAAGCCCACACAATAGGGGATAAAAACACGCATCTCATGAGAAAGACGCTCAATACCCTCTGCTTCTCCCTGATAACGTTTATCCTCTTCCTGCTCCCCCAACTGCTTACAAATGATCAAAAAACTAAAATCATAAATCCTTCCCCCCAAAACGGCCTGGAATACTGGGCCGTACAGCGCACCTACCCCGCATCCAACCTCCCCGACCAGGGCCTCTTTGAAGCCTTCCGGCAGAAGGAACTTTATCCGGAAAACACTTCTCTCCTCAATGCTAAAGACTCCTGGCTGTCCCTAGGCCCCAAAAACTTCGCCGGCCGCACCATCGCCCTTGCGCTCGATCCCACAGATCCCGACATCCTCTTTGCCGGCTCCGCCTCAGGCGGGCTCTGGAAACTCACGATTTTCGGCTCCGGAGAGGACGACTACACCTGGCAGCGCATCCCCACGGGGTTTCCCGTCCTCGGCGTGGGCGCCATCGCCATAGACCCCAGAGACAGAGACATCATCTATATCGGTACAGGAGAGACCTACGGCTACCGCTGGCAGGACGGCGAATCCTGGGGAAGCTTCTGGATGAGAATCCGGGGAAACTACGGCATCGGCATCCTAAAATCCACAGATGGCGGGGCCACATGGACAAAGTCCCTCGACTGGACCAAAAACCAGCAGCGCGGGATCATGTCGCTGGCCTTCGACCCACAAAAGCCCGGCACTCTCTTTGCAGGGACCACAGAGGGAGTCTACAGAACCCGAAACGCAGGCACAAGCTGGGAGCTCGTTCACAGCGTCGTTATGGCCGTTGACATTAAAATAAACCCGGACGATCCCAGTCTTATCTTTGCCTCCTGCGGAAACCTCGGCACTCCCGGACACGGCATCTACCGCTCTTTGGACGGAGGCACAACCTGGACAAAACTTACCCAAGGCCTTCCCGAATCCTGGATGGGAAAAGCCAAACTCGATATATACTACAGCTCTCCCAATATTATCTATGCCGATATCGCCAACTACAGAGAGCGCCTCGGGCTCTACAAAAGCCAAGACAGCGGCGACACCTGGCACCTGCTCTCGACCCTCGAAGAGGCCGACCTCTCTAAAAACCAGGGATACTACTCCCACTTTGTAAGGGCCAACCCCACAGACAGCTCCCAAATCTTTGTCGCCAAGGTCCTCTACGCCTACTCTACAGACGGAGGATCAAACTTTACTATCCCCAGCAGCGATATCTACGACTTTGTCCTCGATCCCAAAGTCGCCCACGGGGACTGCCACACCTTTGTCAATCACCCCAAGGATTCAGATACTTTCTATATGGCTACAGACGGCGGTGTGCACATCACCACAGACGGCGGCCGAACCTTCCGTAACCTCAACAACAACTACATCACCACCCAGTTCTATCCCGGATTCTCCTCCTCCCCCACAGATCCCAACTTTGCCATAGGCGGTCTGCAGGATAACGGCACCACGTTCTATACAGGCACCCCCGACTGGATTCCCTGGGTCACCTACGGAGACGGAGGGTATTCCGCCATAGACAAACTCAATGAGAATATCGTCTACACCTCCTCACAGTTCCTCTTTGTCTACAGGACAGGGGACAGGTTCCGGACTGCCGAAAACTGGCGCCTGGCCACTCCCTACAGATACAACACCCTCGAAGGGAAACGCCACGGGGAGAGCGAGTACGCGGCCTTTATCGCCCCCTTTGTCCTGGCCGGACACGATATCATCTATTCCGCCACCAACTACATCTACCGCTCAGACAACGGAGGAGAGAACTGGACTTGCCTTAACAACGACTTGCCCCTTAATGACCTGCCAGTAGTGGCTCTTTCTGTTTCCCAAACGAATTACAATGTTGTCTATGCCGCCACAGCCCCCTATGTCCCCAACAATACAAAACCCGAAGTCTTTAAAACCCGCGACGGCGGACTAACCTGGGAAAATATTACCTATAATCTTCCCGACAGATACATCGTCGACCTGGTCACCGCCCCCAAAAACGGAGACATCGTCTATGCCGCACTCTCGGGTTTCGGTTCCTCCCATCTTCTAAGACTGTCCGGAAACAGCACCTCCTGGGAAGACCTTGGCTCCGGCCTTCCCGATCTTCCCACAAATGCCGTAGCCGTAGATCCCGAAGATCCCAAAAACATCTATATCGGAAACGACCTCGGTGTCTGGGTCTCCACAGACTACGGAATAACCTGGTCCTCATTTAATGATGGCCTGCCCGAGGCGGTCCTGGTTATGGACCTTTCCATCCAGGACAGCAGCCGGAAAATCCGTGCTGTCACTCATGGGAATGGGGTTTACGAACGCTCGCTCTTACCGAGGAAGGTGAAAGGGGTGAGGTTTATTCGGCGGTGAGAATGTGATTTGTCTTTTTAGGATAAAACTGGATTGTCTTCTAGACTTGATGTTTATAAGACTTGAAATGTGAGAAAAAACATTAACTGATACAGAGATAGAAGGGAATCCTAAGAGCCTTCCTGTCCCTTTTGCCGCACTAACTATGAAAAATCAATCATGGCTAACGCGCTGAGAGCGGCGTCTTCTTACTGAGACAATAAAGATCCCTCCCACGAAAAGAAAGGAAAAGCCCAGTAGAGGCATCTGTTTTGAAGTCTTTGGAAAGATGACATGATTGGCTTTGCCCGAAATGACAAATCCTGCCCAGTAGTAAGGATGAGCTAAAACCTTTGAAGATGAAAGCTCCAACTTAGCTTTTCCTAAAGCGTCAGCGATGGATTTGCTGGAACGGAGATGGGAATAGAATCTTTCCATAAGTTGACAGGTGGCTTGGTCATTTGCCGGCCAAAGGCTCATAAGCACAGAAGAGGCTCCTGCATAGAAGAAGGCCCTGTTTATTCCATCAATCCCTTCACCTTTAATAAGCTTTCCTAAGCCTGTTTGGCATGAAGATAGGGTCACAAGATCTGAATTAAGAGAAAGATTATAGATTTCTCGCATCTGGAGGAATCCGTCTTCTTGGGGATCGTCATCCAAAGAGAGAAGGATAGAAGATCGTCCAGGATTTTGGTTGTCTATAATGCTGTGAGTCGCGAAATGAATGATCTTATAGTCTTTTAGATTTTGTTTTTTCAACTGGTCTTCAGAGGCTCTTTCTCTCAAGAGCGTATTTATCTTTTTAGCTTTGAAAAGAGAGCGGATCTTATTCACCTCAGTGCTGCTGTACTCAAGTATGTCGAAGCTGAAAGTATTTGTAGAGAAAAAATCTCTAAAATTAGTGAATTTATCGTCTCCATTTTCAAATGATCCAAAATCAGGATCTCCGATGGCTAAAATGTCCATAGGTCTTTTTGAACCGCTGGTTTGTTTTTTTTCGATGATTTTTTGCAGTGAGGAAATGGATGGAGCATACGCAATTTCAAAAGTATTCAACAGCCAGTTTGTTTCATCTTGATCTGTATTCAGTGTTTCAAATGGGAGGAAGTGAAGGATATCATCTGGAATGAAAATTATCTTTTTTATCTTTTTTGTGAGTCCGGGAAGGATGAGGGAAGAATACAGTTTGTAACCAAGATTGAAGTCATTAGAATTTTTGTCAGTTATTATTTGTAAATAATCAGCAATATTACTTTTTAAATCGTTTTTAGAGGGAAGAGGGAATGTCTGGAAGCCCTTTTTTGTGACAACAAAAGCGTGGGATTTTTCTTCTCCCAGAGAATAAGCAAAAAAGGCAGTGTCTTTGTTGAGAAGTTTCTGAGCTTCTTTTAATGAGATGATTTTTGGGTACTTCAGATCTGCATAAGCAGAACTTTTAGACCTGATTTCTCTCTTTAACATTTCTAGTTCATGTTCAAAAATTTCCAATTGTTCATAAATATTTATTTTTTCTTCTGGTGAGAGTTCTGCGGCAAGAAGCTTGTTGTATACGTTTGAGATATTTCTCATAAGGTCTTTTTCCTGATTTTGGAGCTTTGAATCAAGACCTTGGAAAATGTCGATTTTTGATATTTCCAAGCTGTCAAGAAATGCACGGGCCTTGCCTCGTTCTAAATAGTTGAAGGCTTCCTGCCCATAATTTTTATCTGGAAAAGATTCATGACGTGTAGCTAATAATTGGATAAGATTTTGGTAAGCCTGGATTCTTTTATTTGTTCCTAAGAAGCTTACTTTGTGTTCTTCTAGCTTTAATTGGGAGCGAATGTCTTCAATTATTTGAATTGAGTTTTTGTAACTGTCTACGGCTGCTGATAGTTTATCTTGTTTTTCTAGAGTCCTAGCTCTCTCTAGATAGGCCTCCCATAGAATGGCTCCTCCCTGAAATTCCAAAGCCAGATCTATCGCCCGTTGGTAGTATTTGTTGGATTCTTCGTAATTGCCTTGATTGTAGTAGATAATCCCCAGATTGTTGAGAATCATTCCCATGGCTTCGAAGTCTTTTATATTTTCTGCGTTTTTAAAGCTTGTTGTAAAGTGATCCAGTGCCTCAATTGAATTTCCGAGGTTGTCATGGAGAGATCCGATGTTGTTCAATATTCTTATTTCGGTTTTTTTATGACCTGCTTTTTTAGCTAGTCTTAATGCATCTCCATAATAAAAAAGAGCTCTATCAAAATCACTGTCTTTATTAGACTCCATTCCCATAAACCAGTAAACTATTCCTATATTGTTTAGATCCATAGACATATAGAGATCAATGTCCATTTCTTTGTCAATTACAAATGCTTTGAATAAATAGTTCAAAGAGTCTTCATATTCTCCGATATTTTTATAGATGGTTCCAATATTGTTTAAGCAAGCGGACTCATCAGCCTTTTGATTTGTGCTCCTAGCAATGTGAAGAGCCTCTTCGTAATAATTTAAAGCTTTATAATAATTGTCTAATTTTTGACAAAACAGTCCAAGATTTATTAGTGCTTTCTCTTCTTCTATTTTATGATTCAGATTTTGTGCAATTTTCAAGGCATTTTCATTCTGTATGGCAAATTCTTTAAGGCTATTTATTTCTAAATAAGTATAACTAAGTTGACGAAGACATTTTAATTCGTGTTCTTTGCTATTTAGCTTTTTAGCTAAGCGTATAGCGGTAATAAAGGAGTCAATTGATTGATTATACTCTCCAGATAAACGGAATTTTTTTCCATCTGCATAGAGATTGAATATTTCAAGTATGCTTCTGCATGTTTCATGCAGATTTCTAAAATTCTCCCGTTTAGAAATTTCTAATGCTTCAATATAATTATTTTTTGAGATATCTATTTGCCCGAGATTCCAATTGAGTAGAGCTTTTTTTATAAGAGATTTTACTTCACGGTTTTTATCGTTTTCTTTTTTTGCTTTGATAAATTCTTTTTCATATAATTCTAAAGCTTTTTGAAAATCCCCATTTTGTCTCGCAATTTCTCCTTCTTTCAAATATGTCGCTATTTTTTTATCTAAAAACTGAACTGTGTTAGGTGAGAAATATTTTGAGTTCTGTATTGAAAGAAGATCGGAGGAAGAAAAAAAAATCAATAAAATGAATAAAACAATTTTAAAATGTTTCATGGCAGATATTTTTTCTCAAGAAAACATTTTTCCATTCCAGATAGAAAAATTGTGTCAAATAGGAGAAAAGAGATCTATAGCCTTTTGAGATGAAATAAGAGGTGAGGCCTAGAACTTCGATTTTTATAGTGAACTAAAAAGAAAAAAGCTGTGTTGAAAATAAATTCGTAATTGATATAAGCTTTCGTCTTCAGCGGCTATGGGAGATTTCCACCACCAGTTCTAAGAGAATCAAGGGTTCCAGTGGTTTTCGCATTTCCACCACCCGTTCTGAGAGAATCAAGAGTACCAAGAACAGACGTGTTGCCGTTCGTCAATCCAATAAGCCTGGCATTTGGTAGGAAGAAGAAGATCGCAGAGATGATCTCATGGGAAATATCGATCTGTCTGAAGTTGTACCTGAAGTTTGGACCTGCGTATGTCATGGGGACGTACATCAGGACCACGGCAAAACAGGTGATTAAAGCAGCGGTTTTGGCTAATTTCTTGCGCAT